>Ga0209006_10003172_pt1 | contig 14946 bp, 18 predicted proteins | sample JacPin_JW_Ref_O2_FD_188567 | JGI IMG/M metagenome (GOLD analysis project Ga0209006, IMG submission 188567) | Forest soil microbial communities from Algoma, Ontario, Canada - Jack Pine, Ontario site 1_JW_Ref_O2 (SPAdes) (version 2) | ecosystem: Environmental > Terrestrial > Soil > Boreal... | reverse complement strand
TAGGTGAGAAAAGCTACGTGTCCAAACCAGCATGCGGTTGATCAGAACGTTAACCCTTACCAGTTTCCGCAAAGTGTAATGTCCAAAATTAGATTCTGAGCTGTAAAATAGTCCGGAACGTTGCATGTGGTTGATGGGTAACTTGCAGATGGAGGGCCCCACGTCGTGACGTCGATCGTGGATGCGGTGATAGACGCTGGGACGTCCGGCCGCTGTGAAACCAATACAAGTATCTTCATTTCGATTACATACAACATCATGGAAAGATATGCACGCACGCTCCAAAACCAGATGCTAGTAGAATTCGTCAGGAATGCAGATGAACGGATCAGGAATAATGTGTACGGTCTTACAAAATACCAGTCACATCGAATTGTGTGGCCCACACACCGCCACCTGCTTCTGCGAAGGCGGCGGCGTAGCTATTTGGTTGCAGCTCGCCGACAATACAACCAGAAGGGATTGAGCAATCAGTAGTGCCAATGGCGCCCGTCTCGTTTGTGTCACTCGAGTGCGTACATCCAGGTAAGGTATGAAGCGCCATTTGGTTGGCTGTCATCAAATTGATTCCTTCGATAATATCGATTTCACCATCATTGGGCCAGAGAGAACCTACAGTCCAGTATGCAGGCCATACCTGTGAAGTGTAAGTATGAGATACCGTCAATGCACTCAAACAACTTACCGAACAGCCATAAGGTAGATGTACGGCGTCTAGAATCCACAAACTGCCCACATCATAAGAATTCTGACTGGTGATCCGGACCTACTCGATTGGGTAACATTATAGTGTCATAGACATGAGCAATACAACTCACGGAGTTCCTCAGCTGACCTGAAACAACATCCGTTGTGTTGTCAACTTTCAAGATGGCATTTCCGACACTGTTGACATAGGCCAACATATCACTCGTAGCGTCAGCTTGATCGACCCATGTGACATTGCCTGTAACGGAGAACCCATTAACTGAGTTTTTACGGAAAGGAAGTTGGGCATACCCCATGTAAGATTATCCTGAAAGCCATAAAAGTCCCATCCGCTGAAAAATGATGGCCCCGAGAATTCTTGCACAAGATTGAAGCCAGCCGCATTGAAACAAAGAAGAAAGAATGACAAGAACCCGATCATGGGAATATTGTGGGAATATTATAGCCCTGCGAATGCAGGCCACAGCCGTGAAGCTCGAAAACTGCGTGTTGTGATTGTCAGAATGATAGAAAAGGACATACTCATAAAAGTATTAGCTAGTTTGATCACGTGATCTAGACACGGTAGGCTCGTAGCTGTAGCAACACTGGATCACAGTTCTTTGCACAGTACTCAACGGCAAGATCTCGAGGAGCAATGACATTCACTCTGGTCTGAAAGAACGCAACAGCAACCGGAGCTTGAAGTTACCTGGAGAAGTGGGTTAAGCATTTTGTATGAGACTTATGGATGTGTGTAAACACTCAACGTATTATATTCGGGCGTGAAATGGGCAGGAAGCAGCAATAAGCCGGAATGAAATAGGGTGACCCAGAATTCATAGATTTCTGGGCCATGTACGGACTTGAGCATCAACGACCGGACCGATGTCTCGATTTCGAGGCTTTCGAATAAGCATCAATCCGACTTGGTCTGGGGCATAAGTTCATCATATCAGCACCCGCCAGTTGCACTTACCTTTTGATTGTGTCACGAAGTCGGCCATCTGCAGATGATTATTGCTCATTCAGTCGATTTTGAACTGCCAAGAAGACTTCCCTGGACTGTGATGGCTTCGTGAGAGGCTTTCCAGGAATGCATATGGCAAGCCAGGTCGATAAGGGGACGAGGGAGGTGATGTTAATGTCTCAACTGGTCCCAAAATGAAACATTTGAGGTTATAAGCCCCGAAACACGATCCATCAAGTTCCCTGTGCAACGCTCCACGCGAGAGGGTAGCAAAGGCGAGATGTTGAGATGTGTGTGGTGTGAACTTCAAATCGCGTATGCAGTGAGCCAAGTACTGCACAGCGCGTATAGCGATGTGCTGTCAAAGCCTCACACGGTAGCTTCCTCCCCTTTCCGGTCGGCACCCACCGTGATAGATGGAGACCTCCCCAGATGCATTCGTCTATGATACCCCATGGGCTGCTGCCGGCGCTGTCAAAGATATCATTTTCGGGAGTGTGAGTCTTTCTTCCCTTATCGACCGAATCTCTGGATCAACGTACGACAGGCCGCCGGAATGGTTTCCAAAGTCTTCGAACACCCATTTGATCTCACGAAAGTGCGTCTCCAGGCCCAGGTCCTGGACGTTACACTCCGTTTCAATGGACCTGTTGATTGTTTAGCAAAGACTTGGAGAAATGAAGGTATATCTGGGCTGTATCGTGTGTGTGATCGTCATGTCTCCTCCCTGAGCCATGGGGCCTTGAGGTATTAACACAATGACATTTCAGGGCCTCCCAGCTCCAATCGTTGGTGCTATGGCTGAAAATGCAACTCTATTCTTGTCGTACAGCGAGCTGCAACGTTTAATACGTTGGACAACGTCCCAACCGCTATCCCAACCGCTCTCGCTCGCGCAGCTTGCATTAGCTGGTTCTGGTTCTGGCGCTATCACTAGTTTTCTCCTGTAAGTGTGCATGTAATTCAGCAAACCACTATCAGCCTCTGATTGATCAACCCAAACAGGACCCCGATTGAACTTGTCAAATGCCGAATGCAAGTTCAAATGCTCGCGCCCCACCCTAGTCTAGCAACAAATACACATCCCCTGCATTCTATACCCCGTCGTCTCCCGGGTCCTATTTCTGTTCTGATGTCAATCATTCGTGACACTGGCTTTCGTGGGTTGTGGTTGGGCCATACTGGTACACTGCTTCGTGAAAGCGGAGGAACTGCTGCGTGGTTTGCCACCAAAGAATTCGTCGCCTCTCTTCTTGTTTCCCGACGTCATGCAAACAGCCCACGTGCAAAGCTAGACAGCGACTCCGAAACCTTTCCTTCTACGCTGGTCGGACGAAAGCCTGACCTTCTTCTTTGGGAGTCCGCGCTCGCTGGCGCTTGTGCAGGTGCGGCCTTTAACCTTTCGGTCTTCCCTGCCGATACCGTGAAAAGTGCAATACAAACCGAGCAGGAACTTCGGCCTCGATTACACAATTCAAGGGCATCACAGACCACCTTCCTGCGCACCTTCAAGGCGATGTATAATGCACGGGGCATACGAGGACTTTATGCGGGCTGTGGGATTACGGTAGCGAGATCGATCCCAAGTAGTGCGCTAATATTCCTCATTTACGACGGCCTTTGTAAACAGTTTGGATGAAGCCTCCGGGTTTTTTCTAAGTTGCCAAATCAGCCTCCTGAGTTTGGGCGTGATTTCCTTTTGTGTTCGTTCAAACTTCAACCGATGTCCCTGCACTTCCTACGTCAGTGTCTGCGAATTGGTTACATGCCATGCATGGCCTACCCTCATCATGCACGGCACCCAGCATCTCGTCGGCAATTTGCTTCGAAACCCAAACCCACCTCAAATCTGATTCCGGGCACGCAACAAATTTTAGCTTCCGAAACTTCCCGCCAAGAGTACGCTAGGGCGAATGAAAAGATGAAGGCTGCTATCGAGTGGTTCCACAAGGAATGCGCAATGCTGAAAATGCGGGTCAGTGGACGGGTCACGACTGCTCTACTCGATCCCGTCAAAGTTGCCTTGCCCGATAGTGCACCAGTGAGACTAGAGGAGTTGGCAACTGTCGGGGTGAAAGATGGGTCTACATTACTGATCACAGTCTTTCAAGAAAATGTGTGTTTCTTCTCTTTTCCTCACTGCACTGGGAAGCCGTGTTTTTCCAACTTCAACGTTTACGCGTACCAGTAGACGATGAAGCACATAGAATCAGCCTTGTACAACGCCAAAATACCAGGTGTCGTCCCCCAAAGGCAAGACAAGCAAACGATCAAGATTCCCATCCCAAAGTAAGCATCTCTGCGAGTATCTCTGGCTGTGATACCACTCGACTTGAAAGACCAACTGTAGAAGCTCGCACTGCGCTGTATATGTCCGCCCACCGCCAGGCTGAAGATACCCGTGTACAAATTCGAAAAATCCACCAAGCTAGCGTAAAGCATGGAAAGTTCCCAAAACACTCGGCTGAGTTGAATGAGGTATTCTCCCTCAAACCGCCATAGGGTAACGGCACTAATATCCCAAGTCAGTTTCAAAAACTGGAAAAACGCTTCATTACTGAGGTCGACAAGACTTTGGTCGAGTTGAAGAAGTTCACAGGGTCATAACATTGAGGTGGGTATGTTTCCGATATCTGTCAGCTTTATATAAGGCAGAGATCCGTTGCTTGTTTTGTTGGCTAGGGCGCAGATCAACTCGTACTTGGGACTGGATATATGGCACGTTATGGCAGATATACATAGGATCAACTTGAAATCGTCAATGAGGATCTGAACTCCTTCGAAGTTCGCAAGTCTTGTCGTGATTCGTCGTATATTCGATTGTGCATGGTGTCGGGCACCATTAAATAAATGATCAAACCATGCCAAGCTCGCTCTAAATTCTAGAATTAGAATACTTTTGTTATTATGCATGGGTCCATATAAATTATGTAGCTGCAATCGAAGATGATACAAGAGAAACCAACGAGATATTACAGCAGAGGAGTGAGAACGGAGATAGCAATGGCTGTAATCTCTATTGGTACACAAGACAATGACATAAAACAGCGGAAAACACATCATATATAGTCCGTGGTATAAAGACAAGATTTAAACTTACAAGTCCATCAATGTGAAGTTGGATGTGAGATTTTTTAACGGCGGTCGATGTCGCCTCTAGGCTTTCGGGAGTTCGTCGCAGATTGTGCCTTCTGTTCCCAGTAGGCGTGCCCTTCACCTGAGGTCCATTCCCCCGTAATCGGATCTCTCTCGAACTCGCCATCTTTGTACCCGTATCGAGTTTGTAGCAATTTGAGGAGAGGGTTGCGTAGCGCAGGGTCCATGCGTACTGTCTCTCCGGGGTGATAGCTTCCTACTCCGTGCCGAGCAAGACTCTCCTCGAAAAGAGCCTCCTCGTGTGTACATCCGCAGTTTAACTGCCCAGGGGGGGCCATTCTAGGTGGGTGAGCGCGACGTTCACGACGAGAATCGTGCCATGCACATAATGCATTTCCAGCGCGGTTCAGTGAGCAGAAATGTCGAACGCGAGCGTCCGTTCGCGTCTTCCACGACGCTTGGAAGGAGGCGGACTGCGGAGAAGAGGATGAGAGGGGGGAAGGTAAACCTCCCATCATGGAAGTAGAAGGCGCTTGACCATAGGGCAAGTCATTGGCAATCTCGGCCTCGAGCTCCCGCACCCGCAGACGCGCGGAATCGTTTATCAGTTCGAGCTCGTGGACCTTTTTGCGCAGTAAGCGAATCTCTTCATGGAGCTTTTCTTCCACGGGGAGTACTGTGGACGGTTGTGACGGCGGGGAGGCTGAAGCGGCAGGCGGAGTATAGTGGGAATGAGGCACGGCTCGAGGGTGTATAGTAAGCTGTCCACGAGACTGTTGAAAATTGAAGGGTTCTGCGAAGGAGGGAGGGAATCCAGCAGGAGATGGCGGAGGTATCGACTCTGGGGATGGATTATTATATGAGGATGATGATGATGCGTTATAATCGTAGTGCGTATATGGTCCAGTTGGAGCTGTGATAGGTGAAGTGGCTGGAGAAAGTGTGTGATAGGGTATATTACCCTGACTAGGGTCTGCAGAGTACGTTCCCTGCGATGACGGGTGAGATGTCGCCCAGACGATTGCTGGACTTTGTATGTGTACACCATACGGTGGTTCAGCCTTGGGAGAGTCAGAGCGCCTTGGATCAGCAATGCTTCCGTCCCCAATAGCGCCTGTTAGGCTTGAGGGTGTCATATTATTGCCAGAGGGTGGCGTTCTAGCATCTGAGCGGTCAGTGCGGCTGGAAAATGAATGCTATGGACCCGGTGCGTAAGAGAATAGACATCATAAAAAGAGGGGGGGGGGGAAGCTCACTGGGTCATATACGTTAGAAAGAGTGTAAGACGATAGCTGGTCATCATCGGAGGATCGACGTTCTCCGGAATTTAGTGGTCTGTTATTCCCAGCTCTCCCCGACGTTGACCAGGGTCCAAATGATTGATGAGCCATTCTACCTGACCCTTCCCGGCGGAAACGATGTTCGTGAGGCGAGGAAGACGGATAGGGTCTCACTCTCTTGGGACTTGCCAATGTGGTATTTGATCTTTTGCGCAAGGGTGATGAAATGGTGAAAGACGATAGACTCGGTTCGGAACGAGTGACGGATGGAGGTGAAGGAGAGAGCAAGGAGAATTCCGAGTCTTGGAAGGAGGGTTCGATCTTGATATCGACGGAACTAGGACCAGGGGGGACATACTGCAGCCAGTTAAAAGTCTGGGGCATTTGCATGATTGCAGTGCAAAAGTAAACGGCACCGATTAAAAACGTGGAGACGAACACTAACAGAGCCCTCGGAAAGGAAGAATCCGAAAGAGGGATCGCTACCTGGACGATGGATAATTTCAGACAGACATCAAAACCATGGGGGTGGCGTATGCCGGAAATCCAGTTCGTCCAGCCTGAAGATCTTGACCACGAAACCCCAACGCGACGGGCTGTGTACATATGGAGTGATCAATCGCTCGGGCAAAGATCATTGGGTAAGCGAGTGCCTTTCGGGTTACTTAATTCCTTTCTTTTGTTGGCTTGTTGGCAGAATCAATGAACGCCAATCAGCCATAGAAATGAGCCAGATTGAGTCGACACAAATAAACATGACTTTGACTTTGTGATCGATCGTGTTCCCGGACTATACTGAACGCCGTATCGGTTAGCGTTCTAGAAAGTGAAGTAACGGAGTCAAACGGATGTGGGCAAGTGTAAGTGTTTCATTAAGGAGGAGCAATGTGGACGACTGCGTTCTCGGGGAGAGGTTCAATGGTTACGAGGTAGTGCCACGTGGCAGTTTGAAATCATGAATAAATAATAATAAAGAAGATCAATCTTGATTTGAAATCTCCAGACTTGCGATGAGGGTCACTTCAACAATTGTTCACGATGAATCCAATGACATTGACTACATCGTAAGGTGGACAGATCTTCATAGCACGTGGAGCGATAATCCCTGTTTTTTTTGGGCAAATGGGCATAGGAAATGAAAGGGGGGAGGCAACAGTGGGAAGAGGATCAAAATGCCATGTGCAAAATTTCTCACAATATTACAGGTCCCGCTCACTACGATGCCGTGGCAAGAGCTTCAATGTCAACAAGTTTGATTGTCGGAAGCAGCGCCTTCGGGCCAATCAAGGATAGCTGGAGTACCTAGATTTTGGAGACCGAGAGATATAGATCTCCCTGACTGTTTCGTACCCTTGCCAACATGATGAGTTCAGGTAGACATGCCTTTCCATCAGCTGAGTGCATTGCACGCCAATGACCCATACGAATGCTGCTCACCCTCGAATATTGTCTTGAAAAGAAGACCAGCTATCTCGCAACGTCAAAAAAATCAAAACGAGAGCACAGCACGTGCGCTATGATCGAGTACCGTAACCCAGACATAGCTTTCCCCGCGTAAGCCAGAATACCCGAAGGATAGCTCTCTTAAGCGCCCTGAAACCCTCCAGCTCGTACGGGTTCGTTCCGACGCCCCTCAACGCGTGTAACGGATCACATCCGCCCACTTCCGACCCTTGGGAAGAATGCAACTGTATCAGGAACAAGGCCCAACGCATCGAAAGCATCCGATACATTCATTTTCAATCATGATAAGAACATGAGAGTCGTAGCACGCAACGGCAACAATTCGTCCGCCCAAATTAGATATGCTCATGTCACCTGGAGTCAACAGAGATCTCACCGATTTTCAGGAGGTATTTCAACCTCTCCTGTGACAATGTCGGTGCGTACCACCTTTGTTATCTCAACTGCTGGCTGTTCAGAACAGCTGGAAACAATAATACGCGACGCATCAACAGTTAGACAAAAAGAATAATATTGAAGGAGCTGACATTTTGAAAATTCGCGGGATAGGGAAGCAGTGCAGTATTTGTTGCTTACGATCTGCAGCAATCTCAAGCTCGCAAGTGTACTGCACGATCTCTGCAAGACGGCATTTTAGCTGCTCCTGTTTGAGTTCAGGCATGTTGGTTTGCACATGTGGCGCTTGAATTAGTAATCACACCTACGACCTTACTAAAACTCTAGCTCACAATATGGTGTTCAAGGTTGCTGGTGAATAGCTTTATTTTTAAGAAATGCTGACTGGATTCATCTGTCTCGAACAGACGTGTCCCTCGCTGCCTTTGGGCGCAAAGAGATCGAAATCGCAGAGGTTGCATCTTTTTCCATCATCTCCTGTCAAGAATCCTGACCCAGCCTCCCATCATATCGTACAGAACGAGATGCCCGGTCTGATCTACATGAGGAAAAAGGTTCGTTGTTTTTTTTTTGATCCTCTTACTCCAACTTACCAGCTCGCACATGGAAATCGCAGCATGGGCCGTCTAAACCTCTCAAAGGTGCTAGGATCGCGGGATGCCTCCACATGTGCATGATTTACTTGCACTGATGGCCGATTAAACCTTCTTACAACTTCACAGGACCATCCAGACTGCCGTTCTCATCGAGACCCTCACCGCTCTTGGTGCCGAGGTTACGTGGTCCTCATGCGTATGTACCTTCTCGTATTATGTGATGATTATTAACAAGCTCCCGTGTTTTGATCAGAACATATTCTCTACTCAGGATCACGCAGCAGCTGCGTGAGTGTTGCTATGTTGATGAAAAAAAAAATTTCTCTCACCGTCATGCAGGATTGCCGCTACCGGTGTCCCAGTTTTTGCTTGGAAGGGTGAGACTGAAGAAGAATACACTTGGTGTATCGAACAAACTCTTGCGGGTTTTGCTGGTGGAAAACCACTGAACATGATCCTCGACGATGGAGGAGACTTGACAAACCTCGTACACCAGAAATACCCTCAGTATCTCAACGGTTCGTTCAGTACCGCGTGTGTCTTGATGGTTTCGTCGACATAAATGTTGTACACAGGTATTCGCGGGATTTCCGAGGAGACCACGACCGGTGTTCACCATCTTTACAAGGCTTTCCGTGACGGCAAACTTAAAATTCCCGCCATCAACGTAAATGATTCCGTTACCAAATCCAAGTTCGATAACTACTATGGATGCCGCGAATCACTCGTCGACGGCATAAAGCGTGCCACCGATGTCATGCTGGCCGGCAAAGTTGCCGTTGTTGCGGGCTTTGGTGATGTTGGTAAAGGCGTGAGTCCCTTTTACCGTAAGGATGAGTACCTTCTCTCTAAAGCTTTTGGAACCAAGTGCGCAGAGTCTCTAAAATCTTACGGTGCCCGTGTCATTGTCACCGAGATCGATCCGATCAATGCGCTACAGGCCGCGATGGCAGGCTATGAAGTAACTACAATGGAGGACGCGGCACCTCGTTCGAATATATTTGTAACGACCACCGGTAACAGGGACATTATCACTTCTCAGCATTTCACTGTAATGCCTGAAGATGCTATCGTTTGCAAGTGAGTCGACGTCAAATGCTTGTTTATTTCATCTCAAGGTTCTTCTGCAGTATCGGACACTTTGATGTCGAGATTGACGTTGCATGGCTGAACCAAAATGCGGCTCAAGTTGTCAACGTCAAACCGCAGGTTGATCGTTATACCATGCCCTCCGGCCGTCACATCATTCTACTCGCCGAAGGTCGTCTGGTGAACTTGGGGTCAGTCTTTCGTGTCGCAAGGCCAAGTAGCCTGACCTGATATTTATTTATTTAGCTGTGCTACGGGACATCCGTCCTTCGTCATGTCTTGCTCATTCACGAATCAGGTACTGGCGCAAATCGCGCTTTGGACTACTCCTGAGAAATTCCCTCTTGGGGTGCACATGCTTCCCAAAGAGCTCGACGAAGAGGTTGCGAGGGCTCACTTGACGCAACTTAATGTCAAGTTGACGACGCTCAGCCAGGGTCAGTCCCGTTATCTCGACATCCCGGTCAACGGCCCTTATAAGCCAAATCATTATCGGTGAGTTTCCACACGTGATGTTTCAGGACATATGATGAAGGGAATTGGATTTATATAGCTATTGAACAATCGATCCGAGATAAAATACCTTCATTGTGCTAAAATGGCAACAGTGGGGGAAATAACATTCAACGTTTTTACGACTCGGACGGACGCAATGTGACCCCGACGGAGTAGCGGATGGTCGGTGGTATTTAGAGGCCTCAACGAGCCCCCCTGTAGATACATACGTGTGATCGCTAGAAAGTTTTAATGATAAGCGAGATCGGAGAGACTTGTAGCGGATGATCGTCTCGATCGGAGTGCAGTCAGTGTGAGTAATATTAATGTCTGTGGGCGTATGACTAGGACTAGCGACTCCGCCGCGCCCGAGAGTAGAATTTTTTTGACAAGCGTTATTGTGTAGGTATGAAGCGACTCGGAGGGACAACGAGCGGTTGGTGTTGTCAAGAGATCGCACCGGACGTTGATCATATTCGAACCCCCTTCATTTTAATGATCGGATATCATAGCGCTGACCATTATTGTTTTATTAATAATAATATTTTCCATCATCACCACAGCTATCGGTCATGATGGTAAATGGTAACACTGCCTCACGTGACTTGGGTTACTGGTACAGCTTATGCCACCTTCTCGTAAAGCCAAAACGACGCTTGATAAAGGCGACTACCTCTTTTTCTGGAAGACAACTCATGTCAATGGATGGGCTTCGCAATGGTACCCAGCATCGTTCGAAGCCACTCTCGAAATGGATGAAGGAGTGATGGAAACGATCCGTTTTCCTACCGCTGAGCACTGGATGATGACACAGAAAGCGTTATTATTTTCTGACAAGGCAGTTGCACGCAAGGTCATCGAAGCGGATGGTTCAAATATGCGGCATGTGAAGTCGCTGGGGCGTCAGGTAGAAAACTTTAACGAGGAAAGATGGGCGAAAGAAAGGGGGCGAATTGTGTTGGAAGGCAACATGCTGAAATTTGGGCAAAACGCAGATTTGAGAGAGAAACTGATGCAGACTGGGGAGAAGATCATTGTTGAGGCGAGCCCGATGGACAAGATCTGGGGGATTGGAATGGGAGAGTCAAAGGCGTTGTCGACGAACCAGTCAAAGTGGGGACTGAATCTACTTGGAAAGGCATTGATGGAGACGAGAGAAAAATTAAAATAAATTACATAATAAACTGATTTTTTCGGCGTTGCTCCGTATACCCGGCCAAGGTTTCCCAGGGTTGGCCGGAGGGGATGAGGTCGGCTCTGCGTTTGAACTGGTCAGACGACGACGACGGTGTCCAGTCATTTTTTTGCTCAAAAAAACTGAAATATTTTTCACAGAAAAGAATTTAAATCGTTCAATTTACGAGGATGCCACCCTCCTCGTCCCCATCTTCAGCAAAAATTCAACCTTTATCTTATGCAGATCGTGCAAAGAAAGCTCAATCAATCAAGTCTCCCAACGCTGTCCTCACAGCTCCTACGAACCTCACACAATCTCTCAACCCAGATACCTCTAATCCAATCCCATCTCCTCTCTCAGATGTCTCCATCAGACCTCTCAATGGTGACTCGCGTCCCAGTGGAGCACTCGCCTCCGCCGCCTTATCCATTGTTGCCGCTCATACCGCATCGCAAAATCCATCACCCATAATAGCCCATGCTTTCAGTCCTCGCAAGACCACCCAACCACAATTACAACCCCAGATCTCATCTTCTCAAAATGTACTGCAAGTTTCTCGCCAAAGAACCCTACCGCCCACGTCTCCCGCCGATCCTCTCACCCCTCGTGACGCACCACAAAACGGTACATATCGACATCGAAAGGGAATGTCTGTGAATGGGCTCCCAGCGGATGCCATTGACGACTCATTTGTTGGACGCTATTCACGCGGTATCCCATCATCAAACCCACCGCCTCCGCCATCTATACACGACGCAGACAGCTGGCCCGAGGTTGGAAAAACAACTCCTCCGGGAGTGAATTCTCTTCTCATCGTATCACACTCTGGCGGACCGCGTGACAGCAACGGTGACGGCGAAGATATTAGGGAGCATGCAAATTCCGCTCCAAGAAAGAGTGCGTTTTTTCTTAATTCCCTCACTACCTTCCCACTACAATATATATTTTCGGTCTTGAATAATGTAATTATACCCATTCCAAATCGGCGTGATATGCTCAATGGCGCTTCATGGGATTTATAGGTGAAAAAACCAAATGGGTAGCTATACCAGCTGAGGAACTTCAAGCCGCCGCGGATGCTCTCCAAGCTTCCTCTCGACAACCACATTCTCGCCATCAAGGCCACAAGCAAGGCGGCCATTCTCGTAATAATCAAAGTTCTGGATCGGCCTCTGCCCAAGGTCCCAGCCGAACCCATTCTGGCCGTAATTCGACGTCCCAATCGGTCTCACAGTCTCAAGTCCACAGTCGAACAGGAAGTGTACATTCCAGCCCCCGCCAAACTACCCGCGGAAAGAGACTTCCAAATGAGGAACCTGCTGGGGGGAGTACCCGTGGTGAAGCCAACACTTCAGCTCTGGTCACCGGGTCTTCAAGCAATTCGTTCAGACCCCCAGGAGGCGAGTCATCAACCGGAAATGATCACGCAAAAAGTCCTGCCGCATACTCCGTTCCCGAGGCAAATACAGCTACATCTACGCAGGGGAAGTCGGATCACCAACCACTCCCATCGCCCGGTTCATTTAACATGCCGGTTTTCGCTGCTCAAGATCCTACTGCAAACCTACTGACATATCCAACGCATCCCCACTATCCGGCCCCTGAGCAAGGTCAGTCATACACTAAGTACAAGTCCGAGCAACGTGGCCCCTCGTATCCACCGACCTGGCCACATCAATCCAACAAACAGCAACTTGCGGCCGTTCCTGCGCGAGCTCCGGTCGCCTCTCAACCTATCGCTGGATCTATGGTGGCCGGCAATTCCGCAGGGGACGGCAGTAGTCAGTTGGGGAAGCCGGCTGGTGATCATCATAAACGCACCCAACCCGTGGTATTTGGAAGTATCGGACTCCCTGGGTCCAGTAAGGGCCCTAGCATCGATAACGAGCGGAAGGCATCAGAGAACAATGAAGGATCCACAGAGAAAAGGACCAAGACGTTCTCGGTCGGCCTATTCCCTGGAGAGCCCGGTCCTCTGCGTGCACGGATGGCTAAGGGGCGAAAACGGGTAGATGTCGCACCGCCGAACACCGTGTTGGACGCAGTCAGCGACGGTGGTCCTGACGCAAGACCTGAAGCGAAATCGCAGAAAGATGAAAGTTCAACAACCGAGAGGAGAATTATCGATCTAACAAGACCGGAGACGGAGATGACGTGGGAGTTTGGCACAATAAAGACTACGCAAGCCGAGGAAGACGTTGGCGACGGGAACGAACCACCGCCACCTCCGCCACCACAAAGGCCGGAATCGTCACCCGAACCAACAAATATACCATCGATGGAAAAAACACCTTCAAATCCCGCAGGCCCTTCACATCCTCGCATTCAGACCGCCGCTTTCGATCTCCAATATTCAGATCAACTCGCATCCCCTCTCACCATCTTACCGATGGCCGCGCCGTTCCCAGTTCAGCGATCTGCCACTTTGCCGACGACAGATGCGATCACTCCACTTGGGAGCGAGTGGGAAGTGAAGGACTATGGTTATGGATTCGGATATGGCGTAGCTGGATATGGCACCACCAACACGATGCAGGAGGAGAGAATCGAGAGGGATCAGGATAGAGAGAAAATCGACAAGGAGTCTGTAGATACGGAAAAGGAACGAGAGAAACAACGTGACCAGGACAAAGAGAAGGAGTATAATGGGCGTCCCAGGCGCGGATCATATGTCGGGTATGGCTACGAGCGGGGGGGTTACAGCGGGAGGCGAGGGAGGGGTCTCAATGGTGGATTTATCGGCGGACGAGGGTACCACGCTCGTGGGGGACGTGGAGCGTACCCTTTCCAGCCGCAACGGCAGCCACCGTTCACTGTCACGCCTCCTACGCAGTTTCAGCCGTTGTCAACACATGGTGATAACTCTAGTGCATACTATCCTTCTTCGCGTTCTACCTTGACCACATACATTCCAACTGGATACGAGGCTTATCCAGTGCCACCCCCGGTTCCCGTGCCCCCTGCCAATGCGCCTCCCGTACCAGTTCCATTGTCTGCCTTATCATTCCCGTTGGACCCAACGCGGTGGTACCTTCTAGGCCAGCTAGAGTATTACTTAAGTCCTCAGAACATGGCTCAGGACTTTTTCCTCAGGCAAAAGGTATTCCTATTCATTCTCATCTTTTTCGATGCGGACCTTACCCGTCCCCAGATGGACTCGCGCGGATGGATCTCGATCCCGCTAATCTCGTCCTTCAACCGTGTAAGACAGCTGACGGTCGACCCGTCACTCGTGAGAGAGGTTTTGGTGCTCTCAACCGTGGTGGAGGTGAAAGACGACTGGGTACGCATGTCTGGATGGGAACAGTTTGTGCTGCCAAATGCCATGAGGAGTGAGGTTGAGGGTCTCGATTTCGAGGAATTTGAACGATCGGGGATTACGGATTGGAAAAAAGTGGATGAGGTGAAGGCGGCGGCGTGATTCGTCATTGCGAGCGCAGCGAAGCAATCCACAGCCCAGCATGCCGCTCGATGGATTGCTTCGCTTCGCTCGCAATGACGGGTAAGAAGTGCCCATGACCTCCGATCTTCTCTTCGTCTACGGCACGCTGATGCGCGGCTTCGATCATCCGATGGCGCAGCTGTTGGCGCGCAGCGCCGATTTCATCGGCGAGGCGCGTTGCCGCGGCCGGCTCTATCTGGTCAAGCATTATCCGGGGCTGGTGCTGTCCGATGATCCCCATGACATCGTGTTCG
>Ga0209006_10003171_pt1 | contig 14946 bp, 8 predicted proteins | sample JacPin_JW_Ref_O2_FD_188567 | JGI IMG/M metagenome (GOLD analysis project Ga0209006, IMG submission 188567) | Forest soil microbial communities from Algoma, Ontario, Canada - Jack Pine, Ontario site 1_JW_Ref_O2 (SPAdes) (version 2) | ecosystem: Environmental > Terrestrial > Soil > Boreal... | reverse complement strand
ATGACCCGTTAACTTCAGAAACGATGCAGTGACGTTCGCCCAAATCTTCCGTTGAAATCAGGACACTACGGAACCGCGCGCGCTCGGCGTTGCGGCCGCGCCCTCTACATCTATCCGGACGACAAGAACGGGCGCGGGTTTGCTACGGTGCGGGTGCTAGCGTACAATGCACGTCCTGTGCCGGACACTTCGCCAACTGCAATTGCGGGCCGTACCATTTCCCACTACGCCGTGCTCGAAAAACTGGGCGGCGGAGGCATGGGCGTAGTTTATAAAGCTAAAGATACGCGGCTGGGGCGCAACGTCGCGTTGAAATTCCTGCCTGACGATATTTCGAGCGATCCGCAAGCTATCGAACGATTTCGCCGCGAAGCGCGCGCGGCTTCCGCACTGAATCACGCGAACATCTGCACCATTTACGATATCGGAGAGTTCGAAGGCCGGCCGTTTATAGCCATGGAGCTGCTGGAGGGCCGGACACTCAAACATCGCATTGAGGGGAAGCCCATCGAAGTGACGGAGCTGCTGGAGATTGGCATTCAGATAGCCAACGGGCTGGATGCAGCGCACGCGAAAGGAATCGTGCATCGCGATATAAAGCCTGCGAATATTTTTCTGGTGGAGCGCGGGCAAGCGAAGATTTTGGATTTTGGTTTGGCCAAGCTGGCGGCGAAGGCTGGGAAGGCTGCTCAGGCGTGGGATTCTTCGTCAATGCCAACGCAGGCGCCCGACGTGAACGCGCAGCATTTGACGAGTCCGGGCAGCTCGATGGGGACGGTCGCGTATATGTCGCCGGAACAAGCGCGCGGAGAAGAGCTGGATGCGCGCTCGGATCTATTTTCGCTCGGCGTAGTGCTCTACGAAATGGCAACCGGAACAATTCCCTTCCCCGGCGCGACTCCCGCCGTAATTTTTGACGGCATACTGCATGCAGCGCCCGCTTCCGCGCACGAACTAAACCCGCGGTTGCCGTTGGCGATGGAAAATATTTTAGGAAAGACGCTCGAAAAAGATCCCGACCTGCGCTGCCAGACAGCCGCAGAGCTCCGCGCGGACATGAAACGCTTGAGCCGCGACCTGGAATCGAGCCGACGTCCTGCTGCGGAAAAAAGCGGCTCGGGTTCCGGACCGCAAGCGGTTGCGGCCGCGGCGCGGCAAAAATCCGTGGCGGTGCTGTACTTTGAAAATCAGAGCGGAGCAAAAGAGGACGAATACTTTCGAGATGGAATTACCGAAGACATCGTCACCGAGATTTCGAAGATCGCGCAGCTGCAAATTTTTCCGCGCTCGGAGATGCTCGCGTTCCGCGACAAGCCGGTGACCGCGCAGCAAGTGGGCCAGCAGCTCAACGCTTCCTACGTGCTGGAAGGTTCCATACGCCGCTCCGGCACACGCGTGCGCATTACGGCACAACTGGTGGAGGCTTCCACCCGGCATTCCGTGTGGGCCGAGCGTTTCGATCGACAGTTAGAAGACGTTTTCGCCATCCAGGAAGAAATCGCGCGAAGCATAGCGCAAGCGCTGCGCATTACGCTGACTCCGCAGGAAGAAAAAATCATCGCGCGGAAACCGACCGAAAATCCCCTGGCCTACGATTTCTTTCTTCGCGGGAGAAGCTACTCGCGGCGCCAGGATTTCGAATACGCGCTGCAAATGTTCGAACAGGCCATGCAGCTGGACCCGAATTTCGCTTTGGCGCATGCAGGGATTGCACATCTGTGCGGGATCATCTTCGAGGTTCGCGACCAGAACCCCAGTTGGATGGAACGAGGGTTGGCGGCGTGCGACCGTGCCACTGCGCTTGCGCCGGACCTGCCGGAAGTGCTGGTTGCGCGGGCGCGCATCGTTTTCGCGCAAAAGAAATATGACGAAGCTGCGTTGCTGGCGTTGCGCGCGGTGGAACGCAAACCGGACTGCGAAGGTGTCTGGAGCATTCTGGGCCGCGCGTATTTTACTTCCGGACGTTTCGAAGAGGCTGCCGCGCTGACCGAGAAGGCCATTGAGTTCAACGGCGACGATTACAATATGTATATCCCATTTCATCAGGCGCAGAGACGCCTGGGAAGGCAAAGAGAATCGGCGCACATTGAGGAGCGCATGATCAAGGTGCTGCGCCAACAGCTGGAGCTGGTTCCGGAAGACGTGCGGGCCCGCGTGCTGTTGGCTGCCAACCTGGCTTACTCCGAAGCGGATTCGGCCGAGAGCGTGCGTCACCTGCAGACCGCTGTGGCGCTGCGGCCCAACGACCCCAACACGCTATACAACGCGGCTTGCACCTATGGAGTGCTTAAGAAAAAGACGGAAGCGCTGGAGACTTTGCGAAAGGCTTTTAACGCCGGATACGGGAATCGCAATTGGGCGGCGAAAGATTCAGATCTGGTTTGCCTGCACGACGACCCCGAATTTCAAAAGCTGGTTGGACAAGGCTGACATCCCGAGCGGTTTTTCGCTTCCTTTGTCGGGGCAGGCGGGATGACACGTTAGCGACAGAAACGAGTCAAAATCCGAACCCTTCATACACCGAAGAGTTCGGCATCCCCGCGAGTTTCAGCCGTGCTGAAGGTGAAACCGGTGCCACGCCCAAGGGCCGGCCACCCGCCCAACGGCTGGGAAACTGCCAGCAACGCCAACGCGGCGATTGAACACAGGGCTCGGTGCATCTTGATATCGTTGAACTCCTCTAGCTCGGACGAAAGGCCCGGTACTCGACAAGACTCGACGAAACTCCACAGGGGATTATGTTAGAGAAAGGAGAAAGCCAATTTTGTGCAATGAGGCGCACTTTTCAATATTTCCGGCGAGTGTTCCAGAGAGAAACGGGGTCATGCTTAGTGGGTTTCTGGGGATGCGCGATTTGGCGAACAAAACGTGTTTCAAAGAAGAAGGCCCGAACCATTTGGTTCGGGCCTTCTTATTCGACCTTAGCGCAGCGAGGTAACTGACAATCCTCGCTGCGGTCATCTTCCACGGCGAGAGCGACTCTATTTCTGGACGGTTAGGGTGACTGTAGCGGTATGCGTTTTTCCGCCGCCGGTGCCGGTTATGGTGATGGTATGGGCTCCGGCTTTGGAACTGATGCCGACTTTGACCGTCATAGTCGATGTCCCTGAGCCGGGCGCGGCAATGGGGTTCGGACTGAAGGTCACTGTTTGGCCGGTTCCCTGTCCGGTAGCAGACAAAGTGATCGCCGAGCCGAAGCCGTTCAGCGCCGCCGTGGTGATCTTGGAAGTGCCGGATGAGCCTCGCACCACTGTAATCGCGGTGGGCGATGCACTGATGCTGAAATCAGCGCCCGCTGGTGCGGTTACGGTTAGAGAGACTGACGTATTTTGCGTAACGCCTCCGCCGGTGCCGGTGACTGTGATGGTGTAAGTGCCGGCCGCAGTCGTCGACGCTACCGCGATCGACATGGTCGAGCTGCCGGAACCTGGCGCCGCGATGGAAGTGGGACTGAAAGTCACGGTCACGCCGGTCGGCTGGCCGCTTGCGGTCAACGCGACGGCCGCGTTAAACCCGCCGGACACGGTGGTTGTGATTGTCGATGAGCCGTTACTGCCCTGTGCCACGGAGACCGAAGTGGGCGAGGCAGAAATGGCGAAGTTGGGAGTCGAAGAACCGCCTCCTGCAAGCGCGTTGATCAGGCCGACGCCGTTCGGACTGCCCCAACCGGTCACCAGATCGTAGCCGGTCACAGCCGAAAAGCTGCCGGATGTGCCGCTGGTGATGTCGTGGAAATCGGTGGCGTAGCTGGACGTAATATTCTGCGAGTAAATTGTTGGGTTGATGAAGCCGAGCGTCGCCTCACCGTTGTTTGCCAACTGCTGATTGGCCAAAGCAACGTAGCCGGCCCACATCGGCGCAGCAAAACTCGTCCCGCCGAACTCGTTGGCGGTGCAGGTGGTTTGGTCCGCGCAAACGTAAAAGGTAAAGTTCGCGTTGGCCGAAACGTCCGGACCGTTGCGAAGCGTGGTGGAACCCTTGTTGCTGGAGTTGATCACGCCAGAGAGTTGCTGCCAGGAGGGAATTGGGATTCCGTCCGGCGAAATTCCGCCGCCGCTGTCAACCCATGCTGTTTCTGACATCCATGCCCCGCCGGCGCTTGCGGTTACCAGGTCCGTCCCGCCGACCGAGACGATAAACGCATTGTCCGCGGGCCAGGCTTCATTGCTCGCCGACCAAGTGGAATGGTCGCCGGAAGCCGCAAAGAAGTTCTGGCCTTGAGCTGCCATCTTCTGGAAGAACGGGTTGAGCGTGTTTGGATCCGCCGGGGTCCAGCCCCACGAACAGCCAATCGTGGTGGGCAGCGGGTTGTGCGTCGTCATGGCACTGATCATCGCAGTATCGGTGGATCCGATGTACTCCACGAGACTTGACAGCCCCGGTGCCATGCCTAACGCCTGGGTCATATCGAGAGTCTGTTCGGTGTCATCACAGTGGCCACCGGCCGGTGTATCCACGCAGGATGTGCTGGTCCCGTCGGTGGAGAGCAAGGTGATCGGCACATTGTTGGTCTGGCCGACGTTCTTGAAATAAGTGGTCAAGTCGGCCAAGTCAGTGCCTAGGAACTCAAGCAGTCCGAGATTCTGGCCCGCGCCAGTGAGCGCTGTTCCGCCATAGTAAGCTGCGCGCATGTCGCTGCCCAAAAAGGAAGCCGATGGGCCCGAGCCGGTGGTTGCGTGCGACACGACTTTGGCCGCATCGATTCCGTGAGCCGCGGCGTAATCGCTCTTCTTTACGTACAAAGGATGCGGGATTGAGAAGTTGTCCAAACCGGAGACGTGCCAGAGCGGGAACGGCAAGTTCACGGTGGGTTCGCGATCCGGTGCGTAGAAAATACGGTTCTCAGTGGGGTGTTGATAGGTGCCCATGATTACGTGGAAAGCTTTTTCGACGGCGGAAACGGGGCCGACGATCTGAACTTCCATGCCATCGCGCGAGCCGCCGGTAACGGTGAAGCCGTTGGCTTTTAGCAAACGGACTACCGCGTCGTAGTCCTGCTCGGTGGGTCCGAATTTTTCGGTGAATTCCGGCACCGTGAGGAAGCGACGATACATGCCGCTGGTGGGATCGGAAAGTTGGCGTAAGAAATTATCCAGCTCAGGCTGATTGCGGAGCGGCAAAACAACGTCGAGGTGCATGGACTGCGTTGCGGGTAGGCGACCGATGGACTGAGCCTGCCCATTGAGAGTTACGTCGCGCACGTGACGTGTCAACATGGACTGCCCTTGTGCTTGGGAATTCATGGCCGCAATCGCAACAAGCGCGCCGATTGCGAGCAAAAACAAAGCGAGTCTACGAACCATAGTTTCTCCTTTGAGTGGGATCATCACAGGGATGTCCGGTTCGCTTGCAAGGACTCGGGCAGCCCCTTGTGGAAGTAAGGTACCACTGGCGACTATTGGCCGCGAGGTAATTTAGAAAAATACTAAAATGTGCTAACAGATTGACGCCAATTCCATTACGGGAACGGCCGTGGCGGGCGTGAATGTCATTTCGGTACCCAAAGGTACTTCAAGATTTCGATCGCGAGAATTGGATGGCGAGCGAGGATAACCGTCTAGCTTAGAAATGAACAAAGCGCTACGACACCTGGAGAACGCAATTGTGACAAAACGTAAAAGTGGTGAAGTAGATGCGTACGTAGGGAGATGTCCGAAAGAGGCGCAACGCGGTTTGGCGAAGATCAGAGCGGCCATACGGGCGGCTGCGCCTGGCGCTGTTGAACGCACCGACTATTTCCAATGGCCTGGATATTCCCATCCGGGAATCGATTGTTATGACGGGATGTTTGCCTGGTTCAGCTTCAAGAAACCGAACATACGCCTACATGTGGTCCCTTCCGTAATACAAGCTCACAGGAAGGAACTTGCGGGTTATGCCACAACGAAAGCTATTGTTAGCTTCCCAATGGGTAAACCAGTGCCAATCGCGTTGGTGAAAAAACTGGTGAAAGCAAGTCTAAGGGCAATGAAGGATATGTCGTGATGGGGAAAAGAGACATCCGCAAGATTTGTTTGTTGTTAAGTGTTGTTACACTCTCCGTACCAGCCATACGATCAGACAGATAATTAATAAGGTTCCGACTAGGCCGTATCCAAACATTGTAGCCTCCAGTGAATAGACCCTCGGATTCAGGATCGATGCACTAGTTTGGACTGCGGGCGCTGCGATATCTGTTCAATTCGGCACACAAATCGCTGCGCGCGCCCGTAGGCCCGAGTTCCCTTCTCGGCTACTCCTTTACGTGCGCCAAGGGAACTTGCGAAAACAATTGCAGATCGATGATCATGTTCAGTCGGCGGTCCAACTGAAAAAACGTGGCGGCCTTTCTGCCCGGCAATACCTGGCTGACAACCGGCACGTACTTCAAGCGCAGCGCCTGGGCTTCGCCATCCGCTTCGAGCCAGTGCCGCACATATATCAACGCGTCTGCATCTGACATCGTGGCCCACATCTCCGCGTACTGCTTCAACAGCGCATACTTCTGGTTGTTCACTTCCGACAAATCTTTGACGTAATGGTTGTAAACGGGCCAGAACTTTTGCCCTTCCTCTTCTGAGAGCGACATATTCTCCCCGATTACCTGCATTTTCATGGCTCGTAGATCTTTGCGCAGCAAAGCGATGTCGTTGTCCGTCACCGTTGGCGTGATTACCTGCTGCACGGTAACTTGCTTTTCCTGCGCCGCTGCTCCGGGCGTCTTCGCTTCTCCCGCTGTGATTCCCCAACCCAACGCGGCCGTCACCAGCATGCCCGCAACAAACGCGCCAACCAATCCCACCGCTCCGGTTATTTTGCGCTTCATGATATTTCTCCTTAGCTCTGTCGCCTTGGCACAATCGCCTTGGAACAACTGCTTTGGAACAACTGCTTTGGAACAACTGCTTTGGAACAATGAACCACCGAGAACAGCAAATCCGAGTGCATCTTAATACAGTTGGGCTGCTAATGGATTACGAGCTACATTAAGCCATCTGACCGGCTGGCCCTGCTCAAGAACCGGATGGACGAAGGCATGGCGCGGTAGCAGGCCTCCCTGAAGATCGCTTGCCTGGTTAACGTTGCCGCAGAAGTGGAGTAATGAAGCAGTGGAGTCCGGTGCTCTGACTTATCAGGGACAAATTGCAGAGCTAGATTTTCAACTCGCTAACAATTGTTCTCAGGTGGCTGTGACACTCGCGAAAGTGTCATAGCTATCCGTGCGTTGACCGTGACGCGCTGTGAAAATTATCCGGCTAATCAGTTTGGCAGCAGTGCGATAATCCAATTCAATGATCAACCTCGGCCGGAGCCGCGCAATCAACCGTCGTGAAACGACAAGAACGATTGGTTTCGGGTTGTGCACCCTCAGCCTGCTGTTTGTTTCGCCGACACTCTTCAGAAAATCAGTGCGCTCAGAATTAATTCAATTCCAACGACAAAACGGGCTATCGCTAGTTTCTGTGCGGGATAATAAGATTTACACGCTTGAATTTAAGAATCGCAAGCTGCGTGAGTCCGCCCCTTTTCCTCAAAACGGTACAATCACTAGCGGTAATTTCTCCCAGGACGGGGGGAAAATCGCGGTTGGGCTTTGCAGAGATCCGGGACTGATCCATCTGACTCCGAACAGCACCGACTGCCCTGGGGGATTCGTCCTTGCGATTGTGGGCCGCGACGGAAGTGATGTTCATGAATACGCAGATTTTGCAAATGCCGGCATGTCCTTCTGCTGGTCGCACGATTCCTCCAAACTCGCGCTGGAAGTACAGGACACGAGAAATGGCAAACACGAGTCACAATTGCAGATCCTTGATCTTGCAACCAGCGTAACGCAGGTAATCGCCGATGCACCCGATTCCTTTGTGGATCCTCAGTGCTGGTCTCCAGACGATAAGCACGTGGTCTATACGTCAAACAACATGGCCGGGCAAGGAACATCGAGTATCTACGACGTCGATCTGAAAAGATCCCGGGAGTTCTCGAAGGGGACACGTCCGACATGGTCGCCTGACGGAAAATGGATCGCCCTTATGGACTGCCCACCATCGCTTTCGGGTTGCAAGTATTACTTGGTCCAGCCTTCCGGAAGCGAAAAGAGGATGCTTTTCAAAAGCGAGAGCGCCACTGCTCTGTGGTGGTCGCCTGATTCTCGGTTTGTGGCGTATGTAAACGGCGCCCACTTTTTTGAGCGAACACCGCCGCAGCAGCTACGAAAGATCGTCCGCCTTCGAGTCAGGCGCCTCGACGACGATGCCGAAAATTCGTTCGCAGACTTTTTCGACGGGGACACGATGGAATTTCAATGGGTGAAAATGAGTCAAATCAAATTCCCCGCCCCTTAATTGCCCCGCCACCATGGCTGCCAGCGACCAATAAAATGGCGCCCGGTCCTCCAAGTTCCGAACGCCATTTTGCTTTTTGTGTTTTCTTGGTTGCCGGCATCAATCCACCGGACAAGTTACCGAACAAGTCGCGGAACCCCACCGAACAACAGGACCTGAGCGCGTCTGGGCCGTCTCGCAGCCACAGAAAGGAACGCCCAGGCTACTGTTTGTCCGATTTAGCGGGCGCGTTTTCCGCGTCGGTGGCGGTTGTGGATTTCATGGAGACCACGTGATAGGTTTCCATTTTCTTATCGCCATCGACCACTCTCAGATACATTTCGTCCTTCTTGATCTTGAATTCAATTTCCTTGCCGATCGGAAGAAGTTCGGGATGTTTAGTGTCAGTGGGTCGAATGTGATACTCCATGTCGTCGGTTATGACCATATATTGCGGGCATAACTTTTCGTCGGAATTGACGTGGGTAATACCGGCCGAGGCCCACACGGTGCCCAAGCCGGTGAGGCCTTTCTCTTTCGCGCCGCATGGTACAGCTTCCATTTTTTCCAACAAGGCCCTCTGGGGCGGCTTTTTCTTGTCGTCGTTCGCCCTGAGAGGAACCGCTGAAAGCAAGACGAGAGACAAAATAAGTGCGGTCTTTAAGTTCATAAAGCCTCCTTATCGACTACCCAACCGGCCGCCGATCGATTCGAGGCCGTCCAGCGAGAAATAAGAAATTGCCAGCGGACTGGAAGACCTGTGAGGGCCTTCCAGTCCGCCGGGAAATTTAGCTCTTACGGTTTTGGTTTGGGTTCGACTGTCGAACTCGGAGTCTGAGCGGGCCGACTCTTGTCGGTGCTGAACTCCCTGGCCGATTTAACGAAAGTCGGCGGATTTGCCATCAGCTCCTTTTGAACATCAGGATTGTCCTTCAAGTAGTCGCGAAGCTCAGGATGGTTCTCCATGAATTCCTGGTTCTTGACTACAGAAGGATCCCTGGACAGCTCGTTAGCGACATTGGAATGGCTGTTGAGAAACTTTCCAAAACGGGCTGCTTGTTCGTGTGAGTCGCGGTCCACGTAGTTGGTGTGGCCGTTCTCCTGATGGTCATAGCGGTCTTCCTGGCGCATGAAAGCATTCGGATTTTCCTTAATTTCCTCGCGAATCTGCGGATGGTCCTGTAAATATGTGTGCAGCGCGGGGTGAGTGCTTTCGAATTTCTGATTGTTTACCAAGGAAGGGTCTTTGCGAATCTGTTCGGCAATTTCGCGATGGCTATCGAGGAATTGGTCGAAGCGGGCAAGCTCTCCGCGAGTGGTGTCGCTATCTCCACGGACGCCATTGCCGCGGCTGTCGTGGTCGCCGTCACGATCGCCATCGTGACGGTCGTAGCGATTGTCGCCGTCGCCATCGCGGCGGTCGTAGCGATTGTCATCGTCACGAGCGTCTTCCCGGCGGTCGTAGCGAGATTCCAGCCGCATGAAAGCGTCCGGATGTTCCTTAATTTCCTCGCGGATCTGCGGGTGATCGGCTAGATATGCCTGCAACGCAGGATGATTCCTCGCATATTCCGGATTGTCCACGAGCGAAGGATCCCTGCGGAGTTCCCGGGCAACCTCGGGATGACCGTCTAAGAACTGGTCGAAGCGCGCAAGCTCGCCACGAGTAGTGTCGTTGTCGCCGCGACCACGGCCGTCGCGGTCGCCGTCACGATCGTCCTCGCGGCGGTCGTAGCGGTCTTCCTTGCGCATGAAAGCATTCGGATTTTCTTTTATCTCCTCGCGGATGTTCGGATGATTTTCCAGATAACTTTGCAGCTCAGGATGGTTCTTCTCATATTCCGGATTATCTACGAGCGAAGGATCTCTGCGAAGCTGCTCGGCGATTTCCGGGTGGTCGTCGAGGAATTGGTCGAAGCGCGCCAGTTCCTGGCGGGTTGTGTCGTTGTCTTGAACAGACTGATTATTTTGAGCGGCCTGGGATTGAGCACTTACGGGCGTACCAAGACATAAAAATGTTGTTAGGGATGATAAGACCAACCAATTCTTTAGATGTGGATATGATGGTTGCTTTTTCATGCTAACGCCCTCCTGCGGTGAAAGTGTTCACCCGGTATGAGAGGTGCAACCGCGAGGCCAAACGCATTTGGAGACGGCGAAACTGGCCGCTATCAGTGGTTTACAGGAACCAGAAAGAGAAACTTCGAGCGCGGCGTGAGCCTGGAGAATCGACACACTTAGGGGAAAATCGTTATACGAGAAAGTCCTTACAGTAAAGGCTTTAGCAGGAAAACGAATCATAACAACCGCGGCCGCTCGTATTACGGACCTCAGAACCCAACGCTGCAGCGTAGCGTGGCCGGGTGCGATCGCAGGTGTCTCCGTTGGTTTATGCCAATAACTTCATTCGTAACTCACGTTTTGCAGAAGATTCACCTCGCCTCATTACCGCGTATGGCCAGGCAGAATATCTAACATTGACTTAATAGTTCACTTACCGGAAGATATGGGGCCTCGAAGGCGTTTCGGCCTTTGAGTTTGTTTTCCCGCCTTTTGCACTAATGTACGACCTGATGAAATTCGAGGTGTGAGCCTATGCTGCGAAAATCACGGCTGCGGAAGTATCTGGGCGTTACTCTGTTGGCTTTTATGACGCCGGCTATCGCGCCGGCGCAAACTGGCACCGCAGGTTCTGCCCAGCCAGGTGATGTAGCGCCCCGCATCACACAGGCCGTGGACGAATCGAGCCTGACACGCCTGGGCGGAAATACGCATCCGCTCGCACGGGCGGAGTTTGACCGTGGCGCGGCCGCTCCTGACATGCCTCTGCACCGCATGCTGCTTGTCTTAAAGCGCAGCCCAGAGCAGGAAACCGCGCTACAGCAGTTGCTGTTGAGCTTGCAGGACAAGAGTTCGCCCAACTATCACAAGTGGCTTACGCCGGAACAATTCGGCCGGCAGTTCGGTCCTGCGGAGCAAGACCTGCAAACTGTAACGTCCTGGCTTGCATTACACGGCTTCGAGGTTGCCGGAGTAAGCAAGGGCCGAGTGGTGATCGAGTTTTCAGGCACGGTCGGCCAGGTGATGGAAGCGTTTCACACCGCGATTCACCAATACGTGGTGAATGGCGAAGCACATTGGGCGAATTCCGCCGATCCGCAGATTCCCACTGCGCTCGCGCCGGTGGTCGGCGGCATCGCGACGCTGCACAATTTCGTGAAGCATACGAACGTGGCGAGCATGACCGAGTATGCATATCTTCACCGGGCGCCGAAAGGCGGCGTGGATCTATGCAGGTCGAGTCAAAACCCATGCCCAATCAGCGACGTGGTTCACGCGCTCGGCCCCGCAGACTTGTCAACAATCTATAACGCGCCAAATTCCCTGAATGCGAACCCGCCCAGCATCCCGATAAACGGAGATGCAATCAGAGTGGGTGTCATCGGCCGATCGAACATTAACCTGAGCGACATCCAGGAGTTTCGCGGCCTCTTCGGCCTCCCGGCGGAAATGTTTACGCAAGGCAATATCATTCTCAATGGACCCGACCCGGGCAATCTCGGTGGTACCGAGGAAGTCGAAGCTGTCTTGGATTCAAGCTGGGCGGGAGCCGCTGCGCCGAACGCCATAATCGAATTTGTCGTGTCCCAAACGACAGAGACAACGGATGGTGTGGACCTCTCCGAGATCTACATCATTGACAACAATCTGGCTGACGTAATGACGGAGAGTTTTTCGCTCTGCGAACAAGAAGCGGGGCAGGCTTTGGCGAGCGACCAAGCAGCTATCGCGGAGCAGGCGGCCGCACAAGGGATCACGTTCTTCGCATCGTCCGGTGATAACGGGGCCGTCTGCTCCGACACTTTAACAAAAACGATCGCGACGGGAATTCCGGCATCCCTGCCTTTCGTGACTGCGGTCGGTGGCACGATGTTTATCGAAAATGACTCGTCTTTCTGGAGCGCTAGCAACAACCAACTCACGTTGGAATCGGCTCTACGATACATTCCAGAGGACGTCTGGAACGAGACCTTTTCAAATGGGTCAGAAGGCGCGGGTGGTGGCGGAGTCAGCACGATATTTGCGGCGCCACCCTGGCAGACTGGCGTGCCCGGGCTCCACGGCACTATGCGCCAAGTACCCGATATCTCACTGACCGCGGCGGCGGGCCACGATCCTTTCATAATCTGCGTCGAAGACCAGGGAGCTTCCTGCTTGCAAGGCAGCTTCGTGTTTCTGGTTGGGGGTACGTCGGCTTCAACACCTTCTTTCGCCGGGATGATGGCCCTCGTTGTTGAATCGCAGACCAATGAACGCCAGGGACAAGCTGGGTACGTACTGTACAAGCTCGCTGCCAGCGAAATGAACACTCCTGCCACGCTCGCCGCTTGCAATTCTACAGGCGCGACTGCTCCTGCGAACACTTGCGTATTCAATGATGTCACCACGGGTAACAATGTGTTCGCAGGCGAGGCGGGATCTACCACCGATTTTCAGGCATCCGCGGGCTACGATCTCGCGTCCGGACTTGGCTCCGTCAATGTGGCGAACCTAATAGCGAAATGGAATACTGCCGGAGTAACCCGCGGTACCGCCAGCGCAACGACTCTCACATCTTCGACCGCGTTCCCGATTGTGCACGGTTCGCCCGCAAGTCTCACAATAGCCGTGGCCCCACAAAGCGGTACCGGCACGCCGACAGGCGACGTTTCCGTCGTAATGAGCCTCACGGGTTCTTCTGCGAACGTGGTTCCCGGTAATATTAAACTCGCCGCCTCCACTCTGGCCAACGGTAGCCTCATTTCGAGCACCGATGCACTTCCGGGCGGCGTATATTCCCTCATGGCGCATTACGAAGGCGACGCCACATTCCTTCCGAGCGATTCCGTTCCGTTCGGGCCCATCACAGTGTCCGCGGAAACCAGCAAGACGCAAGTCGAGCTTGTCTTCGTGAACCCCAACACGGGCGTGATCTCTTTTCCCACTTCTCTTCCCTATGGCTCGAACGATGCGATCCGCGTCAACGTCGCCAGCACAAACACGGCGGCGCCGTGCGCCGGGAATGCGCTAGGCGCTTCCGCTTGCGCAACCGGCAGTGTCACGATAAGCAAGAACACGGGCAGCGCGCTCGACGGCGGCACATTCGCGCTCAACAGTCTCGGCTACACAGAGGACCAGGCCATCGGCGCTACGCTTTCTCCCGGCTCGTACAACCTGCAGGCCAACTATTCAGGCGACAATAGTTTCACCGCAAGCAGCGGATCCGAATCCATCGCGATTACCCAGGCCACCAGCTCGGCTACCCTTTCTGCCAGCGCAACGACTATCCTCACGACAGGATCCACGATACTTACGGCCACCATCTCGACTCAAAGTTTTGGCAATTCGCCCACTGGCTCGGTGACCTTTCTGCTCAACGGCAGCACGCAGCTGGTCAGTTCCGCTCTCGCCGGCAGTTTTAACCCCAACACCGGCTTCTCGCAGGCCACTGTCGCGTTGACTGTTCCCGGCAGCCAACTTACGCTTGGTGCCAACAGCATCACTGTCACTTACCCCGGGGATGCGAATTATTCCGCTTCGCCCGTGTCCTCTGCGCTCACCGTGACGGTCAACCCTCCCACGCCAGGCTTCAATATCACTTTGCAGCCGGCGGCGGTAACGATCACGTCCCCGGGAGCCTCGGGGCAGGCCATGCTGACGGTCACCGCGACGAACGGCTTCACCGGCATGATCCCGCTGAGTGCAGGCGCGTGTTCGGGACTTCCCTTGGGAAGCTCGTGCAGTTTTAGTGCGGCATCGATTAACGGAAGCGGCTCTGCGATGGTCACGATCACGACTACGCATCCAAGCGCAGCCGGTCCGCGCACGCGTCCTGGTTCTTTCGGCCGCTGGACGCCGCTGGGCGGTATTACTTTGGCCCTGGTTCTGTGCGTCGCGTCACTATTCCAGCCGCGCCGGCGGCGACTCGCCTTCGCTTGCGGGATTCTGACTATCGCCAGCCTGGTCGCTATCGAAGCCTGCGGAGGCGGTGGCCATGGGACCTCAAACCCCGGCACTCCCGTGGGGAACGACCCGAATGCCTTGATCACGCTAACGAGCGGATCTGTCAATAGCTCCGTCAGGTTCTCGATCGATGTGCAGTAGAAAAAGACGGCAAACGGCGCGGTAGCGGCAGGTGGCCGGGAATATCGCCAACGCGACGACTCGATAGTATGCATTGGGCCGCGGCCGATGGCTGGTTCTGCACAACGACGGCGTACCTTCGGCGTTGCCCCATTTTTTGAAATGCGTCCGACACCGAGGTCCCGTACAATTGCGGCCATGAGCTTAGACGGTATAGTTGCGGTTGTGACTGGGGCTACCAGAGGCGTGGGCCGAGGCATCCGGAGCGAGCTCGCTCAACAAGGCGCACGAGTGTTTGCCACAGGCCGAACAACGTCGAGTCCCGAGCGTGTCGACGAGAAGATCACCGCCATTCGCTGCGACCATACCATTGACAGTCAAGTGGAGGCGGCGTTTCAACAGATCGTCCGCGAAGCCAACACGATCGACATCTTAGTGAACAACGTGTGGGGCGGCTACGAGCGCATGGTGGAGGATGGCAATTTCACCTGGCTCAAGCCATTCTGGGAACAGCCACTCT
>Ga0209006_10003170_pt1 | contig 14950 bp, 16 predicted proteins | sample JacPin_JW_Ref_O2_FD_188567 | JGI IMG/M metagenome (GOLD analysis project Ga0209006, IMG submission 188567) | Forest soil microbial communities from Algoma, Ontario, Canada - Jack Pine, Ontario site 1_JW_Ref_O2 (SPAdes) (version 2) | ecosystem: Environmental > Terrestrial > Soil > Boreal... | reverse complement strand
GGGCATTTACGACTCCAGAAGTGGTCAAGGGGATTCCGGAACCCTGACGAAAGCGGCCATGTTGAGCGAAAACAGGATATTGTCATTTCCTTACCACTTGTGCTAGTCGACTTTCCATCCCTTGGTGATCACATCATCCTCGCTGCTAACAAGTAATTCGACGGACCAGATGACTAATGTGAAAAATATGTTCATCCATCGCCACCAGATCTGAGAGGAATGATCGAGCACTGAAATCGGTTGTCACAATATGACGAGGACCTAACTGAAACGAACCTACATAACAAATGAGAATAGACAGTGACGAATATTGCTTGTCGGTACGTAAGAAGTATACGTGTTAGGGTTGATGTCTGTGCAAGGGGAATTAGGAAGAAACGTTTGAGAGGTGCGGGGTTGCATACCGGCCGCCCGTTCCATTCATCATCGTCATTTTCTTCTGTTTCCCAGCTGTCCACCCCAATGGTCGGTAAGATGCGTGAGGCAAGATGCAAAATGCCGAGTCGATACAGTAGAGCAACAAGCACTGGCTTGGGCAGGGTGTTGGTTACGAAGTTCACAAGAGCCTGCAAGCGGGGCAGTATATTCGGGAGAAGGGAAGCGCTAAGTGCCAAGATGGGTTGTGATGGCAGCAGGGACAGCCAAAAACACGACTTACTATGAAGATGAAGGATCTGAGAAGGATTTCTGGTCGAAGCCACACAGCCACACATTATAAGCAATGAAGAGGGCCAGACCGGAAGATTCCACGATGTTCGTGCGCCGCAAGACGAAGCCAATAAATGTCAGAAAGAAAAAGGCTGTCAGTGCCACACCCAAGAGCGTGGATGATAGTGGCGTGGAAGCAGCTGCAGGATAGGACTTTGAAAGGCTGAGAGTCAGCTCGTGAACTTCTTCAAATCGGAGCAGGAACTAACGACAACGATCCACCAAGCCGAGGTCACGTATGCAGCAGCGGCTGCAATAAGAAGAGCGAACTGATAGACTTCCCCTTCACCAACAATGCGTTTTCCTTCTTGTCCCAGTTTTTGCACAACAAGCAAACTGGACAAGCCCTCAACAAAGATGAATAGGGGACCTGAGAAGGTCAATATCTTGCCCCACCATTCCACTGCCGTTATCAAGGATGGGTAAACGGGTTGTGAAAAGACGTTGAAGCAGACGAGGAGCAGGAACGGGTGCATTGGCGTCTGCAACAGAGAGAGCGTATTCGAATCGTAAAACAAATGTAGAGTTCCATGGATAAATGAATGAATGCCGAGTAGCACGGACAGCAGTAGGAAAGCAGGCTTAGACAGAGTCACCAGTGTCAGTGGCAAGAAGAGTACGATTTGCAGGGCTGTCGAGAGTCTACCCGAATGAATAAATCATAACACAGCATTACAGAACTGAGTCGTACCTTGCTGTATTCGAAGCTACCGTCCAGAAGATGGAAAGTTTCATGGATGGCTGGAATCTGGGTCAGTTCGTCAATCGTTGAGGGGGACCATAATAAGGTTAGGGTTTTCAACATTGAACATCCAACGTTCAACGTTCAACTATGGCCACTGGTCAGGATGCTGCCCGTTCTTTCAACGGCTTACCTACTGCCTCGGGCAATAATGGTCCTCGCCAGCTAGCGTCAAAGCCCGCAAACATCGTAGATCTTACCACGCTTCAGAACGCCAGTCACGTTCTGCACGATCAGTTTCTCAAAGACTCACAGATTATCCCAGACCTCGGAGATACATTATCTGCCCGTGTGTTGTGACTCTTTTGGTTCAGAATCTCCGTTTGACATTGGAAATCCAGCAGGTGGCCCGTCATCAGCATTATACACTGTCCCTCTCGATGATTATCGCGTTCCTTTCCAGAAGAGACGGCTCGTCGGTATTCCGGAAGGTCTATTTCAATACTACAACAGTGAGTACCCATTTTAAAACCTTTGAATGCTGACCAGACAGGAAACGCGACAGGCACGAACGTCACGTCTCACATGGGCTTAATCCCAGAGATTGAACGAGTGTGGATCAGTATTGACCATAAACTGTTTCTCTGGGACTATGTTGAAGGGTACGTCCCTACGTATCCTGTTTTATATCTCACATTTGTTTAGGCTCCTTCTAGCCAGGAAATCAGCTCGTTCGTGGACCAACCAGATGTTATCTCTCACGTCGCAGTCGTCAAACCCAAGCTCGGCGTGTTTATCGATGAAATATCGTATATTTTGGTCATCTGCACGCCTGTTTCCGTGCTTCTCATCGGTTTATCCGTGTTGTCATCAGGACCCAATCGCAGAGAAATTCGTCTGTATGCCACAGATATGTCTGCACCAACAGAGATTGAAATGACTGCGGTAGTTGGCACAGAATCCGGTCGGATTTTCATGTGCGGTTCTCAAGATGGAAATTTGTACGAACTACATTACCAAGAACACGAATCTTGGTTTGGCAAAAGGGTACAACTTATCAATCATTCCGTTGGTGGTGTACAGAGTTTGTTTCCAAAGTTAGCCTCAACCAGATTAGAAGGTCAGTGATTCATATTTACTTATTCATTTCTCCGCTTCATGGCATCTACAGATCGGATAGTCTCCGTCGTTTCCGATATTTCGAGAAACTGCTTCTACACGCTGACGGCACGAAACACCATATCGGTATACAAACCTAACGGTGAAAAATCTATACAACATCTTCAGACTATTGCCGGCCTTTACAAGATGGCACAGGAGAAAGCTCCCGCATCTCCTGCTATCACGCCCCAAACTTTCCAAATTATTGGTCTTTACGTTATTGACCCGTCGGAATCTCATAGTGGTGTCCAACTTGTGGCTATTACCACCAATGGCGTTCGCTTGTATTTTTCCCCCTCTACCATATCTTACAGTTATTCTTACGGTGGAATCGGCGGTGCACCCAGGCCCCTGCATTTAATTCATGTTAGACTACCCCCTCCCAATCTACCTCATCCCGATGAACTTTTGTCCGCGTATCGACCACCCGCTGTCTACGGTGCAAACCATGTTCACCCGCAACCAGCACCAAGGACCCATATTGTTTCTGCACTCGAAAATTGTTGCTATTCCGATGGTCTAACCATAGCAGCACAGCAAGGAGATTCGGACGGAACGGACTTGATTTTATGCATGTCTCCCGATCTCACACGCATTGGTTCTCTCGGTCAATTACATCCACCGCAGCCTCCCGTTCCGGTCCAACCGAATAACTATTCCAACCCGGCCTATATTGGCGCACCTGGCCCTCTGCGCTCTGTATTGGCAGAGTACGCTGCCATTCTGGCTATTCCCGGCCGTACCTGGGCTATCGCACCTGTCCCTTGCACAAAGGTTCCTCCCTCGTCTGTATCTTCACCTCCAGCTGCCTTGAACGAGCTCGCCACTCAGTTCGTTGAACCCCCAAAGCAGTTCATGATTCTGACCAATGTGGGGTTGACCTTCCTGGTGAAGCGACGTGCTGTGGATTACTTGCAAGCTGTTATCGAGGAGGTTCAATCAGAGGGAAATGTGCAGCCCATAATCGAGTTCAGAGACAGGTAAAGATTCTTTGGACATTCAACACCATTATTGAGAATTCCTTCCATCGTTCACCAGTTTTGGGCGAGACCAGACATGTGCGATTCTCCTTGGTCTTGCTAGTGGAAACTCTTTTTTGGATATTGAAGAAGGACATGGATCCGCCGCGCTTAATACCATCAGTCCTGAAATTGCTGCGGTAGCCAAGCAAGCTTTTTATGACTTTGGAGAAAGACCCATTTGGGCCGAGAGGGTGACCTATGGCACGAGTACGTCCAGCATGAATATAATTTATTGCGCTGACTGATTAATTACACGCAGGCGACGCTCAAGGAACCACCATTTTCAGTGGTCGTCGGGAAGGCTTCGCTCTATACTTCGCGCGGCTAGTAAGACCCTTTTGGAAATCTAAGCTTACGAAGTCAGGGTGAGCCTGGAGTTGTCAATAAAATGACAAATAACAGTCTGACCACTTCGATAACCGAAGTCCTCTCGGACTGCAACAGTCAACCATCGCTGATGCAACACTGGTCGATCTACAGAAAAACATGAGCGCCTTGAAGGACTTCCTCGACAAAAACCCTCAGCTCTTTCATTCATCTCCAACTGATGCTGCTGGCGCTCGTGCAGCTCCCGGGAATGAACAGGAAGCGTGGAAGGTACTACTAATCTGCCTCTATTCTTCCTCCGAACTAAATTACCTGTTTCAGGCGGAACAGCGTTCAGTTCAACAGCTGCAAGCACTCTTGAATAGGACTGTTGAAGCTATTTCATTCGTTCTATTACTGAATGATTATAAACTCGGAGAGCTAATAGCCAAGTAAGCCGGCTCATCCCCGTCATATTCGCTTTTAATGCATTCTCATGTACATCCTCCCTTCTAGATGTGAACCTGATGTTCAGAAGTTGATCACTTCCTTCACCTTTGAGGAGCTCATTACGACCCAGAATGGCATGACGGCTTCAAGAGCACTGGTCAACGTCGTCATTGATCAGCAGATAGGCCAACAAATCAGTGTGAGATGTTGTTTTTTTTTGCGCTCGGCTTCATCCTGATTTTATCATCAACAGGTTGACACTATCAGTGAAGTATTACAGCAGAGATGTGGATCTTTCTGCAGCCCTGACGATGTCATGCTTTACAAGGTTTGTTTTCTTTCTTCTCAACGTACAGTTATTCACTTCTTATCTGTAGGCTAAGGAAAACATACGGAAAGCTATTGCAACCCGCAATCCGACCGAACGACAAAACTGGCTGGGTGAATCATTACGGTATGCCCTTAGCATTTGCTACGAAGGCGGTGGTTTTCAATCGTTGCACTTAGGTTGTTCATAAAAGGTGCTCGGATACTCGAATTTGATGGCCTCCGCGAAGTTTGCGGTGACTATCAACAACTAAATTATGCGAAAGGTAATTTTAACTACAAGAAATTATCGTTTAATTTTCATGTTCTGCCCAGGTGCCATTGAACTGCCCCTCAACTGTGCGCAAATGGTGGATCCAGACAACACGGGTCTCGAGTTCTGGTACTCCGGCTCACCCGTTAACGATCCTCGATCCGAATTCTACGCACGACGGTCACAGTGCTATGACCTCGTCTTGGATTCATTGTCGGTGTTTGAGGGAAAAGCCGGTGGCGCCAAAGTTGATGGTGTAGTTGACTCGACAGCGATTGATACTGAGACTGTGCGAAGTCACGCATATGAGCTTGCTTTCGCTAGCGAGGACGAAATGTTTCACTCGACGATGTATGACTGGCTTATTGATAGAGGGATAGCTGATGAGCTGTTGGAGGTTCGTCCATCTCGTCATCGATCTCCTCGCATGTGTTCATGTATTTTCCAGATGCGCCCAGCTTTCCTAGAAGCCCATTTAAAACGGGAGCCGGTGACTGCGGCCAAGTATCAACTTCTGTGGCAGTTCTACGTAAAAGATGGCCAACCTTTGCGTGCTGCCGAAGTCCTGGGAACCCTTGCGGAGTCTATGCAGTCAGTGGTGTTTCATTCTGATCCGCATCTGCTCAATAATGTTTCCTCTCGGGACAGATTCGACCTCACGCTCAATACTCGACTCGAATACCTCACGCTGGCAGTTGGTAATGCGAAGTCGCATCCTATCTCTGTGTCAGGAAAACATGAAACTGCAATTGCATTCCTAAGCGATTTGGAGGAAAAACTTGACGTGGCACAGGTACAGCTGGAAATATACAACACGCTACAGCACATTAGCGACACCCCAGAAGTTGTGGAAAAAGTCAATCTTTTGTCGAAGCGACTGTTCACGATGTCCGAGGTCAGAAACCTGAACGTCATTCATGACCTAGTATGCTGAACAAAGTTCGTGATTTAGTTATATCAATTATACGCAGATCCATTCGATTTGCCAACGATGAAACTCCTTTGTCTGCACGTGTCCGAACATCGGGAGGAAAATCTGGTACGGCCAATTTGGAATGGAATCTTCGAAGATGGTGATAACATCTGCGAGATCTAATCCTTGCTCATACTGACCGCTAATCTTGCAGCATTGGAGGGTTCAAGCGATCCACAAGTCATTGCCGACAAAATAATAGCAAAAGTTGTGCCGCTGGGGAAGCGTTTTTTTCCGTCAGAGAGCGCCTTTCCATTACGTGAGTATTGTCCACACCTTTGGACCGTGAGTTCACTCTTGATGCCTAGGACACATCGCGACGCTCCTTGTGCGGTTCGCTTTGGCCAACAAGGGCAGCCTGCCATATGGCTGGGCCGCGCGGATTTTAGTGCAATGTGGGGTACCATTCACTGAAATTTGGGACGTATTTCATGAGATGTACGAATCTCAAGTATGCTTGTCTCAAACTTCTTTCTTGCCGATATCTTGACGGAACAATTCTGGTCTAGATCCCTCCATTCAACGAACAAGAAAACGTTCAGGCTATATCGTCTGACATCGCAGTTCTTCTTTCAGACTGGCTGGAAGAAGCGAGAAGACCACAATCATCGCTCGTTGGGCGTGGCGAATTCCCCGTGGGTCAGATAGACTTGGCCGTGGACCAGTACCTTGCAGAGCTGGAGTCAAGTAGAATGGAGACAAAAGCAGTGTATGAAAGCATAAAACGACAACTGCGGAGAAACTGGTGATGTATATGAGATGAATTAGACTGGTGATCGCAAATTATATCTATAATTGCCTATGGCGTACAGCAAAGTGCGGTAGATCCCAAGACAGTGAGACTACAGTATACAAGATTCCATATTTATGGTGTAACTTCGAGGATTGCGTCTTCTGCGCGCAACAGTAGCCATTTTGTCACGCGTTCGGTCAGCTTGTACACTTGGTATATTGCCCTGTATTATGGATGCACAGGCGTGAGGCTCTTGGACACGGGGTAGTTGAAGAAGGTACTTGCCGGGCGACGCCGACTGCGATGAGTATGATAATAAATATGGCCGCAAAGTCACGAGAGTTTGCTCTCCTCTCTCGGCTGCTCCTGTAACGCGCAAGCCAGTGTAAAGGCCCAAAGAATGGTAGAGAGAGAAGCATGTGCACGAGGGATGCAGCGCCTACTACTGGTAACCCAAGAATAAATCGACGAACGAATGTGCTGAATAGGCCAGGGGGTGATCGAGAAGTTGGAGACCCAACTAATGGTTCTTCGAAGAAAGAACTGTCAACAAAGTGATCCCCATCTTGCAATATGCGAACTGCTGCACGGATCAAGTCCCTTAAGAGGTCGAAAAGGTTGAACTGGTAGAAGTAGGAGGAATCATCGACAGGGATCATGAAAAATGTGGTGAGGAAAGAAGAGAGGAGGACGAGGGCAGAGAACAACACAGCTGACAAGGCTCCGATAGCGACTGTGAATGGTACTTATCAAGGGGCAGTAGAGCGGAATAAATAAAAGGTAGGACGGACCTGGATTTGTTGCAATGCCCAATGCACTTGTCCGTGCAAAATAGTAGTGATAATGGCATTGTGGGCACGAATAAAAGGCTTCTTTGGAAGTGGACTCGTTTCTCCACCGTTGCAGGCACTTCACATGCACAAACTTCATTGTGTGTCAACAGCCGTTCCAGCACAACATCCGGGAATTGAACGCACACTAATGGAGCCCTTGCAAAGACAAGGGCGTATTAGTCTCCCGAGTTCAAATTCGGCTTCTGGTCCATCGAGGCAAATGCGGCACTGCTTATCATCTGCTTGCGTGTCTTCTGGCATTATTTTGAAGTACGGGCGCTGATGCGGTGAGTGCTATGTCATCGAGGTCATCACGTGGTTGCGACTAGTGCATGGAAGACTCCGAAGGCATTCGAGTTGCTGGTGCCCTTGCGGGAGTTGGAAGTGGTATGCTTCATTCGAGATATTCTTGCGATTTTTCCTTACATATTTTTTTCCTTATCCACACCGTAGGTCTAACTAAGGTAGGCCAGGCTACGATCCTTTGGCCACCTATATCTCAAAACAGGTGCTAGGTAGCCGTCGGGCACGGGTACGTCACAATGTCATCTTGAGTAAGTAATAATTTTCGCTCTCAATATTGATTGAGTAACACAACGAACGTCTAGCAGTAAGCGTCCTTCTGATAGCATTTTTTATTCCTGTCAAGCTTTGATACCGTAAAGACCCGTATGCAATGTTCTCCGCCTGGGGCATACCGCGGAGCGATCGACATTCTGAAGAAAACTATTCGCAATGAGGTTGGTTCGCTTTTCTTCACACATGCACTAATCGCATGTCATACGTTTGCTTCATTAGGGAATCTTGGCTCTTTACAAAGGTGCTACGCCACCAGCGGTAGGCTGGGCTGCCATCGATTCAGTTCTCCTTGGCTCTCTTCACAACTACCGCCTCTTTCTATTGCGACATGGTATGACGGAGGAAGTCTCTGGCACGAACGGAACGCGCCTTACACTTGTGGCACATGGTGTTGCTGGTCTGTTTGCTGGATTAACAAGGTATGTATTTGTATTTCGTTGTGTATATATACTGGAATCTATTTTCGTGTAGTGCTGTGATTGCGACTCCGTTTGAGCTTCTCAAAGGTATGCTTTTTCTTTTCACTTGAGATGCGCCAGGAAAAGTTCTTCCAGTCAAACTTCAGATGCAGCTCCAAAAAAACACTGCCGATCGTCAATTCAAAAGCCCGATTGACTGTGGGCGCCAAATTGTCCGAGCACATGGGGTAGCGGGATTATGGACTGGGTTCACGGGTAGCCTTGCTTTTCGTAGTAATTTCTTTTGGATGTTTTTGTCATTTGAAGTGCGTTGACTATTATATGACTTGAACTGATGATCCGAGATTTAATGCTAGGTTTTCAGTGGTTGATGCGGGGCTTCTCGAGGTTGAAAGGAACGCCTTATGAGGTCAGATTTATTACCGTCGTTTATAGGGAATCTTTCGGTGACAAGGGATCGATCAGATAAGTACAGGGACGGCTAACTTTCTGTCTGGCGGACTCGCCTCGTTCTCGTTTTGGGGGATAGGTATAACGGCGGACAACGTCAAAAAGTAGGCCGGAGCTTCTCGTTCTCGTTCTATCTGATTTACTGCTACCTTTGGTCAGCCGAATGATGTCGCACCCGGTTTCGATAGATTCCTGTGGTGTACGGCCTTCCTTTTTATCAGTGACCAAACAGATATACACCGTTCATGGTCTTGGTGGATTCTTCCGCGGTCTCACACCTACATTGTTACGGGCGTTCCCTGTGAATGCTAGTGCGATCTTCGTTTATGAGTGGATGATGAGAGTGCTCGGTGCTGAAAAGGTACGCTAGAGTATTACTTGTCAGACAAGACATTAGTAGGAATGGTAGATAGTTCACACGTCTTTGGATACGTAAATTCGCTGAGTTTGAAGAGCTCCGGCGTCTAACGTCTACAAGTGGCGTCGGCTCCGATTTCCTCTATATAAAAAATTCTTAGTTGCCGCAATACGCCACAAGTTATTGGTACACACAATTATTTTATTTATTTCGAAGGGATACAGCAAGTTTGTCAATTACACAGATCAAGTCCGTTGGTTCCATAAGTATCGTACACGGGGCGCGTCTTGTATGGACGGATACAGAATTTTGAGTTCAAGAACGAAGCGAAGGGCGACAAGGTGAATAAATGGAGGAGGATAGACAAGGGAGTTACAGATAGCATCTGGAGAACGAGCCTGGAGGGAGATTACATGGCCAATGGCCTTTTGAGACAGCGGTTTCCCATTCCTCAGCGTGGGAACGGTAAAGATCGATCGCGGCGCGGGCGTTTTCGAGCTAGAGATATTTTCGGTAAAGTAGAAATGGAAAATGACATTTTGGAATAAAATAAAATATCGTTATTGCAAAGTACGTACAGAGTCTTGTTGACCATCTTGACAACGGCGGGCCATAAGGTGCCACATGAGGGTTTGGAGCCCGACGAGCTGGTTAGAGCGAAGAGCGTTACGGAATGGTTGATAGAGTCCGACGTCTCGGGTGGCAACCGCAGGGTGAGGAATGCCGAGGACTGCGTCAGGAGAGTGTCAAGGTCCAAAGGGGGGATTAATTCCTTGAATGCCGGGCCTGCATGAGGAAGCGCACCAGACAGATCATTCCATAGACTGTGACCGACAAGTATTTTTCCCTTGATAATATTCGCTACGTGCTGCTGAACAGCATTAAACGGAACAGCCTTGCCTGGAGAAAAAGTCAGTACGTTTTTTTTCCTCTTATTTAATTTTTAATACTAACTCGAGAGAAGATCGGTAGACTTTATACCGGTGGTTGCGGTACGATAATCGGTAACTGGCAAGGTAGGTGCGACATATACGTCGAGAACCTTTTCACCCTTGAAATTAACGATAGATACCCTCCTGTACAGGATGAATAAAAAATATATATGGAGAAGGGGAACGTACGCAAGCATAGAAGTACCACCTCCTGGACCTACTCCTACGTTAAGGCAAGAAAGAGAGAAAAACAAGTCAGTGGTAGGGATTGGATATTTTGAAGCCATGTATAAGAGAGGAATAAAGGGGGAATGATATGGGATACATTGTAACTAGTCGTGTTTTTATTAGCAAAAAAAGTCAAGAGCACTTTCTTGGGGGTTATCGTGTCGTTTGTCAGTTGAAGTGAATACTTGGTTAGGCACCCAACAAAGGGGTACCAATCTAGACTTTTTCATGCAAAGATGATGAGCGGGACATCGCACCAAATCACGATTTGAACGGAAATAAATAAATTACCTAGAAAAGATCTTTAATGAATTAGAGCAATTCACGCCATTATTTTATTTATTTATTTATTTATTTATTCTTCTCTTAATTCGTAAATTTAACATCCTCCAAAATTCTACCTCTTTTCCTTTCTTTTTAAATATCTTTTTCGTCGATTTTCTCAATAATCTTTTATCAATTTTCTCTCCTTTCTTCTTCCATATCCTTCTCTCCCATCTCGACCGAATCTCTCCTCGAACCATACTCATCACAATATCCATTCGTCCCTCTTTCAATCCCAATGTTGCTACTCGTCTCCTCACTCGTCCATCTTCAACCTCCCATCCCCATCGTTCCTTAAATCTATTCACAAACCCATACGCAATAGTACCACATTTCTTCGTGTGCTTCAAGTGTCCAAGAAGTTGGAATAGCGTAGTCGAATTTGGCCGTAGACATCGAGATATACCCAGTAAATTGTTCGTAGTTCTTCTAGTAAAGTGATGCGCAGAAAGTCCTCGCCTCCTCTCGAAGATGATGTGAAGATGGATAATATCAAGACATACGTCACACCATTTGTCGTCCATATCATCCGGCAGTCCGTTCAAGTACGATCTTGTAAGGTCCAAAGCTGCCTGCTTCTGATCCGTGCGTAGCATCATCTGCACCACCAGAAATACCATCCTTGGCGGGATTCTACCCAATTCCAACACCGTCAAATCGGGAAGGTTGTTTATCAATAGTTCGAACCGAGAGTAGTCGCTCAGCGTTCGGTCCTCCGACTCTTCGACGACCTCTAATCCTCGATCGCGTTTGACTGCTTCCACCTCGTCCTTCGTCCGAATTCCTTCCCGCCTCCGCATCCTGAATGCACCTCTTTTAGCCGTTCCGAGGAATTCTAACCATATTGGCAATGGCATCCCGCCCGTACCGTGCCCGAAACTACGCTGAGGAGTCGTCGCAGCGCCATACCCTTCCCTTCCTATCGTCTGCATAACTTCCCTCCAAGCATCTTCCCATCGAGAGGATCGTACCAACCAACGAATCTCCAATTTCCACGTCTCTAGGTCTTCTCGTACGCCCTGAGCACGCATAGAACTTAGCAGTCGAGCCACTGTCCCAAACGAGGCGTGCCGAAGTGCGAGCCCTACTAACAAGTTGTACGACCTCGTCGACTGGAGTATTGGAAAGGACGCATGATACGCGACTAGCCGTGAGAGAGAAGGCGGTGACGTCCGGTGGTATGATAACAGATACAGGAGATTTTGATAGAGCGCCGGGGCGGTGGTAGGTTTCTGTATCGGCCTTGTTCCACGAGTAGTCATACGTCCCGGAGAAACCAACGTCGTGTCTCTCAACGGAACGTCTTCGATGTAGTACGGCGGGGCTCGCCCCGGGTCTGTAAAATTCATGTCATGACACGAAAGAGAATCAACTTTTACGGAATAGATTCCGGAATAACTGTGACGATGTGGGAGGGTATAGACGAACGGCAGGTAGGGTCTAAGGACATGAACGAGCTTGACTGCTCTCATGTATATGTTTGGCTTTGTTGAACTTTAACGCTATTGGCAGACAGGAACAAACAAACAATCTCCGATTATTCAATTTACAAGTCTAAAGTAAAATGGCCATGTACGGGCTCAACGTCAACGATGGAAACAAAGCAAGCAACCATGAGCATATCCAAGTATTCTGTAATGTCAGATAATGAATTCCGAGTTCTATGACTCCATCGCATGCCCAACCCGCCCTACTAACCACCCAACCTTGGCTACCCATGTATCTCTCACCTCCCGCATGAATCCCCACCCATCTGATCCTTTGTGCTCCGCAAATTCATCCAACCCTCTTTCCCACCCCCTGACCGTCTCGCTTCCGAACATTCCACCTTGCCTATTTACCATATCATCCACACGGTTCACCCATGCTTTCCACTCCTCGGATAACCGCGGGGAGAGTAGAGGTTCAAGTGATGATTGAGAAAGTGGTGGTTGAGAGAATACGTGATTAGTTAACGCCGATAAAAAGAGGAATGTTTCGGACGGATGGCATCCATCTTTGTGTTGGGTTTGAATAGCAAGCGTATGCGATGGAGGCTGCGGCGAGCTTACGTTTGATGGCGGTGGCATTGATGACACGGGTATATATGAAAAATATGGCAGGTAGGACATGCAGGCGGCAACGAATTCGGTGATGTGAGGTCGAAGACGCGATAGTATATAAGACTCTCTCATGCCACCGTTTGACCGATTGCCAAACCCAGATCCAAAGCCGAACGAGGTTGGTGATAGGCCAGGTTGAGAGAAAGAGGTCACATTTGAGTAAGGGTACGCGTCACGCAGTTTCTTGGCAGACATGTTTAGAGCTTGGATTGCTGTTTCTAGAGTTGGCCGAGGTATGAGTGGTATTATGGTTGACTTCAGAGAAGGTTGTGCGTCTAAGAGGGACGTCAGCAAAGGCAGGAGCGATTGTGGTGGCAAGCTCGCTGCAAACGTGAGGATAAATATCATTCAAAAATCATCTGGGATTGAGCCTTACCAAGCAAGACCCCTACATCAATATCGTTCTCATCACCTCGGCTGGGTGTAGGAGGCTTGCTCTCCTTGGCTGTTTTCGCATCTCTCGAGTTTCCGATCAGTGAAGAAACACGAGCTCTCTTCGGCGCTGCCTTCTTCACTCTCTCCGGTGTGGGGCTTCGATCCATCGCATCGTCCAGTCTCCCCTCGTCATCTTCGGGTTCGTGCCGCCTCTTCTGGACACGGTGAACAGGTACTTGGTTCAAGCTTGATGTAAGTTGGTGAAATGCAGATGAATGCGTGTGCCCTGGTGACAACGTGGACGGCCATTTCCCTGCGACCATTGTGGCAGAAGTCGATAGGCCAAAATCAAACCCCAGAGGTGAAGGAGAATGATTGATTTGGTAACTGTGGATGGGAGGGTGTACAACGTTTGCCATCATTAAGGGAACAACTTCAATAGTGAACGAATGGTCGTCGTGGTTCAAGAGTCGGTCACCCGGGCACGACGTGCCAGCGCCCGTGTGATGCCCACCCTAAAGATAGCCACGTGATGTCCAATATAAAAAAAATCTTTTTCTCCCTGCACACCAATCGACCATGCATTCAGGTGCGCACAATCCACAATTCTTTCGCTTTGACGATAAAAAAAACGAATCGCTACTTTGAAGCCATGAGCTTATGAACTTCGTACATTATACCCAAATTTCTGAGCTATCTATTGTCCACATATCGCGTTTCCTTGTTTCTGATTCTTGCCAACCTTCCAGGTGGTTGTGGGCGTCACCAACTCGCACGGTACGTTCGTTTTCACTTCTCTAGAATGATGGAATAAATAGAAGTCAAGCCCTGATCACGTCTCAATGGGGGCGAGTATTGATGAGCGATAACCATGCTAATTCTGACCCATCTTTCCTGTTTATTACACTGCTAGTTGCTGATTCATTGTCACCCACAGCACTTCATCCTCGCGCATTTTGGTATACCCTGACGACTGTTGGTAAGTATCTCATTCTTGTGACATTTGATGATTATCCCGGCTCTCTTCCTAGTATCTGCATGTTACTCTGATGACAGCGCAGTTATGCAAAGTCTTCAACCCTATGATACCTTCTCATATTTTCAACAACTTCTTTTTAATTTCTTTTTCCATTAGGTCTCCCTCCATTGAGCGGGAGAATGGGAGCGAAAGTCTTAGCATGACTTGGGTATTCTGCTTGGGTATTACTCAAGAAGCAATAATACTATTACATGGACAGAACCGGCCGTAGAGAAGAAAGGTCCAATACGAAGAAAGGTCCAATACAATGTCCGGTGAAGATAATTACACTGTCAAACAATCTACATAATTCGTGAATTGTCTATACGCCTGATCCTGAAGGCGTGTTCGAGGATGTCGATAAACCTAGGGAGATAAAAAGTGAGTTCGCAATTGTCGACTGTAAGTTGAAAATCTCGTACCAGTGCTAGAAAAGTGCAAGGAATCAGCATCATCGCTCTAGACTTGACCAGGCTTGAAACTCACCCTTGACAATGATTATTCAGGCTGGAAGGGAAGCAGGAGATATAGCGACACCAGGAACACGCTAAAGAAGAACTCAGCTGTTATCCAATGGGTGACACAGGAATGACACACCCGCATACGGATTGGACGTGTAAAAGTTTCTAGCGAGCGTCACAAAGAGGATGATTACCAGTGGTATTGCAACCAGCCTGAAGCACCACATGATGAGACGGTGCCGTCTGGAATTGCTGA
>Ga0209006_10003169_pt1 | contig 14955 bp, 9 predicted proteins | sample JacPin_JW_Ref_O2_FD_188567 | JGI IMG/M metagenome (GOLD analysis project Ga0209006, IMG submission 188567) | Forest soil microbial communities from Algoma, Ontario, Canada - Jack Pine, Ontario site 1_JW_Ref_O2 (SPAdes) (version 2) | ecosystem: Environmental > Terrestrial > Soil > Boreal... | reverse complement strand
TGCGCTACCGAATTGCGCTTTTTTAGTTCGGTCGGCAGAAGGAGCTTTTTCGGCGCAAATGTCATGCCATCGACCCTCTGCAACAGAAGACGGGCCGCCGTGGCGCCGAGCTGGTATCCCGGTTGATAAACCGAGGTCAAGGAAGGATCGGTGAAATTGGTGAACTCGAGACTATCGAAACCGGCAATCGATAAGTCTTCCGGACATCGCAATCCAAGTTCACGCGCCGCCTGTAAAACGCCGAAAGCCATGAGGTCGTTACAAGCAAAAATTGCGGTCGGACGGGGCAGCATTCGAAGCAGCCGGAGAGCCGCCTGGTAACCGCTCTCCGTGTTGAAGCGAGCTTCCTGGATAAACTCGGGCTCAATTTCGATGCGGGCTTCGCTTAGGGCGCGAGTGAAACCTTTCAATCGCTCTTCCGCATTCGTTAGTTTGAGCGGTCCCGCAATCACCGCCAGACGCGTGTGCCCCATTTGAATCAAATGCCGCGTCGCCAGATAAGCGCCTTCCGCATTGGCCACGAGGACGGCGTCGCCCTTCCAGCCGTCAGGAACACGATCGATGCAAACCACGGGTACGGACGCAGTGGCGTAGGTGCGGAGGTGACGTGCGATATCCGCACCCGCCGCAGGAATAATTAACAGTCCGGCAATGTGATATGAGCGCAATTCGCGAACGTAGGATTCTTCCTTGGACGGATCGTTGTCGGCATTGCAGAGGATTACGCGAAAAGAGCGTTTAAAGGCTACGTCCTCGACCCCGCGGACCACGCCCGGAAAAAACGGATTTGTGATATCCGGAATCACCATGCCGAGCATGTTAGTCCGGTTTTTCCGGAGTCCCTGCGCGAGAGCGCTGGGCTGATAGCCCATGCTGCGAATTGCTTCGAGCACGCGCTCCCGCAGCTTCGGCCGAACGATGGCAGTCTCATTGATTACGTGCGACACCGTGCCGATGGAGACGCCCGCCCGCTCAGCAATTTGCCGCATTGTCACTGGTGCTGTCATGAGTTGCCGCGTTTAAAACACGGACGAATTACTATTCGCCGTTACGAACGGGTACCGGCCAACTTACTGCGAGTCTACTACGCATCGGAATCCAACTCCTCCGGAGCGGTCCATGCTCGGCGATGTAAGTAATAATTTACCGTGCTCGCCCAGTTTGTAAGCCTGAGGGAAATACCAGATCGAGCCTTGGGGCTGATAGTAGCTGCCGCCGCGCAGAATGCCGCCGCGCGTGTGTTCATCGGTAAATTCCTCGGTCCATTGCCATACGTTTCCGACCATGTCCATCACGCCGAAGGGGCTCGCTCCCTTGGGATGTGCATCGACCGCGTCGGGACCTCGCATGGTACGCGATTTGTCGGGTACGGGTACAGCACTGTCATCCCACTCGTTGCCCCAAGGATACAAGCGGCCGTCTACGCCCTGCGCGGCATATTGCCACTCCCACTCGTGGGGCAGACGCTTCCCCGCCCAACTCGCATAGGCGCGCGCATCTTCCTGAGAAACCCATATCACCGGCTTGTTCTCCGATCCCTGCGGATAGTTCCCGTTTTTCCAGTCGCGGAGAAAATTCAAATCATCTTTGGGATGGTAATGGCTGGCGTCGAGAAATTTCTTAAATTGAGCGTTCGTCACCGGATACTTGTCGATGTAAAAGGACTTTACCTGCATCGGGTGCTCGTGAAAGCGCCGCGGCGAATCTTCCCAGGGGTATTGAACATCGACGCCAATATCGTCAAATCCTTCGATTTCGATGCCTGCCACCTTAAAAAGAAAATCCCCCTGGAGAATTTTGACCATTCCTTCAGGCGCGCCAGTCGCCGCTTTCGTCGGCTGGATGGGAACAATCTGCTGCGGAACCACTTTCCACTCGTGCGAGTAATCGGCCAGCGGCTTGGCCGTCATTTCTTTCATCTTCGACATTAAAGCCTGCACATTTTGAGCAGGAGCGGTCTTGGTCGCCAGAATGGCGCCATAGCCCTTCTCTTCGATCGAAAAAGAAAGTACTGCTTTGCCGCCCGGCATGGTCTGAGGCTTGAGTTCCACCCCGTGGTAGAGGTCGAAGTAGTGGACACCTTCTTTCGTAGGAACCTCCATCTGATTGCCTTCGACGTCGTATTCGTTACGGTTCACGATGGTCCAGACTTCTTGTTCGCCCATCGGCCAGCGGCTGGCATAAACGCCATATCGAATCATGGGCGCCATCGGTTCCCAGTCTTTGCTGATGAGGAACGGCGCGATCCCGCGCTCGATCGCGGCAACGCGCCGGGTGGCTTCGCCGTCGCGCGGCGTGATTCCATTCCAGATGCCCCAGATGTTTTCCCAGCTCTCCCATCCCACGCCGTTGAAGAAAGCGAATTGCAGATCGTTGGTTTTGTCGCGATTCCAACGGTCCGAGATGTTCACCATGTGCCTCGTTTCAAGCCATTTGTATTTGTCCACGAGCGGAGCGAAAGGGAATTGATATTGCCCCCAGGTCATGACGTTCCAGGCCAGGGCTTCGTCGGCGGGACCGCCTTCAGGTTCAAATGCCAAGGGATGGCCAGTCTTGTCCGCGGCCAGAGAGAATGCGAGCGGAACGCCATCTTGCGTATCGCCGTTGATGCCGTCGGCCCCGATTTCTGCCATCAGATTGGCAATCGCATCGGGCCACGACAGGCCGGGGTCACGCGTGCCCTGGTCCCACATCATCATCGGAAACAGTACACGTACGCCGCGGTGATGGAAGTCGGCGATCATCTGCTTCACGCCGGCAACGCCTCCCGGCATGCTGCGGATCAGGTCGTGCTCATTCCGGTCGTCGACTCCCATATTGGGGTAGGTCGGCCAAATTAGTACCGCATCAATTCCTCCATATCGCTTTTCAAGGTCGTCGAGATACTTGTCGACCGTGTATTTCCCCGCGACCGGATCATAAAAATAGCGATCCTCAACCATCATCTGCGGTTGAAAGAAGCTGGACTGGGTCCACTTAAGCGCGGGGACTTCGTAGCGCGCGCCATCGTAACCGATGCGAATGCGGCGCTCCCCGCGCCAATGTTGAATGTCGGCCAGCCACGATGCATGATCTTCCGCTGTACATGCCTTCGAACCGCCCTCCCATGCGCCTTTCATCGTGAGGCAGCCGGGTCCGGGAATCTGCTGACGATCGGGTCGATAGTGAGAGTCTTGAGCTGGGAGAAGCTGGATTTCAATAAGACCGGTAATGAAAAGTAGAAAAACGCTGACGCTCGATGCAGTCATCCGCAGCTTCATGGCAGGAGCTCCTGTTGAATCCGGCAATTCGGCTTGCAAATATAAAACGTTTCAAAGATCATGTCCACATTAACTTCGAAGTTTACTCGAGGGAGAGATGCTCTACCGGCGAATTTTGCTTGCAGCTCTGCTATGCATGCTTGCCGCTCCCGCCCTGGCGCGGAAGCGTGAAACCGGTTTTCTGGATCGAACCGTTTCGATGAATGCGGAAGTTCACCACTATCAGGTATTCGTTCCTCCGAATTTCGACTCTCACAAGAAGTGGCCGGTGATCCTATTCCTGCATGGTGTAGGCGAGCGCGGTGACGATGGATTGCTGCAAACCGATATTGGGATTGCTCACGCCATCCGCAAAGGCGTTTCAAGCTTTCCTTTTATTGTGGTGATGCCGCAGTGTCACAAAGACAAGAACCAGCGCTGGATTAATGAAGCCATGCAGGCGCAAGCCCTGGCTGCGCTGGAACAATCGATTAAAGAGTTTCACGGCGATCGCGAGCGTATTTATCTCACCGGTCTTTCCATGGGCGGATACGGCGTATGGGACTTAGCGGCGAAGTATCCGGGAAAGTTCGCTGCCTATGTGCCGATCTGCGGTGGAATTCGTGGCCCGATTAAGTTGCCGGATGTACACGTCGGACTGGTCGGCGATCCAAGCGTTGCTGACCCTTATGCTGAAACCGCGCGAAGGATCGGCTCCACTCCCATTTGGATCTTTCACGGCGACGCGGACGATACCGTTTCGGTGGAGGAATCCCGCAAGATGGCGCAAGCGTTGCGGGCAGCCAAAGCTAACGTGCGCTATACGGAATATCCCGGCGTCGGTCATAACGCGTGGGATAAAGCTTACGCAGAGCCTGAACTGGTTCCGTGGCTTTTGGCGCAAACATTGCATCGCGAATAATTCGAGAGGTTTGAAACCTTTCAAGCTCCATTTATAATCTCCGGCGCTTATGATTCGCTGGCGTATGCCGAGGGTGATGATGTCGATGCTTTCCCGAATGATAATACGTAGATGCCGCAGGTTCATCCCGTTAGCCGGTCTCCTCATTGTTGTGCTCTTTCGACTCAATGCCGCGGCGCAATACACTCACTACACTCCTGACGGCGATCAGATTCCTGGACCGGAATGTCTCAATCCGGTTCGCCCGGCGCTCGGACCAGCCAAGGCTTGCTCCCCTGACGACTATAAGTTCTGGCTCGACGACATCACTCGGTGGCGGGCTGATACACGGCTCCGGGCAGGCTATTCCGGGCGGGAGTATGACCGCAAGGAACTGCAATGGACGCAGACCAGTTTTATTCAACCGCAGACAATGGTGGAAGATCGGTATCTCTACGATCCGGTGGCGGGAAAATATACGGTCGACAAATATCTGGATGATCTGGAGACGCGCTACGGCGGCATCGATTCCATACTGGTCTGGCCCGTATATCCCAACATCGGAGTTGACAATCGCAACCAGTATGATTTGCTTCGTGCGATGCCGGGCGGGGTTGCGGGAGTCAAGCAGATGGTCGCTGATTTTCATCGTCGCGGGGTCAAAGTGTTATTTCCAGTCATGCTTTGGGATCAGGGAACTCATGATCCGGGGCTGGCAGATTGGGACGCGACCGCGCAATTGCTCGCTGAAGTGGGTGCTGACGGCGTGAATGGAGATACGCTCCGCGGATTTCCCCATTCGTTTCGTACTGCCTCCGACGCGGCAGGTCATCCGTTGGTGCTCGAACCCGAGCATGTGATGGCGGCTCCCTTTGAAGGGCTGGCCTGGAACACGATGATATGGGGATATTGGCAGTATCCAAATGCTCCCATGGTTAGCGCCTTGAAGTGGCTCGAACCTCGCCTCATGATTCACGTATGCGATCGCTGGAACCATTCGAAAGTGGATAACCTGCAATATGCGTTTTTCAATGGCGTGGGATATGAGAGCTGGGAAAATGTTTGGGGCATCTGGAATGGAATTGTTCCGCGCGATGCCGAAGCGATTCGGCGAGTAGCGAAGATTGAAAGAGCGGTCGCGAAATTTCTGGTGAGTCCGGGATGGCAACCCTACGCCCCGACTCTGCAATATGGCATCTATGCCAGCCGCTGGCCGCTCGAGAATCAAACTCTGTGGACGATCGTCAATCGCACTCAGACCGATATCGACGGTCATCAGCTCCAGTTACAAATGCAGCCCGGACTGCGCTATTTCGATTTGTGGAATGGAATCGAGCTTATGCCGGAGATCGCCGGCGATCATCTCTTTCTGGATTTTCCTATTGAGGCGCATGGCTTCGGAGCAATTCTTGCTACTCCAGCCGCTCCAGATGCGCAGCTGCTCGCATTGCTCAGCGAAATGAAAAAACTTTCTGCGACTCCGCTCGCCAGCTATGCGAACGACTGGAAGTTCCTTCCACAGAAGATGGCTGTAATCTCGAAAACTTTAGCGGCATCCAAGCAGCCGGAGGGAATGGTAAAAATTCCGGCGGGAGATTTCTCTTTTCGCGTCGATGGGATCGAGATCGAAGGCTTCAACGACATCGGCGTGGATGTGCAATATCCATGGGAGGATTCGCCACGCCGCCACCACCTGCAGGAACTGCATGTAAATGCATTCTGGATCGATCAGTATCCGGTAACGAACGAGCAATTCAAGAAGTTTCTGGATGCAACGCATTATCACCCGCAAGATGATTTGAATTTCCTGCATGACTGGCAGAATGGAACCTACCCCGCTGGTTGGGACAACAAACCGGTGACATGGGTTTCTTTAGAAGATGCCCGTGCGTATGCGGCCTGGGCTGGAAAACGTCTGCCCCATGAATGGGAGTGGCAGTACGCCGCGCAAGGAACGGATGGGCGAATCTATCCCTGGGGCAACGCGTGGAATACGGGCGCAATTCCCATCCCCGACAAAGGCCGCACCCTGCGCGGACCGGATGCGGTCGATGCCCATCCGCAGGGCGCGAGTTCATTCGGCGTACTGGATTTAGTGGGCAATGTGTGGCAATGGACGGACGAATTTATCGATGAGCACACGCGCGGAGGCATCTTGCGCGGTGGCAGCTATTACCAACCCCAAGGATCGATTTGGTATTTCCCGCAAGCCTATCGCCTCGACCAGCACGGCAAACTGCTCCTCATGGCGCCGGGTAAAGACCGGGCCGGAACGATCGGTTTTCGCTGTGTCAACGATGCGCAGTAGCAGGCTTACCTCGCATTATTGATTCTGCGCTGCGCGGGGACAAGAGATGGCTCCGTCCCACACGTAGACTTTCAAAATACCTCTCGACCGAAATGCCGGCCAGACATCAAACACCGCGACTGTACCGGTCGCTCTCCGTGTAGGTGTCGAGCTTCCTGAAGAAAACCCATCGACGCTTTCGATAAAGTCCATATCAAAGGCTGCAAAAGCTCGATCGAGCTGAATGAAGTCCGACGATGCCCCTGGGAGTTTCCAGATCATGGACAAAAGATTCGGAATTCGTACATCGAGTTATGGCGCAACCGGAGGTATTCGTCGCACTTTCGCAGGCATCAGCCCATTTCTCACGCCCGGAAGTTTTGGCAGAAGAATTGCTTCTTCGAATGGCGTAACAAGGTAACACAACGAATTCTAAGTGACGGGGCGGAGCTGTGTCGCACCTCAACTCTTGCGGCCGAAACTCCAGCATATGCAGCTGAAAAATTCAGAAGCTTCGTTCAATTGCGAGTGGTTCGCTGTACATACTTTTTCGAGGCACGAAAAATCTGTGTGCCAACAACTTCAGGGCAAAGAGATCCAGACTTTCCTGCCCCTCTATCGTTCGTCGAAGCGTTGGAAAAACGGGAAGGTCGGGGCTGAGCTTCCGCTGTTCTCCGGCTACATATTTGTGCGCATCGATTTGGGAAGACAATTGTCCGTGCTGCAAACGCCCGGTGTGGCAAGATTCGTGGGCTTCGGTAAAGAGCCTTCCCCCGTGCCAGACCATGAGATCTTGCAGCTGGAAGCCGCGTTATCTACGGGGATAGATGTTGCTCCGCATCCGTTCCTGGCCATCGGCCAGCGCGTGCAAATTCAAATCGGCCCGTTGGCCGGGCTGACCGGGATCCTGATGCGAGACAAGGGCAGGAGCCGAGTCATTTTGTCGGTCGAACTGATCTCCAAATCAATCAGCGTCGAGGTTGACGTAGACGGGCTAACCCCGGCAGAGGATCCTGTCTGCGGCGCTCGCTTAAAAACCGATTATCCGCCTTATCGCAACGCCTTGGCGTGATTGAGTTAGCAATCAATTTCGAATAGGTCGAACACACCTGTGACTTTCAAATCATTTCTCATTTTGACCGCGTTGCTCCTCTCACACGCCGCCGCCTGGTCGCAAAACCTTCCGGATGCGCCTAGCGTGACGGCGAATTCGTCTCCAGCCCCGCAGGGAGATAGCATGGCACGGGCCGAAAAACATTGGGGATCGTCTGCCGCGCCTGCGGCCAGAAGGCCCTGGATCGATCCGTATGTCGCAGACTTCGCCTACTGGGACTCTACTTTCGCCCTGGTCGGAACAACAGTTCTCAACGTGGAGATGACTGCGCGGTGTTCGGAGCGCGGTACGTGCCTGACGTGGATTGCTTCCGGCTCAGCGGCTGGTTCGACTCACCTGCGGCTCTACGCCTACACGTTGCCTGCCGATGCTGCCTTTTCCTACTTGGCTTACAGACTCAAGCCCAAGCACAAATGGTGGATGGTACCGAACGCGCTGGTGACAGCCGCCAATCTTTTTAGCGCAGGCAGATCCTACGGAAGGTTACAAGTCGCTAGTCCCACTACGAAATAGCACCTCATCCCGTTCCTCCGCAAGCCGAGACCGAAAAGTAGGTCCTTGAATTTAAGTAGTTTCCCCATCTTCGTCCTTACTCCTGTTCTTCGTCTCAAACCGAAATGAACGAAATCCATTCGAACATCAAAAAATCTGAGCAGGAACTCGTCGTCTCAGACATTTTTTCCTCCGACGCCGATCCCAACACCAGCAGCGCCACAATCGTTAATTTCTGGCGCGTACTGCAAAAGCGCCGTTGGCTGATTTTGGCCACCGTCATTGTTGTCGTCGTGCTGGTCACGGTCGTCTCGTTCATCCTTCCCAAGCGATACGATGCTTCTTCGCAAGTGCTCCTCGATCTTGAAGGCGAAGAGGATCTGGGGCTCGATCAGGTCGTGATGCCGATCGGAATCGATCTGGATACCAAACTGCAAACTCAGATTCGCATTGTGCAGAGCGACACGATCGGAAACAGCGTAATCAAACAGCTCGGGCTTCAGAACAGCCCGGCATTTATCGGGAAGGGTGCGAATGGGCAATCGCGCGATTATGACAGCCTTGATCTCTACACTCGTGCCGGGCTGGCAGCGACTTTACATCGAAGCCTGACGGTCGATCTCGTCCCCAAGACGGAAATCATGGAGATCCACTTCCGTAGCCACGATCCCAAACTCGCGGCAGACATAGTGAATGCCGTTGCCAATACATACATCGAGCACAATTTTCAAACCAAATACCAGGCGACGCGGCAAACCTCCGAGTGGCTTTCCAAGCAGCTTGACGACGTGAAGATGCATGCCGAGGCGGCGCAGACACGTGTGATCGATTACCAAAAGAAGACGGGACTATTTGGAGAAGATGAGACGCATAATATCGTCATCGACCGCCTGCAGTTGCTGAATAAAGCACTGTCGGAAGCCGAAACCGACCGCATTGTCCTCGAAGCGAAATACCGGATTGCTATGACGGAAAATCCGGAGCTAATCGCCAACATTGCCCCGGAAAGCCTGCTGGGCGCGCTCTATAAGCAGCGAGCCGAGACCAGAGCGGAATATGCGGAAATGGCTGCGAAGTACGGCGCTTCCTATCCGCGGGTGATCCAACTGCAAGCGCAGTTGAAGGAGTTGGATACGAATGTCAGGGACGAGATCAAAAAAGTAAGCGAGACGCTGCGGGCGGAGTACATGGCCGCGCTTAAGTCGGAGCAGATGCAGCACGCAAGCCTCGATAAGCAGAAAGACGACGCCTACAAGATGAATCAGGATGCCATTCAGTACGGCATCATGCGCAGGGAAGTGGAGTCGAGCCGAGACCTCTATGAAGGCTTACTAAAGAAGCTGAAAGAGGCCGGCATCCTGGCGGGCCTGAAGTCCAGCAACATTAACATTGTCGACGTGGCCAGCGTACCCGTTGTCCCCGTGTCTCCAAAAATTCCTCTCAACATCGCACTCAGTTGTCTTGGAGGTTTGTTGCTTGGTGTGTCGCTGGCTTTCGTCGTCGACACCGTCGATAGTTCCATACGAACTCCGGAGGACGTGGAAACACATTGCTCTCTGCCTTCGCTCGGAATCATACCGAGCGTGGCTGGAAGCGCCAACCGAAGCCGAAGAACAACTGGGCCTCCGAAACATTTCATTCTGCCGGTTACGGCGGAGCAGTCTGCGTCTGGCGGCGCCGAAGCATTTCGCGCGTTGCGCACCTCACTGATGCTTTCATCGCCGGGCGCGCCTCCGCAGGTCATTCTGGTAACCAGTGCGATGACAAAAGAAGGCAAGAGCTTCATGTCGATCAATCTCGCGGTGGTGTTAGCACAAACCGGAAAGAAAGTATTACTCGTCGATTCCGACATGCGCCGTCCCTCGATAAACAAATATCTTGGTATCCGCATGAACAACGGACTGAGCGCGTGCCTCGCCGGCTCCGAAGATTCCGCTGCGATGAGCGTTCCGGTCGAAGAGATACCCGGCCTTTACGTGCTGCCTGCGGGCCATACACCGCCGTATCCCGCGGAAATGTTGGGTTCGGAAGCTTTGCCCCGTCTGGTACAGCAGTGGCGCGATCAGTTTCGTTACATCGTAATCGACACGCCCCCCGCGCTGGCGGTTACCGATGCGGTAGTGAGCGCACGAGTTGCGGATGTCGTTGTGCTGGTGGCGCGTTCGGAAAAAAGCCGGCGCCAGTCGCTGGTACGAACGCGCGACCTGCTGAGGAATGCCCACGCCAATATCGCCGGCGTAGTAGTAAATGACCTTTCTTTGAATTCACCCGAATACCGCCAATATTACGGATACTACGGTCAGGATTACAAAGGCTACTACCACAATGGCAAGTCCAGTTCGAACGGTAACGGTAATGGTCACGGCACAAACGGCGATGGTCCTGGCCATCGCCACATCAGTTCGTAGCGATACCTCTCAACATTACATTCGCAAACCGCAAAGGACTTCTCACTTGAAGCGATCTCATACTTTCGTCCGATATTCGGTCCTGATTAGTTTTCTTCTTGGCTGCATGGGGATGCTGGCGTCAGCGCAGCAGAAGAACGGGGCCGCTGCATCCGTAAACACTCCCTCCATGGGATTCGGAAGCGGCGCGGCCGGTCCGATTGGCGCAGGCGATCTTGTTGAGCTGAGCGTCTTCGATACGCCGGAACTCAGCGGGAAGTTGCGCGTCAGCAATAGCGGCTACGTGATTCTGCCTCTTGTCGGCTCGATTCATGTGGCAGGGCTGACCGGCAATGAAATGCAAAATCTCATTCGCGAGAAACTCATGGCCGGCGGTTTTATGAATGATCCGCAGGTTACCGTATTCACGGCTGAATATGCGACGGCAGGGGTTTCCGTGCTCGGGGAAGTGAAGAACCCTGGCGTTTATCCGGCACTCGGCTCACACAGCCTTGTGGACTACATCTCGGTCGCGGGAGGGCTTACATCCATGGCCGGAACCAGTGTGACCGTGACGCACTCCGCCCATCCGGATTCTCCGCTGCAAGTGAAAATCTCATCGAAAGCGCCCTCAAACCCGCAGGATAACCCCGATATTTTCCCTGGCGATTCCATCTTCGTAGAGAAAACGGGGCTGATCTACGTCATCGGCGAAGTTGTGCGCCCGGGCGGATTTCCGATGGATCACGATGATCATCTGACCATTCTTCAGGCGCTTGCCTTGGCTCAGGGAACCACCTTTACCGCGAAGAAAGGGGGAACGGTGATCATCCGCACAACCTCTGAAGGACGTAAAACCATTCCCGAGGATCTCAAGAAAATACTCGCATCCAAGGCGCCGGATGAAGCGCTTCAGGATAATGACATCCTGTTTATTCCCAACAGTGCCGGCAGGACTGCCTTGAAGCACACGGAAAGCATCCTTCCGGTTGCTGCATCGGCGACGATTTACCGTGTGCCTTAAAGTTTTGCCAAAAGCAAGTTCTAGCTGATGGTCTGAATCTCCTCCACTAATCCTCGTTGATTTATTCCCACAACTCATGACGCGACCTAAAATCCTGTTCGCCCTGACTTCTCCGATGTCGTGGGTTTTTTATCGAGGCCTTCCCAGGCATCTTCGTAAGGCAGGGTTTGATTCCATTCTCCTTTCTTCTTCCGGAGAGAGTCTTGAAAATATAGCGAAAGAAGAAGGAGTGGAAAGCATTTCTGTTCCGATGGAGCGCGGGATCTCTCCTTTGAAAGATGCGGTAGCGCTCTGGAAACTCTACTGGATCATCCGCAAGGCCCGGCCCGACGTAGTCTACGCAGCCACACCCAAAGCAGGGCTTTTGGCCAGCGTGGCCGCACGCATCGCTGGCGTGGACAACATCGTGTACTCGTTGCTGGGTTTGCGCCTCGAAACCACGCGTGGATTGAAGCGATTTCTCATGTGGGTGTCTGAGAAAATTTCCTGTGCCTGCGCCGACCATGTGGTATGTATCAGCCCTAGCCTTTGCGAACTCGCTATCGCCCTCAGGCTGACTCCCCGAGAAAAGACCGTGGTCCTGGCAAAAGGGGGTTGCGGGGTAAATTTGGATCGTTTTACCCCAAAGAGTTTGTGCTCTTCTGACGTGCAGCGACTGGCGGAGAATCTTGGCCTCGCTGGTAGCGCGCCGGTCATCGGTTTCGTTGGCCGGTTTGTGAAAGATAAAGGCATTCACGAACTCCTGGCAGCTTTTAAGCGGCTGCGGGAGACATTTCCGGATCTCAAGCTGTTGATGGTGGGCGATTTTGAAGACGGCGATCCGATTGATGCAGCAGCCCGGCAAGCGTTGCTGACGGCTCCAGAAATTATTTGCACCGGATTCGTGGCTGATCCGGCTCCTTATTACAAGTTGATGGATGTTCTCGCTATCCCGACCTATCGGGAAGGCTTCTGTCAGGCTTCGATTGAAGCGCAAGCCAGCGCGGTTCCAGTCGTGACTACGAATGCGACAGGAGTAGTGGATTCACTCGTTGACGGCGTCACAGGATTTGTCGTTCCAGTAGGAGACTCCGACGCGCTAACATCTGCGATCCGAAAGCTACTCGACGACCCTAAGTTGCGAGCACAGATGGGTCAGGAGGGGCGCTTGCGGGCAGAGCAGAATTTTGGTTGCGAGGCGATTTGGAATGCGCACTTGCAGTTGTATCGGGGACTGTTAGTGATCCAGCAGTCGAAAAGCGTCTGGCGAAAACTGAAAATAAAGCGGGCGTTCGATTTTTGCCTGGCTACCCTCGGGTTACTCCTGCTGACGCCATTGTTTCTCGTCGTGAGCCTTCTTGTGCGGATAATGCTCGGGAGACCCGTATTCTTCCGTCAACAACGGCCCGGCTTTCATGGAAGCTTCTTCACACTCTTCAAGTTTCGCACTATGAACGATGGTTGCGGCGCCGATGGAGCGCTCTTACCCGACGCCGAGCGTCTGACTGGTTTTGGACGTTTTCTGCGTAGTACAAGCCTCGACGAAATTCCCGAATTGCTCAATGTGATTCGCGGTGAGATGAGCCTCGTCGGGCCGCGGCCTTTATTGCCGCAATACCTCGATCGTTACACGGCGGAGCAGAAGCGCAGGCATTTAGTGAAACCTGGAATTACCGGGTGGGCACAGGTGAACGGAAGGAACGCGCTCGATTGGGAGCAAAAACTTGCTCTCGACGTTTGGTATGTAGATCACCAGAGCTTTGCTCTCGACATGCGCATTCTGGCCAAGACGCTTCGCCAGGTGCTGCGTCGAGATGGGATTACACAGGAAGGCCACGTCACGATGCCGGAGTTCCTTGGGCGTCGACAGGAAAAAGCATGATGCATCGGAAGAGAATCGTCATCATTGGTGCGGGCGGAATGGCGCGTGAGGTCGCGTCTGCCGTGCATGCGATCAACCGCACCACCCGACAATATGAGCTACTCGGCCATGTCGTCAGCAATCTTTCTTGTTTGGGGTCCAGAGATGTTCGGGACCATGTTCTCGGAGACTACGAATGGATCATGGCGCACCGAGACTCCATTGATGCGCTGGCCATTGGCGTAGGAACTCCCAATCTTCGGTTAAAGCTAGCGGCCGAGTTGCGTCACCTGGTTCCCGCAGTGGAGTGGCCAGCCATCATTCACCCTACAGCAATCATCGATGCTGACTCCGCCCAGATTGCGCAGGGGAGTTTCGTTGGGGCTGGAGTCACTGCCACCGTAAACATCACATTGGAACCCTTTGCGTTGTGCAATTTCGGTTGCACAATCGGGCACGAGGCGCGAATCGGTACAGGCTCAGTCATCAATCCAGGAGCGCACATATCCGGGGGTGTCGTGCTAGGTGCGAGTGTGCTAGTCGGCTGCGGAGCTCAGATCCTCCAGTATCTCCTTATTGGATCTGGCGCGACCATCGGCGCAGGAGCGGTTGTCACGCGCAACGTTCCTGACGGCGCCACTGTAGTAGGCATTCCTGCGCGACCTCAAAATGCGGCTCGAACACAACTTTCGTTCACGCAGTCGGCTCGATCAGAGCAAAACATAATTCTGCAGAAAGAAAGCGACTGATTCATGTTGGTCTATGTGACCAGCGCTTATTCAGACCCGGAGCCGGTTCAGACATTTCTTGCGCTTGCGGCTTTCGGAAAGCGGCACCACCTGACGGAAAATCCCGATGAAGCTGACGTCATCTTCTTTGTGGAGAACTCCCGTTACCACGAGGACCCTTTCTTTACCCGCCTCAGGAAACATCCTCTCGTGCGGAGACATCGCGAACGCTGCTTTATGTACAACGAACACGACCATCCATGGTGCGTGCTCCCCGGGGTCTATTGTTCGATGCCGAAAAGATGGTTCAATGCGCGTCTGCAGAGAGCAGCGCGCTATATTCGGCTGCTCAATCCCATCGATGCAAGTCCGAGTGACGAACCCGACATTTTGTTTTCGTTCATGGGAAATTCTCAGATTTCCCTTCGTCGAAAAATTTTATGCCTGAGAAGTTCGAGGGCAATCTTTGTGGATACCAGCTCATTCAATCCATTTCTGGCGGCGAACGACGGAGATCACCGCACGCGGTACGCCGAGCTTTTGCGGCGGACGAAATTCGTGCTCTGTCCCCGCGGCAGCGGAACGAGTTCGATCCGTCTCTTCGAAACGCTCCGCGCGGGGCGCGTTCCCGTTATCGTGTCCGATCAGTGGGTCGCGCCCGAAGGTCCGGACTGGTCCAGTTGCTCACTGCGCCTCAATGAGCGCGACATTTCCCGCATCGAGCAACTCACTGAGGATGCGGAGCCACGATGGCCCGAATTGGCTGCCAATGCGAGAAAAGTTTGGAATGAATGGTTCGCCGATGAGGTGCTCTTCGACCGCCTCGTGGATGAATTAGCTCAGATTATTGAAGACCGCAAGGTTTCTGAGGGTATCGCGCAGCATCTTCCAGACGTCAACGAATGGTCCTGGCGAGCTCGCCGCGCATTTCATTTCGTTCACT
>Ga0209006_10003168_pt1 | contig 14955 bp, 15 predicted proteins | sample JacPin_JW_Ref_O2_FD_188567 | JGI IMG/M metagenome (GOLD analysis project Ga0209006, IMG submission 188567) | Forest soil microbial communities from Algoma, Ontario, Canada - Jack Pine, Ontario site 1_JW_Ref_O2 (SPAdes) (version 2) | ecosystem: Environmental > Terrestrial > Soil > Boreal... | reverse complement strand
CGGCGCGTTACCGGGCGCCACCGGGTCAGTCCGGGCCGCGCGAACACGAGTCTTCTTGGGGTGAGACTTGCGCAATCCGAAAACGCCTTACCCTTCGGTGCCGGAAGCGCTGGCGGCCGAAGCCGCCGTGGAAGCAGGCGATGATGCTGCCCCGGTTGCAGGCACAGGCTTCCCGTCGGAATGCGTCAGGTGCGGCGCGTGCGGCATCGTCCGGCCCATCACCACCGTCGAGATGGCATGTTTGAAGATTAACTGCTCCTGTCCGTTGGCCTCCAGAACCACCGAGTACTTATCGAAGGAACGAATCCGGCCCGTCAACTTCACTCCACTGAGCAAGTAAATGGTGATGCTCAATCTTTCTTTGCGTGCCGTGTTAAGGAAGGAATCCTGAATGTTTTGTGCCGGCTTACTGCTCTCCATAGCCGATCTCCTAAGTTCTTTTGAACTGCAACCTATCCATTTGCTCCTTCGGCATTTGCCTCAGGACCAGCGCAAAGTAACAGCGTTTTCCTCGCGGCCTTCCGCACAAGGAACACGGGGGGACAACCTGCCTCCTCGCCGCCCCCATTTTCAGGGGCTGCGCCGCCCGGCAGGTAGCTGCGAGTACCATACGGCGTCTCCCCGCGCTTTTCAACCGTAACTTTGCGCGAATCCGATTTTGTGGCGATGGCCAAGAATTGTTACGGAAATGTGACCGCTTGCCGGGACGCGGCGTTACCCCCGGTGGTTGTGTACAATCCCCCGCGTAGCCATTCCGCGGCAAACGCGCGCGGTAAAATCTTAGGAGGCATCATGGCAAGCGCCGCTCTCGCACCTTTCTTTGGCTCAATCTTCTTTAGTTTTAGTTTTGGAAGTTTTAGTTTTGGACCCCAAATCAACATTCCTCCAGACTTCAACACAAATTTCCTGATGCTGGTCCGCTGGATTCACATCCTCGCTGGCATTACATGGATCGGACTGCTTTACTTCTTTAATCTGGTAAACGTCCCTTTGATGAGGGAGCTCGACGCCACCACTAAGGGCAAAGTCATGCCTGCGCTCATGACGCGGGCCCTGTGGTGGTTCCGCATGTCGGCGGCGCTCACCGTGCTCGCGGGCCTGGCCTACTTTGGCAACATCGTAGGCGCCGATGCGCACAATGGAGGCGGCTCGGCGGGCGCGGTCATGGGGAGTTTCTTTCTGATCTGGACGATTGTCTGGGGCCTGCTCTACGCCTGCCTTATCCCGGGCAAAGGAATTTTCGACAAGGGCGCGTTTGTCGGCGTGGTCTATACGGTAGTGGTCGCGGCCGCAGCCTGGCTTTTTCTAAGCTTGAACGATCATGGTTGGGAAAGCAATCGCCTGCTTTCGATCGGCATCGGCGGCGGTATCGGCTGGGTGATGCTGCTGAACGTGTGGGGAGTCATTTGGCGCATCCAGAAGCGGCTCATTCAATGGACGCGCGATAACGCTACCAACGGCACTCCGATGCCGGACAAAGCCAAAGCCATGGCCCGCCAAGCCTTCCTGGCATCACGCGCCAACGCGTTTTTGTCGGTAGTGATGTTGTTCTTTATGGGTGCTGCCAGTCACTATCCGATGTTCGGAAAGTAGAGTCGTCTTCGCAGTTGAAGTCTATGACACGAAAAAGGAGCATCCTTTTCGGGATGCTCCTTCAGCTGTTTTCAGTTCAGTTTTAGAAGTAGATCTTTGCCGCTAGCTGCACCACTCGTCCGTCGCCGTTTGTCGTAAGCGATCGGACACCGAAGATTTGTCCGAAGGTGGAAGAGTTTGCCGCGGAAGCATCTTCGTTGGTAAAGCCCGGAGTGGCTGGGTTCGTAAAATTCGCGTGGTTGAAGGTGTTAAAGGTTTCAAAGCGCAGTTCAACGTACTTCGACTCGTCGATGTGAATCTGCTTCTCAATCGCCATGTCGCCGTAGTTGATGCCCGGGCCATAGAGCGGGTTGCGATTGGCGCTGCCAATGCCACTGCCGGCAGCTCCAATCGGAAAGACCGCCGTACCATTCGTGAACCAGAAATTGCCCGGACCGCCATTGCCCCCGTTGGTCGTGCCCTGAAAGGTGCGCGGGTTAGCGAACGTCAACGGCGTGGAACTGCGGTCGGGACGGTCTGGACAGGCATAGAACGAAACGGTGAGATCGCACGTGAGCGAGTGGCCCAGCAGGTCGAAGACCGGGACCGGGAACCCATGCTGCAGGGTGTAGATGCCTACCACGTTCCAGTCGTCCGTCAGCCGCCTCCAGCGGTGCCCCGATAGCTTGTAGAAGGGGAGTGTATACCGGTAGTTGACCACGAAACGCTGCGGCGCATCGCTCTGCGACGGTCCATACATGGAAGCAGGGTTGAAGGGATTAATGCCGGGGAAGTTGAAGGCGCTGCCTTCCAGGTTTGAAGTCTGGTCAAAATACCGCGACCACGTGTAAGCGGCCTGGACCTGCATACCGTTGCTGAAATGGCGGTTGAATTCGGCTTGCAGCGCGTTGTAGTTCGAGTTGTAAGCCGTCGCCTGAATGCCGGGATGCCCGTAAACGGGTAAGTTGAAGGGTGTCGCGCCCGGCACTTGGGCCCCATTCGTCCAGGTTAGATTGGGATTCTCAGTGATAGGAGTCTGGAGGGGGCAGGTGTGCAATTCGAGACCAAAGGGACAGCCAGAAGCTGCCGCAAGCGGGTTCGTTCCGTTGGGGTTGCCTGCCAGATTGGTGTCAAAGGCACCCTCCTCGTGGCGACCAATGCTTCCGACGTAACCCAAGGTGACGATCGTCGATTTCGAGATTTGCCGTTGAATGTTCAGGTTGAAGTTGGTCGACCTCGGCGTAGTCAGGCGCGGGTCAGACACGTTGAAGTCGAGGCCAATGGGGGCATACGTCGAGAAGTCTATATTGGTCGCCCCTGGCGCAGGTGGAACGAAGGGGAATGGGTTAGTTTTGCTGCCTGATCCCAAGGCGCCAATCGGGACAGAGTTTACCGTGGTAAAGGGAGTAGCAAGAGCCGGCGCACTTATAGAACTGGCGCCATTTGTGCCCAGCGCAAAGGGAGGTTGTAGAAGCGTTTGCAGCGCCAATTCCTCCTCCGAGCGGTTGTAGTACAGTCCGATACCGCCGCGAACACTCCAATTGTGATCGCCTCCCGGACTCCAGGCAAATCCAACTCGCGGAGCAAAATCCTTGTACGGGACGTTCACTCCGCCGTATTTGTTGATTCCGGCATCGCCGGGGTAAACAAAGCCCGGAGGCGCGGTTGGGAACACCGTGGACTGCTGATTTGGCCGCCAAGCCGCCATGATTTCCCCGTTTGCGAACAGGTTACGCCAAGGCGTTTCGATGTCCCAGCCGAGACCCAGCGTCAGCGTAAGGTTAGATTTTACCTGCCACTGATCCTGGAAATAAGAATAGTATTCGTGCCCCCGACCCCTGACAATGGAACCGCTGCCCTGGGTGTAATTATCCGGGATGCCGAGCAGAAAATCCGCTCCAGGATCGCTCGTAGAAAACACTCCGCCGCCATTGAAGGCAAAGTTGCCGCTCAAGTTGCTGAAAAACGGATTATTGATTTGCAGGATCTCCGTGCTAAAGCCTGCCTTGAAGGTGTGGTGGCCCCAAACCTTGCTAAGGTTATCGACAGCCTGATAGGTATTTTGGATGCGCGGTTGAGGGCCATTGGAGCTGAAGCCGAGAGTGAATAGGCCCGAAACCCCCACCACCGGGAGGGAGGCGATAGAGGCATCCTGAGGATTAATGCCGGTGAATCCGTAGGATTGGGGATTGATTGGATTCACTGGGTTTACTGCAACGAAATTGAACCGCAGATATGCAATCCGCGCTTCATTCAAAGTCGTGGGGGAAAAGGTGTGTGTCCACGAAGTCGTATATTCCTGGTAGTGCCGTTTGGCATTCTCTGACATGCCCGGCAACGTGGAACCAGTAAACGGCAGAGTGTCGACCGAAGGGGTGCTCTGATTCAAGCCATAGAACCAAAGATTATCCTTCTGCGTTAGCCTTTCGTCCACTCGGAAGATGTATTGGTTGCTCGTCTCCGTGGTTATAGGATTGAATTGAAACTGATTGCCGGCGGAATTCGGCAGGGGAACAAACTGATTCATCAGCTTAAGCGACAGGGGGTTTAGATCCTGGGTAGGAATGACCCCGGTGCTGAAAAGATTCGCATAAGTCGAAGTCAACGCGCCGGGCTGACATTGGACACCCCCGCTCACAGGACAAGGCGAGGCGCTGTCCCCAAACATCGCAACCGGAATGGGGTTAGTGCTAAATGCGCCGGCATCTGTCGAGGAGAAGTCACCAGTGCGCTCCGCTGCGCTGTAAACCTTGGGTACAGAAAAAGCTTGTGGAATCCTCTCATGCAGGCCTTGGTAAGAGAAAAAGAAAAAAGCATGATCTTTAATGATTGGTCCGCCAATTGTGCCGCCATACTCATTTTGGTGGAATGGAGATGCTTGCTGCTCGAACCAGGACTTGGCATCCAGGAAAGTATCGCGATAGAACTCGAACGCGTCACCGTGAAATTTGTTGGTGCCGTTCTTGATGCCGGCATTGATGATGGCGCCAGAATTGCGACCGTACTCAGGATTGATGGTGCTGGTCACCATGGTGACCTCGCCGATCGCATCGGGGCTAGGCACAACAAGTGGAGTGTTCAGGGAACTGTCGTTGCTGTCCACTCCGTTGATCAGGAAGGCATTTTGCTGAGTTTCGGATCCGTTCGTGGAGTAGGCGCCCGCGCCGAAGCGGTCAGAGGATGACTGCACGCCGGGCTGAAGCTGCATCAGTTGGGTCCAGTTGCGCCCGTTCAGGGGTATATCCACAATCTGACTGCCCGTAACGACGGCGGAGAGTTGCATGTCGGTGCTTTCCACCTGCGCGGCATTGGCTTCAACCGTGATCGTATCGCTGACGGAGCCGAGTTCCATCGCCGCTCTCAGAGCGAATATCTGGGCGATATCCAAGTGAATGTGACCTTCGTTGAACGACTTGAAGCCGGACTTCTCGATCTTCACGGAGTAATCACCGATCGGTAGCTGCAAGAAGGCAAACGTGCCATCCTTATCCGAGGTGTCCTTGTAAGTGAGGCCCGTGGCGATGTTCGTCGCCGTCAGCTTCGCGCCCGCTACCACGGCCCCGCTCGGATCAACTACCGTGCCGCGAATACTTGCGTAGAGGTTGTCGGCGTTCGCCGGTGTAGACCAGACCATTCCGAATACGAGTCCGAGTGCCAGCAGAGTAGCCGCGAAGCTGAATCGATTACTGTTCATCAAAAACCTCCGTACGCAATCTTTAATTTCTATCTTTTTCGATCTGTGACGCAGCCGAAGATGTGGGGGCAACGGGTGCTGCGCAAACTCGGGACAGACTTAAGCAACTTGTGTTCCAAAAAGGTTTCAACCTAATGGGTATGTTCATCAGTCACTTACGGACACATTGCCACGAGGCCCCATAACAAAAAACATGTGTTTGTGGAAGATAACTATGAGAAATGGTATGGGAAGCGAGTGCCCTCCAACCATACGGGCCTGCTACAATTCCACTTTCTGTGACTATCTCTCCGACCAAACTTAGTCCGTCGAATTCGCACAGGGCCGACCCGCCTGCACCGAGTGCGAAGCGATTCGACTCTGTTCCCCTCCTCGACCTGCATCGACAATATTTGCAGGTACGGGACGAGGTGCTCGCCGCGATCGAGAGGGTTTGCGCATCGCAGCAATACATCTTCGGGGCGGAGGTTGATGGATTCGAGCGCGAACTCGCCAATTTCTGTGGGGCCGGCGACGCGGTCGGTTGCGCCTCGGGTACTGACGCCTTGTGGCTGGCTCTCGTCGCCGCTGGAGTGCAGCCCGGAGATCAGGTACTGACTACGCCATTTAGTTTTTTTGCCTCTGCGAGCGCCGTCGTGCGGGCCGGAGCGCGGCCCGTATTTGCCGACATCGATCCGCGGACATTCAATCTCGATCCTGATCAGGTCGAATCTTTCCTGCGGGCCGGCCAGCACGGCAAGCTCTGCGCCCTCCTGCCGGTTCATCTTTACGGCCAGTGCGCCGACATGGACCGCCTGCAGCATCTCGCGGACGAATTTCATCTGTCGTTGATCGAAGACGCTGCGCAGGCTCTCGGAGCAGCCTGGGTCAATGAATCGGGTAAAGTTCGCGGCGCAGGATCGATGGGGATCAGCGCAGCCTTCAGTTTCTATCCCACCAAGAATCTCAGCGCTTACGGCGATGCCGGATTAGTCACCACCAGCAATCCGGAGATGGCTGCGCACATGCGCCGCCTGCGCAATCACGGTAGCCCACGCCGCTACGTTCACGAGGAGTTTGGATGGAACAGCCGTCTCGATGCGATTCAGGCCGCTATCCTGCGCGTGAAGTTGAAGTACGTGGAAGGATGGAATGAGGCCCGTCGCCAGTGTGCTACACGCTACGACCAGCTCTTCGCCAATGCCGGCTTAACTTCATCGGCAGGGCAGTCGGCGGCTGGGCGCGGCGAGAACGCCGCACCCATCCAACTCCCGCCCACTGCCGCGCAAGCGCACCACGTTTTTCATCAGTACGTCGTCCGCGCCTACCGCCGCGACGAACTGCGCGAGTTCCTTACGGCCCGCAGGATCGGGACGGAAGTCTACTATCCCGTCCCACTGCACCTGCAGCCTTGCTTCGTCTATCTCGGCTACCGCGAAGGCGACTTCCCAGAAGCCGAGCGTGCGGCAAGAGAAGTTCTCGCGCTGCCCATGTTTCCTGAACTGACAGAAGACGAGCAGCGCTGGGTCGTGACCAGCATTGCCGACTTCTACTGTTAGTTGCCCGTCCGACGGCGTAACTTTCTCCCCAGCCAGTCATCATCGTAGTATGGGGAAGCATCGGCAACTCGGGAGCATGAGGCCATGAAGACTTTTCCAGGTGCGGTGTTCTCGCTGTTCTTCGGACTTCTTCTTATTTGCTTTGCCTTCGCTGCAGAAGCGAAGGCACAAATATCTTCCGTGGAAACCGATCGCAAAGCTGTGGTGGTTGAGCTATTCACCTCGGAGGGCTGTTCCTCTTGTCCGCCGGCGGATGCGTTACTGCAGAGGCTGCAAGAGCAGCAACCAGTAGCTGGCGCAGAGGTCATCGCGCTCGAAGAGCACGTGGACTATTGGAATCACGATGGGTGGAGCGATCCTTTTTCTTCGCCGGAATGGACCCAGCGGCAATTGGAATATGGGACCAAGTTCAAAAACGATGCGTATACCCCGCAAATGGTGGTGGATGGGCGAACTCAGTTCGTGGGCAGTAGCGGTCGAGGGGCCGAACTCGAAATCGCAAACGCCGCTCGCGCGGAGAAGACATCGGTCGCGATCACTTCCGAAAAAGCGGATGCGACAAGGTCGCAGCGCTTCACCGTGTCCGTGGGAAAGCTTACGGGAAACGCAGACGGCGATCCGGCAGAAGTCTGGTTGGCGGTTGCGGAAGACGGGCTGCACTCATCCGTGAGCGCTGGAGAAAATGCAGGGCGAGTCCTGCGTCACATTTCCACGCTGCGTTCCTTGCGCAAAATCGGCGTTGCGGCCGCGGGACCGGTATCCTTCACTGGAAATCCCGTCATAGAGTTCAAATCTCACTGGGATCCTGCGAAGCTACGAGTGTTGGTGTTCGTCCAGAAGAAAAAGAGCCGGGAAATTCTGGGTGCGGCTTCGACAAGCATCAAAGGTTCGGCAAGGAATTTGACGATCAGCGCCGCCGACGCTTCGGCGCCGACTTCGGCGTTTCCTTCTGCTCGCCTGGAGCCAGCACTCGGCGAACCATCGGCGTGTTCAGTTTATACTTGCGTTCGCTGACATTGCCGCTGTCGTCTTTCACGCGCAGGATGAAGACTGGCAACGTGCCCTCTTTGTCGAAATTCCCGCTAGTCATCGTCACCGGCAGAACACCGTTGAGTCCATGCTCGCGATAAGCAGTTTCGTAGCGGTGCTTTCTCACGTTCCACGTGAAGACGCGAATCTGATCGTAATCGTAGGGCAGGCCGTCGTGCGGTTCGGTGATCGCGCACAGGTATTGTGAGACGTTTTTGTCTGCACCCTCCTTGCCCTGATCCTGTACCTGATTCAAAGCGAAGAAGGCAACGAAGCGTTGGCCCTCGGCGTATTGGGCGATATCGAGCGGGACATCGATGTCCACCATGCGCGCCAACACCCAACCCACACGATTTTCGGAGTCACGTACCAGCCACCAATCTTCGAGGGCGGGGCCGGAGGTCTTCGCGCCTGCTTTTGACTGCACCGCAGCTCCCGGCTGCTTCTGCGCCGTCGCGCGCTTCAGGACAGAAACTTTGGCGCCGGCCAAAAGCTGATACAGGTGCTCTGTCTCGCGGCCGGGGGTGAGATGCAGATTCGTATCGTTGCGCAGAACACCTGGCGCTTGCACGGGATCGCTCAGGTTTTCTTTCGTCAATTTCTGCAGGCCGTCGTAGGTTGACTGATCCACCAGGTAGCGTTGCTCGATCCAGCCCTCCACGCCGCCCGCGGTGCGCACGCGGGAAAAACGTTTCTCTCGCTCCAGCACGTCCACCCGCTCTCCGTTCTTCACGGTGCCCACGCGACTGTACACGGTGGCCACCTGATCGCGCAGCGTCGCCTGCACCGCCGAGACGTAGTTCACCTCCAATACCCGGTGCCGCCCGCGATTGCAGGCCGTAGAGCCCAACAATGCAAGGGCGGCTAACCCGAATATCAGAATGGCCCGATAGACACTCGATGAGAAGGAATTTTTCACAAACTTCGCGACGTATTCTTCAGACAAACACAGTTTTCACTATAGCGCGTTGCCGATTCGGCTTCTCGGCTCCAGGTTTACGCAGAATGCACCTCCGGCCAACTTGGGTAGTCCGCCTGAGCTTACAGGACGCCATCGCTTCGGTTAACATGAAGGCAGCGCGTGGGATCGCGGATTTGCATATGTGGTCGGCCCCCGGCGGGATCTGAAAGATTTTCATGATTAAAAACATATCCAGGAATCGGTTTGCCCTTCTGTTAGTACCCATTGGATTCATCTTCGCGGCTGCGTTGTGCGCCTGGTCTCAGCAAGCGGTGAATCCCGCCTTGCGTCCTCCTAAGGGCGCGCAAGTTGCCATTGTGGTATTCGAAGACTTGCAGTGCCCCGATTGCCGTCGTGCCGCGCCCCTGGTCGAAGAAGCCGCCAGGACCTACAAGATTCCGGTTGTGCGCCACGATTTTCCGCTTCCGTTTCACAACTGGTCCTACGAGGCAGCGGTATTTGCGCGTTACTTCGATACGCACTCGAAGGCGTTGGGCAATGAGTTCCGCGACTACATTTTTGCCAATCAGCTGGAAGTTACTCCGCAGAACCTGAGGGGCTTCTCGGAAAGATTCGCAGCGGAGCATAAAGTTGAGCTGCCCTTCGTGGTCGATCCCGATGGCAAACTCGCCGCTCTGATCAATGCCGACAAGGAATTAGGGAAAGCAATCAACCTTCAGCACACCCCTACGCTCTACGTAGTAAGCAACAAACACTCCGGCAAACCTTTTGTCGAGGTGGTCGACCGCTCCCAGCTTTACGCACTGATTGACACGATGATGAAAGAGTAGGAAACAGATTCCAGCCAGTTGTTCGCGGGTTTTACGTTACACCTTGGTAACTGGAGCCGGATAGCTTCCCGAGTCAAAATAACTCCACCCATGAGCCGGGAAACCATCGTACAGTTTCGCGCCCGAGCGGCATTCTTCTACCAGCAAGCCCAGCAGTGGATCTCGCGTGTGCCAGTCAAGGCGCGGGTTATCCTGGGGTTGTTTCTGGCCGCGGCCGTGCTGATGGCTGTGCATACCGCGATCAGCCCGAAGGATGCCAGTCTCCACTTAAAGTTGCAGCATGGCTTCCATGAAGCGCAGGTCTCGCTCTGGGTGGACGGCGACCTCGCCTTCTCCGGCAGAGTCACCGGCGCTGCAAAAAAGAAATTCGGTATCATTCCTACCGATTCACTACAAGGAAGTCTGTCCCAGATCATCGCCGTGCGTTCCGGGCAGCACGAAATACGCGTGAAGATCGAGCCCGCCGATGCCGCAGCGCAGGAAGATAGCATCAAAGGAGACTTTTCCTCAAACGCCGAACGAGACCTGCTCGTTTCCGCTCACCACAGTTCCCTGTCGTTGAGTTGGCAAGGGACCAGTGGCACTCCGCTAGAAACCTCGTCGAGCTCTACGTGGTTGTCGCGTTATGCTGGCTCCTTTTTTCTGACGATGGTGGGATCAATCATGTCTGCCGTCGCCGGATATGTGCTGAAGGAACTACCTGCCCGACTCCGCCCCGCCTCTGATTCCGCGTCGAACTCGGTGATCAGCAAAAACGGTTGATGGCTTTCCTCAATCAGTAATAAAGGTTCTGATTCCCCCGCGATTGTGTGCAGCCATTGGTTGTGCGACTTCGATTTGACGGCTAAGAAATCCACAGACCACCTCCGGAGTTTGTCTACAACCCCTCTCGTTCGCGCGGAATCTGATACCTACTTAGTTTGAGTAGTCCCGGAGGCTGTATGGACCAGCATCAGATCAGCATACTGATTGCGGTGATCGTGGCAGTCGCAGTGATTGCCGCTATCAGTTTTGTTCTCGCGCGAAAGCGGCGCAGCCAACAATTACGCGAGCGCTTCGGTCCGGAATACGACCGGGTCGTGAAGAAGGAAGGCCAAGTCCGCCGCGCTGAGGGCGTCCTCGAAATGCGAGCCAAGCGCCGCGAGAAGTTTGAAATCCGCCCGCTCCCCTCAGCCAACCGTGCAGACTTTGCAGAGCGCTGGCGGGTGGTGCAATCGCAATTTGTCGATGATCCCAAGGGCTCCGTATCGCGCGCCGATCAACTGGTGAGCGAACTGATGGCAGCCCGCGGATACCCCATGGCTGATTTCGAGCAGCGCGTCGAAGACATCTCCGTCGATCATCCCGTCGTCGTTCAGAATTATCGTGCGGCTCACGATATTGCCCTGCGGCACAGCCGTGGCCAGGCCAGCACTGAGGATTTGCGCAAAGCCATGGTCCACTATCGCTCGCTGTTTGAAGAATTGCTGTCAGATTCACTACCCGAAAGAAAGGAGGCACGAGCATGAGCGTGCCAATGAGGAAAGAAGAATTCGAAGACGAAAATTTGACCACAGCGGATTTGGCTCAGGGCAAACGTCCGGCAGCATCGCACGACCTGTTAAACGATGGGACGAATGCTGATCGCCCAAGTGCTGAGGACGTAATAAGTGATCATGCGATAAATGATCGAACCATAAACGATCGAGCCGTAAATGATCGAGCCCTGAATGACCGGCCAGGTCCCGTTCTTGCCGAGCGCCCAGCCGGGGAAGTGGCGCCGATCGCCAATTCCGAGGTACGAAGCGCTTCCGAAACTCGGAATGCGTCCGACACTGCCCCCCTGTTTCCCAGCAGCGAACTGGAAGAGCTGCGAAACCGCTGGAGCGGCGTTCAGACCGCTTTCGTCGACGAACCCCGCCGTGCCGTCGAACAGGCGGACGGCCTGGTAGCTTCAGCGATGAAACGGCTGGCTGAAGTCTTTGCCGAGGAACGTTCCCAGCTGGAGCAGCAGTGGGATCGCGGCGATAATGTTTCCACCGAGGATCTTCGCATCGCGCTGCAACGCTATCGATCCTTCTTTCACCGATTGCTTTCTATTTGAGAGCGATGGCGTGACGGGGACCACTCCGTCGCGCCGACGTGAATCGAAGGATGGTCAATCGGGCGTCGCCGGAGGCAAGATCGCTCTGGAAACAGTTCTATGGTTTAGGGTTTAGCGGACGCCAGAGAGTAGTCTGGCGAAAAGCAGAACTGAAAGTCCAATGGCGGCAATGCTGTTTGCCTTTATTCCCCGATAGCTGGCTGCCCACGGAAACATCAGGACTTCGAAGAACGGCATCAGCTTCTCCGGCCACAGCAGCCCGGCCACCCCGAATGCCAGGCAGACCTGAACAACTAGACACATTCCCAAAATAGTCATCGATATAGTTCCCTTAAGAAAACGCCTTCGTATTAAAACGTGGCCGGCCCATTTCCGGGAAGTTACTAAAGTCACTTCCGCGGTTTTTGTTTCTTCTCAATCCCCGAAGCCAATGCCTACGGCGCGTGCCGTCCGCACAATTTGTCCACTGGGATTCACCGACTTCAGGTGGCCAATAGCATGGGCCACGTCCACAGAGACTACAGTGTCGCCGTGCAACGCCACCATCATACCGAAACCTCCGGCGGCGATCAGATCCACAGCGGCCACGCCAAAGCGCGTTGCCAGAATGCGATCGAAGGGCGAGGGCGTGCCTCCACGCTGAATGTGTCCCAGGACGATGACCCGTACGTCTTTACCGGAGCCACGGGCAATGGCGTTGCCCAGCAGATTGCCGATCGAACTGGCGCGGCGGTTCTCTTTCAGCTCCGGCGGCGTCTTCACGCCTTCGGCGACCACCACAATCGTGAAATCCTTGCCCACCTTTTCGCGTTCCGCAATGTGACGGCAAACGTGTTTGATGGTGAACGGAATCTCCGGGATCAGGATGACATGAGCCCCGCCGGCAATGCCCGCCTCGAGTGCGATCCAGCCGCAGTCGCGTCCCATCACCTCTACCACCATCACGCGATGGTGCGAGGCCGCAGTGGTATGAATCTTGTCGAGAGCATCGGTGACGGTATGCAGCGCGGTATCAAATCCAAAGGTGACCTCGGTGGCCGAAAGATCATTGTCGATTGTCTTGGGTACACCTACGATCTTCATTCCCTTCTTGAAAAGCTCATAGGCGATTTTCTGCGATCCGTCGCCGCCGATGCTGATGATGGCGTCGATCCCCAGCTTAGCGGCATTGGCAACTACCTTTGCGGAAATGTCGCGCTCCACTTCCTTCCCGCGCTCGACCTTCTTGTAGTGAAATGGATCGCCACGGTTGGTGGTGCCGAGAATCGTGCCGCCGCGCGGCAGAATGCCGCTGACTTCCTTGAGCGTGAGCTCGAACGATTTTTCCGGCCAGATCAGCCCGTCGAAGCCATCGGGAATGCCGATAACCTTCCACCCATATTTAAGGATGGCAGCTTTGGTGGCGGCGCGAATGACGGCGTTAAGGCCGGGCGCATCTCCGCCTCCGGTGGCGATACCGATACAGCGAATTTCAGACATAAGGTCGCGGTTGGGAGGCCAGATGTAAGTGAATAAGGCCGCTCTTCCCGATGATACTGTCGCCATCCAGAATGACAACTTACGAGTGGCCGTGGACGAGACGGACTTCTGTCACCGACTGCGCGGCGAGGCGGTCACCCGGAAGATTCAGGATACGGCGGCCCATAGATTTATCCAGGTTTCTTAGGGGGAGTCTTGGTGCTTGGGTGTAACTAATCGTCCAAACCCCAAGGTAGGCGCTCACCTGGGCGCTGGAAGTCTTCTTTTCTCTTTGACGGGCTTTTTCGAGAACGCGGCGGCGTATCAAAGATCGATCGTCAAGGCGGCGAGGTTCAGGCTTGACCTTCTATTTAATCTGGCTTAAGCTAGATTAAATGAAGCTCCAGACGTCGTCTGTTTCCGAAGTAGGCGCCTTCGAAGCCAAGAACAAACTTGGGACTCTGCTTGACCGCGTGGAACAAGGCGAGGAGATCGTCATCACGCGGCACGGAAAACCCGTGGCCCGTCTTGTCCCCAACATTGGACGCATCGACCAAAGCCAAGTCCGTGCCGCTTTCCAGCGAATCCGCGAGCGGGCGCGTAATCTGCAGAAACATAGTGCAGGCGAAAAAGAATTGGATTGGGACACTCTGAAGAACTGGAGAGATGAAGGCCGTCCATGAGCATGGTGCTGGACAGCTCAATTACCTTGGCCTGGGTTTATCGCGAGGAAACGACTGAATCTGTGAACGAAGTATTTGAGAAGCTCAGTCACGCAGGCGCCTGGGTTCCGGGTCTGTGGAGGCTGGAGGTCGCAAATGTTTTACAGGTGGGCATCAGACGCCGCCGTCATGACGCAGTTTTTCGCGACGGCGCGCTTTCGGATCTCGCCCTGTTCCCAATTCACTTGGATCTTGAGACGGACCGGCAGGCTTGGGGCGCGACCGCGCGATTGGCGGAACGTCACGGGCTAACGCTGTACGATGCCGCGTATCTGGAACTCGCGTTACGGCGTGGGCTACCGCTGGCGACGCTGGACCGGGAACTGCGCGCCGCCGCGCGTGGAGAGAAGGTTAAAGTTCTGGGCGTGTAGGCTGGGAAAGGAAAAGTCAAAGACCCCACTTCTCGCAAAGAATGCGAGAAATGGACCCCAGATATGGGCCAGCCCACCGCCTCACTGGGTTACATTGACGGTCACCGTATTTGAGTTAATGATATTAGTGCCGCTGGTGTACTGTGCAACGATCGTCGTTTGGCCCGTAGCGGCTAAAGATGTCACGCACATGGGGTTTACGCCATTTTGAACCGTAATAAGGGTTGAGTCTCCTGCCAACCAAGTTACGCTCGCAGTGACGTCAACCATTGTTCCTCCTGCGGTCGCCTTGGCGGTCAAGCACTGGTTCCCGACAGCGACCGAGCTCTCGGTGAGGCTAAAGGAGGTCTCTGGGCCGACAACGATGGCGGTGACGTTGCCAAGGGTAACAGTTGCAGTGGTGGTGGCGCTGGCAGTGCCCGAGGCTGCCGTTATGGTGCTGGTTCCAGCCGAAACCCCGGTCAGCAGGCCACCGGTGGTAATGGTCGCGACGGCGGGCGTGGCGCTGGACCAACACACAGTCGTCCCGCTGCAACTCGTGCCACCCGTCAAGGTAATCGAGTTGCCATTGCTGTCGGTTCCTGCCGCGGTTAACGTCGCGGTGAACCCTTGACTCACTGTCGGATTGGGCGGGTCAATCGTGATGGAGGATACGGTGGGGTTCACGAAAAAACCAGTGCAGCTTATGGTTAAGGCTAGCGTTGCGAGAAAGGCGAAGGCGCCGGCGAGGCGGAGG
>Ga0209006_10003166_pt1 | contig 14958 bp, 16 predicted proteins | sample JacPin_JW_Ref_O2_FD_188567 | JGI IMG/M metagenome (GOLD analysis project Ga0209006, IMG submission 188567) | Forest soil microbial communities from Algoma, Ontario, Canada - Jack Pine, Ontario site 1_JW_Ref_O2 (SPAdes) (version 2) | ecosystem: Environmental > Terrestrial > Soil > Boreal... | reverse complement strand
CACCTTCAACAGCGTCGCGACCAACCTGTAATCGGCATCGCCGCTTATGGCGCTGAAATGAAAAACCCCCGGTCCGCGGACCGGGGGTTTTTGTTTGCGCCCGGTTCGCTCAGGCCCGGCGTATGGTTTCCGCCGATTGACCGAACAGCACTTTGCGCGCCTCGGGGCTGGTGTTCGGGATGGCGTCGCGGCGATAGACCTCGCCCTTCTCGTAGGCGATCTTAACCGCCGGCCGCGCCTTGATCGCTTCGAACCAGCGCTTCAAATGGGGATAATCCTCGAGTTTCTGGCCCTGGCGCTCATAGGGCACGATCCAGGGATAGGACGCCATGTCGGCGATGGAATAAGCCCCGGCGACGAATTCGCGATCCTTGAGGCGCCGATCGAGCACGGCATATAGCCGGCTGGTTTCCTTGACGTAACGCTCGATGGCATAAGGCAGCTTCTCCGGCGCATAGAGGCTGAAATGGTGGTTCTGTCCCGCCATCGGACCGAGGCCGCCCATCTGCCAGAACAGCCATTGCAGCACATCGTAGCGGCCGCGTAGATCCTTGGGCAGGAACTTGCCGGTCTTTTCCGCCAAATACATGAGGATTGCGCCGGATTCGAAAACGCTGACCGGCGGCCCCTTCTCCACCGGCTCGTCATCGATGATCGCCGGCATGCGGTTGTTGGGCGAAAGCCGGAGGAATTCAGGACGGAACTGTTCGCCCTTGGAGATGTTTACCGGGAAGATCCGGTAGGGCAACCCGGTTTCCTCGAGAAAGATGGTGATCTTGTGGCCGTTGGGCGTAGGCCAGTAATGAAGGTCGATCACGCGAAACTCCTGCGCTGGAAAGGGGAACAGCCGGCACTATGGATGCGGCCAAACGGCGCGACAAGGGATTCAAGCTGAGCCCAGCCCTGCAATCAGCGCAGACGTGGCACCGCCCGGATCCGCGGCCGCCATGACCGCACTCACCACCGCGACGCCGGCGGCGCCCGCTTCGAGACAGAGCCCGGACTCGGCTGCGCCGATGCCGCCCAGCGCGATCACCGGAACGATCGCCTTGGCGGCGCAATCGGCCAGCTCGTCGAGCGCCAGGGGCAATGCTCCGGGCTTGCTCGGAGTTGCGAAAATCGGGCTGAGCGTGACGTAATCGGCGCCCTCCTCCTCGGCGCGTGCGATATCGTCGATGTCGTGGCAGGACAGGCCGATCAGAGAGCGCGTGCCTAAAATGCGCCGCGCCTGCGCGGGCGAGCCCGAGCCGGGCAGATGCACTCCCGCGGCACCGGCCTCGCGTGCGGCCTCGATATCCTCGTGCACGGTGACGGCGGCGTTCCAGCTCTTGCCCAGCGCCACCAGGCGGCGCAGCAAGGCAAGCCGCTCGGCCGGCGGCAGATCCTTCTCGCGCAGGCTGAGCCAGCGGCAACCGCCTTTGAAAGCGGCTTGCGCCACGTCTTCGAGCGGCAGCCGCGATTGCTTCCGGTCGGTGATGACCAGCAGCGGCGGCGAAGGGATCTTCACCCGCCGACCAATCCCAACTGCGGGCTCGACGGCTCGGCCAATGTGCGCTTCGGGATCCGGCCGGCGAGCAGCGCGTCGCGCCCCGCCGTCACCGCCGCGCGCATTGCCGCCGCCATGCGCTTCGGATCGCGCGCCTTGGCGACGGCGGTGTTGAGCAGCACGCCGCCGCAGCCGAGCTCCATCGCCAGGGCCGCGTCCGAGGCAGTGCCGATGCCGGCGTCGAGAATGACCGGCACCGGCGAGGTCGTGACGATGCGTTCGATGGCATGGGGATTGACGATGCCGAGGCCGCTGCCGATGGGAGATCCCAACGGCATCACCGCCGCAGCCCCGAGATCGGCGAGCTTGCGGCAGGTGACCGGATCGTCGTTGCAATAGGGCAGCACGGTGAAACCCTTGCGCACCAGCTCCTGGGTGCCGCGCAGCAATTGTTCGACATCGGGATAAAGAGTTTCGCGGTCGCCGATGATCTCGAGCTTGATCCAGTCGGTGTCGAGCGCCTCGCGCGCCAGCTCCGCGGTCAACACCGCGTCTTTCACGGTGGCGCAGCCCGCGGTATTGGGCAAAAGCGCATAGCGCCCGTCGAGCAGGTCGACCAGGCTTTCGGCATAGGCTTCCAGGCTGACGCGGCGGATGGCGAGCGTCACCAGCGCCGGCTGGCCCGCTTCGAGGGAATCGAGCAAGACCTGCTGATTGGGATAGCCGCCCGTGCCCATGAACAGGCGCGAGGCGAAGGACTTGCCGGCTATGACCAGATTGTCCACGGACATGCTTTCCTCACCCGCCGCCGAAGGGGCGCACGATCTCGACCCGGTCGCCCGAGGACAGCGCCTTTTCGGTCCAGCTGCGCGACGGCACCACCGCGCCGTTGACCGCCACCGCCACGCCGCGCGGCTTGTCGATGCCGCGCGCGCGCAGCAGTTCGGCGACATTGGCCGCCGCCAGTCTTTCGTCCTTGCCGTTGACGCGAATGGTGCCGGTCATGCCTTCTGCCTGGTCTTGTCCTGGGGTGCCCTGCCCTCTTGCGCCCTGGCGGCAAAGCGCGAAACCGCGAAGGGTTTGATCGCCTCCGCCACCTCGCCGGTGAGGATATAGCGCGCCACGGTGTCCGCCGTCACCGGCGTCAGCAGGATGCCGTTGCGGTAATGCCCGGTCGCCAGCACCAGCCCTTCGACCGCGCCCGGCCCCAGCATCGGCGCGTCGTCGCGCGAGCCGGGGCGAAATCCCACCCACATCTCGTCGATCGGCAATTCCTCGACCCCCGGCAGCGCCCGCCATGCGCCCTCGAGCAGCGCGAAGACGCCGCCGGCGGTGAGATCGCCGTTGAAGCCCTTTTCCTCCACCGTGCCGCCGACGATCAGCCGCCCGTCGCGGCGCGGCACCAGATAAACCCGCGGGCTCCAGATCACGTGGCGAATCAGCGGCGCGGCCGGATCCATTTTGAGCGCCAGCATCTGGCCCTTGACCGGGCGCACCGGCACCCGCGCCTCCGGCGGCAAGCCCGCGATCTCGCCCGACCAGGCGCCGGCGGCCAGCACCGCGACGGCGCATTCATGGCGTTTGTCGCCGAGGCGCAGCGCCGTGACGCGGCCGGAGACCGTCTCCACCGCCGTGACGGCCGTATGCTCGTGCAGCTTGCCGCCGGATGCCAGGAAGGCGCGCTTCAACGCGCGCACCAGGAAGCGGTTGTCGGCCTGATGATCGCCCGGGCTGAACACCGCGCATGCCAGCGCGGGGTTGAGGTGCGGCTCGCGCTCAAGCGCCTGCTTGGGCGACAGCCATTCCAGCGCTACGCCCTGGGCGCGCTGGAAGTCGTAGGTGAAGCGCAGTTGCGCCGCGTCGTCGCGGTTGAGAGCGACCATCACGGTGCCTTCGCGGCGCAATTCGACCGACACGCCCGATTCCCGTTCCAGCTCGGCGGCAAAATCGGGCCACAACGCCAAGCTGGCGCGGTTGAGCGCGGCCAGATCGCTTTCGCCCGGCTCGGTTTCCACTCCGGCCGCCAGCATACCGGCCGCGGCCCAGCTTGCGCCGTGCCCGGCTTCGCCGCGCTCGAATACATCCACCGGCACGCCTGCCTGGGCCAGACGCCAGCCGATGCCGAGGCCGATCGCGCCGCCGCCGATGATGGCGACGGGCGGACGGGTGGAGCGTTTCAGAGTCTTCGGGCCGCTGATGGCAGGCTCCCTTCGCTGGCATTATCCAGACAGGTTCCGTGGGTATATTCTCAGCCGGACTTAAAAACCGGCACCCCAGCCATTCGGGAATCTGTGCCTCGGCCGGTCTTCTGGCAAGAAGTATTTAGAGCGCGCCGGCGATGAAGTTGACCGCCAAGGCCAAAATAACGGCGTTGAAAAAGAAGGCCAGCACGCCATGGCCCAGAGTCAACCGCCGCATGTGGCGTCCCGTGACCTGGACGTCGGAGACCTGGCAAGTCATGCCGACGACGAACGAGAAATAGAGGAAATCCCAGAAATCCGGCAATTCCTCGTGAGGGAATTTGAGGCCGCCGCGATCCTGCAAGCCCCGCTTGTTGGGATCGTCACCGTAATAGAGATGCGCGTAATGCAGCGCGTACATGGTGTGGGTGAGGGTCCAGGAGGAAATCACCGCCAGCCCGGCAAGCAAGATGCTTGTACCCGTTCCAATCGAGCCGCCCTTTTGCTGTAGCATGAAGCCAAGCGCGACCAGACTCACCGCGGCAGCGGCCACCACCACGCCTAGGATCACGGCGCGATAAGCGTCCTGGCGACGAGCCCGTTGCCGCATGAGCCGGGGCGTGACTTGATTGATCACCAGCGCGGTGCCGCCGAGGAAGCTCGCCACGCCGGCGATCCAACCCAAGGCGAGTTGGAAGGGAAACGGCAGAGTCGTCCATGTCATCCAGGAAACGGCGGCGCCGATGACCGCCGAAAGCGCGAGCCGCCGGTCGGGACCCAAGGCCAGGATGAACCGGATGAAAGGACCGTTAGCCAAGAGGCAGCTCCCGAGGTTGCGGGTTAGAGATGCCCGAAACCGCTGGGGCCTGTCTAGCGCCGCGCCTCGATCGCTTCGACTTGGCGCCAGCCGGCCTCGGCCATGGCGCGGGCACGGGCGCCCGATTCGCGCGCGCGGGGATTGGCGGCGGTGCCTTCGACCACGCGGCCCATGATGCCCTGCAGGATCGCGGCCAGCCGGAACATGTTGAAGGCGATGTAGAAATCCCAATGCGCGGGCGCTTCGCGGCCGCTGCGGCGGAAATAAAGCGCGCGATACTCGTCTTCATCGGGAATGCCGAGCGACGCCAGATTCTGGCCGAGCAGGCCGCGATAGGATTCGGGGCCGAGCCGCCAAGCCATCATGTGATAGGCGAAATCGCTCACCGGATGGCCCAGGGTCGAAAGCTCCCAATCGAGCACGGCAAGCACGCGGCGGCCGCGCGCGTCGAAAATCATGTTGTCGATGCGGAAATCGCCGTGGACGATGGATGTCGCTTCGTCCCCGGGTGCATTGAGCGGCAGCCAGCCGATGAGGCGATCCATTGCCGGAATTTTTTCGGTTTCCGATGCACGATATTGCCGGGTCCAGCGCTCGATCTGACGTTTGACGTAATTGCCGGGACGACCGAAATCGCCGAGGCCGAGCGCCGCGTAGTCGACGCGGTGCAGCCTCGAAATCGTGTCGTTCATGGCGTCGTAGACGGCGCGGCGCTCCGTTGGTTCGAGCCCAGGCAGCGCCGGATCCCAGAATACCCGCCCTTCGACGTAGTCCATCACGTAGAAGGTAGTGCCTATCACGCTTTCGTCGAGACACAGGGCGCGGCTTTTCGCCACCGGCACGCCGGTGTTGCCCAGCGCGGTGATGATCCGGTATTCGCGGTCGACCGCGTGCGCCGAAGGCAAAAGCTTGCCTGGCGGCTTGCGGCGCAGCACGTAACGCTTGCCGCCGGCTTCGATGAGATAGGTGGGATTGGATTGGCCGCCCTTGAATTGCTCGATTTTTAACGCGCCGGCAAAGCCGGGCAGGTTTTCCTTCAGCCAGCCCGACAGCCGCGCCGCGTCGAAGGACAACGCCGGGGCGACCGGCATGGTGCCGGTGAAATTTTCAGCCTCGCCCATTTCCGTCCGTTCTGCGATCTTCGCAGCCGGAGGTTCGCCTATGGATGCCGCGCGTGGCAAGGGCTTGGGCAATGAGCTGGCGGTGGCGGTCGGCGGCCTGGGCGCCATCGGCCTGGAGCTGGCCAAGCGGCTTCATGCCGGAATACCCGGCCTGAGGCTTGTCGCCGTGTCCGCGCGCGACCGGCAGGCCGCGGAAAAACGGCTCGAAGCCACCGGTGTCACGGTGCCGGTGATGGGACTGTCCGAACTCGCGGACCTGTCCGAAATCGTGGTCGAATGCCTGCCGGCGGCGCAGTTCCGCGCCATCGCCGAACCCGCGATCGAGCGCGCCCGCATCTTCGTGCCCTTGAGCGCCGGCGCCTTGATCGAAAATTTCGACCTGGCCGAGCGCGCCAAGGCGACCGGCGCGCGTATCATCGTGCCGACCGGCGCGCTTTTGGGTTTGGACGCGGTGCGCGCGGCAGCCGAAAGCGTAATCCGCTCGGTCACGATAGTATCGCGCAAGCCGCCCAGGGGACTCGAAGGCGCGCCCTATCTGACCGAGCACAAAATTTCGCTCGCCGGCCTGAAGGCGCCGCTGAAGATTTTCGCGGGCAGCGCGCGCGAAGGTGCCAAGGGCTTTCCCGCCAATGTCAACGTGGCGGCGGCGTTGTCGCTGGCCGGCATCGGCCCCGATCGCACGCGCCTGGAGATCTGGGCCGACCCGGCGATCGACCGCAACATCCACCGTATCGAGGTCGAAGCCGACAGCGCACGTTTTTCCATGACCATCGAGAACGTACCGTCGGCGAACCCCAAGACCGGGCGCATCACCGCGCTGAGCGTCATCGCCTGTCTCAAGGGGCTGGTCGCGCCGCTCAAGATCGGCAGCTGAGCCCTATTTCTTGGGCTTGCGCGCCAGCGCGGCCGAATTGATGCAATAACGCAGGCCGGTCGGTTTCGGCCCGTCGGGAAAGACGTGGCCCAAATGCGCATCGCAGCGCGAGCACATCACCTCGGTGCGGCGCATGAACATGCTGCGGTCTTCCTCGGTCGCGACATTGTCCTTCGCAACCGGCTGGGAGAAGCTCGGCCAACCGGTGCCGGAATCGAATTTGACGTCGGAAGCAAATAATTCCTGACCGCAGCAGACGCAGACATAGGTTCCGGGCGCATGGTCATCCCAATACTGCCCGGTAAAGGCGCGTTCGGTGCCCTTCTCGCGGGCGACGCGGAATTGTTCGGGCGTCAGCTGCGCCCGCCACTCGGCTTCGGATTTGATGATCTTGTTGCTCATGGCTGGTTCAACTGGACGCGCGGCGCGCCGCAATTGCGGCCGCCGCTGGTGGCGCAGGATTGCTGCTGGTTCCAATCATAAAAATCATAGAGCAACTGGGACAAGACGATCACGGCGATGATGACGGCGATGATGGCGAGCAGGGCACGGGTATTCATGCGGGTGACAGTATGCCGCTTGCGGCCGGTGCCGGGCAAGGGCGGCGCCTTTCCGCCGCCAAGGTTTGCGTTATCATGGCGATCACGATAAGGAGAGCGTCATGGCGGCACCCAGCATGACGGCGGAAGAGCGGCCCAGCCTTATCCGGTGGGGTCATCTGCGCTATGTCGCGGCGGCCTTCGCCGTGCTGACGGCGGCGATCCTGCTCGGCAATATCTTTTTCCTGAATTTCGTCCATGTCATGTGCGGCGTGATGTGGACCGGGATCGACGTATTCGTGGGTTTCGTGCTCGGACCGTCGTTGCGTCAGGTCGATTTGCCCGCCCGCCGCGCGCTATCCATGAAGCTTTTGCCGCGCATGCTGTTCCTGATGCCGTCGCTCGCCATCATCACCGGCACGGCGGGCTATTTCCTCGCCAAGAACCTGGGCTTTTTCGATGTGCCCTATCCCGACAGACTGTGGGTCGACGCCGCATTGGTCATCATCGCCATTCTCACCGTGCAGGGGCTGTGCGTTCTGCTGCCGATCAACCTGCTCACCTGCCTCGAATTGCAGAAGGAGCAGCCCGATCTCGACAAGCTCGGCCGCCGCATGCGCATTTACGTGCGCCAAACCGCGCTGCAGGCCTCGCTGCAGATCGCCATCATCGTGGTGATGGCGCGTTTTGCCACCGGCCTGTGACGCCATTCGATCCGGGAAAATTCGCCGGCGCCTTGCCGGTGTCCGAGACGCTTCCCGCGCTCAAGGCGGCGCTGGCCGAAAAGGGCGCGGCGGTGCTCGAGGCGCCGCCCGGCGCCGGTAAGACGACGCTGGTGCCGCTCGCCCTGCTGGGTGAGCCTTGGCTCACGGGAAAACGGATTCTGATGCTGGAGCCGCGCCGGCTGGCGACGCGCGCGGCGGCGCGGCGTATGGCGCAGATGCTGGGCGAAAGCGTGGGCGAGACCGTGGGTTTCCGCACGCGATTGGAAACCCGAATCGGTCCCAAGACCCGCATCGAGGTGATGACCGAGGGGATATTGCCGCGGCTGATCGAGGACGATCCCGGGCTCGACGGCGTGGGATTGCTGATCTTCGACGAATTCCACGAACGCAGCCTCGAAGCCGATCTGGGCCTGGCGCTGGCGCTCGATTCGCGCCGCCACTTGCGCGACGATCTGCGCCTGTTGGTGATGTCGGCGACGATCGAGGGCGACAGGGTGGCGAGGCTTTTGGGGAATGTGCCGGTGGTGGCGAGCCAGGGGCGAAGCTTCCCGGTCGAAATCCGCCATCTCGCCCGGCCTGCGCCCGACCGCTTCGAGGCCGGCGTGGTCGCGGCGGTCATGCGCGCGCTCAATGACGAGAGCGGCAGCGTGCTGGTGTTCCTGCCCGGCGGCGCGGAAATCCGGCGCGTGGCGCGGCAATTGGAAGCGGCGGGGCTGGGCGCGGATGTTTCAGTCGCGCCGCTCTATGGCGATCTCGCGCCCGACGCACAGGACGAAGCGCTGCGGCCTGCCGCGCCGGGCCGGCGCAAGGTGGTGCTTGCCACCTCCATCGCCGAGACCAGCCTGACCATCGAAGGCATCCGCATCGTCATCGATAGCGGCTTGATGCGCGTGCCGCGTTACGAACCCGGCAGCGGCATGACGCGGCTGGCGACGCTGCGGGTGTCGCAGGCTTCGGCGAGGCAGCGCAGCGGCCGCGCCGGGCGGCTCGAACCCGGCATCGCCTATCGCCTGTGGCCCGAGGCCGAAGAGGCGCAGCTCCGCCCCTTCAACGCACCGGAAATCCTCGAAGCCGACTTGGCGCCCTTGGCCTTGGCGCTGGCGCAATGGGGCGCGGGCGATCCCGCCGCCCTTGCCTTGCTCGATCCGCCGCCCGCAGCCGCCTATGCCGAGGCCAAGGGGTTGCTCACGCGGCTGGGCGCGCTCGACGTCGAGGGAAAAATCACCGCGCACGGCAAGGCGATGGCGGCGCTGGGGCTGCATCCGCGCCTGGCACATATGGTTCTGATCGGGAAAGAAAAGGGCATAGGCGCAACCGCCGCCGCGATCGCCGCGCTGTTGATGGAGCGCGATATCCTGCGCGCGGCGCCGGGCGCGCGCGATTCCGATCTGCGCTTGCGGGTGGAGATGGTGGAGGAACGTGGCGCCGCGCGAAATTTGCCGGCAGGGATGACGCTCGATCGTGGCGCGGCCGAACGCACGCGCCAAGCGGCGCGGCAGATCGGGCAAAGACTGGGGATCGGCGGGGGAGAGATCGACGCGCGCGAAGCCGGGCGGCTTCTGGCACTGGCCTATCCCGACCGCATCGCGCAACAACGGCCGGGCGCGCGCGGACAGTTCCTACTCGCCAACGGAAAAGGCGCGGAAATGCAACCCGCCGATGCGCTGGCGGGCGAGGATTATCTGGCGGTGGCGGATTTGGATGGGGACAGGCGGGTGGCGCGGATTTTCCTCGCCGCACCATTGAGCCGCGCGGCGATCGAGGAGGATTTCGCCAAGGATATAGCGGCGGAGGAAATCGTCGAATGGGATGCGCGCGCCGCGGCGGTGCTGGCACGCAGCCGCTTGCGCCTGGGTGCGCTGGCGCTCGAGGACAAGCCGCTCGCCGCACCCGATCCCGCGCGCGTGACGGCAGCGATGATCGCGGGCATCCGCGAATTGGGCCCGAAGGCATTGCCCTGGAGCCGCGAGGCAGAATCCTTGCGCGCGCGGATCGCCTTCCTGCGCCGGATCGAGGGCACGGCCTGGCCCGATCTGTCCGATGCGGCGTTGTTGGAAAACCTGGAAGAGTGGTTCGCGCCTTACCTGGCGGGGATTTCGCGGCGCGCGCAGCTGCAAGGGCTGGATCTGGCGGCGGCGCTGGCGGCGCGGCTGACGCACGTCCAGCGCCAGGCGTTGGACAGGCTCGCGCCCACACATGCGAGCGTGCCGAGCGGCTCGCGCATCGCCATCGATTATGCGGGCGAGGCGCCGGCGCTGGCGGTCAAGCTGCAGGAGATGTTCGGCGCGCGCGAGACGCCCGCGATCGCCAGCGGGCGCGTCAAGCTGGTGGTCCACCTGCTTTCTCCCGCCGGCCGGCCTTTGCAGGTGACCGGCGACCTGGCGGGGTTTTGGCGCAACAGCTATCCGCAAGTGCGCGCCGAGATGCGCGGCCGCTATCCCCGGCATCCCTGGCCCGAAAACCCGCTCGAAGCACCGCCGACCAAGCGTACGAAGCGGCGCTCAACCTAGTAAGAGATACGTAAGCTATTTTTCCTTGTCCTGTTCGCGCTTTTGCTGCCGCAGATGCTCATCGATGATCGGCTGAACGGATGGATGCGGCTGAATTTCGTAATCTACGTTGATTTCGGTTATGCGGCCGTCGTATTTCCGGATCGTAAGATGGAATGGACCGCGCCCTTGGGTTGCCGAACCGCGGCTTCGACTGCCGTCAACCTGCCAGCAATCGCCCTTGTCGGTCGCCGTCAATGGGCGTTGCAGTTCCAGCTCTTTCTTGCCGTAATGCGTCGCCAACAAGAGCTCACCAATCTGACAAGCGAGCTCGGCATTCGGAATCATGCCGCCATGGGTGATATTGGTGAACCAGACCATACTTGATGAGCCGGGTTCCCTAGGAATTTTGTAAATGGGAGGCAGCTTGTCCTTGTCCATTTAAAGCCACTCCTTCACGAGTATTGGAATCAAGGCCCGGAGCGAGGCGCCGGTATAATGACCGGCGGCGGAAGTTCTATCAGTTCGTTTTCTTCACCAGGATTTGCAAACAACACATACACCACCATAGGAGGAAATGGCACACCGGGTTGCAGCCCTAATGCCTGAATGCGCGGATCATTAGAATATATATGCCCACCGATTTGAAGGGCCGGAAGATATGCCATCTGATTAGGGGTTAACGGCGGGTTCGATCCCGTTTTCACCTCGATTACCTCGATCGGCAGGCCGGGCCAATGCATGATAATATCCGGATACCCGATTACGGCATTGTTTGGCCCAATGATTCGAATCGCAGGTGCCTTAATCGCCGGAATTCCATTCTCGTTTAAATATTTTACCCATAAATCCACTACGACGTCGTGAAATCCCCCGCTGAAATCGGCGATTGGCGTCGGATCGAGCGATGTATCAGGTTGACTGCCGGCCGGCGTGAACCAGCCGGCGTTGGGCGGACCGCCAAGCCGCGGGTGTTTTGCCGGATCCCAATCCGCTTTGAGAATCCCGCTTTGATGCAGCGCCTTGGCCAGCGCGGCAGTCTCTTCGTACGACCGCGTGAGCGGCGGCAGATCGGGGAATTGCAAATGAAGCGCGGCAATCTTGGCGCGGAGGATCGCGCCGCCGTTGAGCGCCCGCGCGATAGCGGCGAGACCGCCGGCCCTGGATGCGACATCGACCGGCAGGCCGTAGCAGAAACCCAAATCGGCGTTGAGCGCCGTTGTCGAACGCGGCGCCCATGCTTCTCGCCCAGATAAATCGGCCGCGCGCTGCAAAAGGGGAACCGGACCAACGGACGCACCATCGGTTTCGCAAGAAACGCCGCGTCCGCCCGGCGGCGAAAGCCGGAAATGGCGCATCGGCCAATCGGTCATGGCTGGATACCGTCGAAAATGGATGGGAAATCTTTGGCGAACGACCCCGAATCCGGCCCCGCCGCATCCCTGCCATGCGGAGGATTGCTTGGCCTTTGCCGCGCGGTTTTGCCAAAATGGCAGCAATTCGGGCGCCGAGAGATCGAGGACAAGAACCGTGACCAGGGGGAAAATCGCGCGGACCAGGTTCCACTACGGCTGGGTGGTGGTCGGCATCAGCTTCGTAACGCTGCTGGTCGCTGCGGGGCTGCGCTCGGGGCCGGCGGTGCTGATCGTGCCGCTGGAGCAGGAATTCGGCTGGAGCCGCGCCACCATTTCCTTCGCCATCGCGGCGCAGCTTTTGATGTACGGCGTGATCGGCCCGTTCTCGGCCGGGTTCATCGACCGCTTCGGGCTGCGCATCACCATGATCGGCGCGCTACTGCTGATGCTGGTGGGCTTCGGCCTCACGCCCTTCATCACCGCGCCCTGGAACCTGCTGCCGATCTGGGGCCTGGCGCTCGGCTCAGGCACCGGCGCGGCGGCGATGGTGATCGCGGCGGTGGTCGCCAATCGCTGGTTCGTGAGGCATCGCGGCGTTGTGATGGGCTTCCTCACCGGCAGCACCGCGGCGGGGCAACTGGTCTTCCTGCCGCTGCTCGCCAATCTGGCGGTGCATTACGGCTGGCGTTCGGCGGTGGCTGCCGCCTGCGCCGTGGTGGTCGCCACCATTCCGCTGGTCTGGCTGCTGATGCGCGACCAGCCGGGCGATATCGGCCTCAAGCCCTATGGCCAGCCCGAAGACGCGGCCGATGCGCCGGCGGTCGAGCGCGTCAATCCCTTCGCCGCCGCCTTCGCCGGGCTCGGACGCGGCATCGGCAACCGCGATTTCTGGCTGCTCTCGGGCAGCTTCTTCGTCTGCGGCGCCAGCACCATTGGCCTGATCGGCACGCATTTCATCCCGGCCTGCGTCGACCACGGCATTCCCGAGGCCACCGCCGCCGGCATCCTGGCCGCGACCGGGGTGTGCAGCTTCATCGGCACCACCGCCTCGGGCTGGCTGACCGACCGCTTCGACAGCCGTTATCTGCTGTTCTGTTACTACGCGCTGCGGGGCCTTTCGCTCCTGTTCTTGCCCTATGCCTTCGATCTGTCGATCTGGGGGCTGTCGCTGTTCGGCCTGTTCTACGGCCTCGACTGGATCGCCACCGTGCCGCCGACGGTGCGCTTGACCGCCAACGCCTTCGGCATGCGCCATGTCGGCATGATGTATGGCTGGATCATGGTAATGCACCAGCTCGGTTCGGCGGCGGCGGCCTATGGCAGCGGCCTGTTGCGCACCGAGGTCGGCGATTATTACGCCGCCTTCGTCACCGCCGGCGCGTTGTGCATGATCGCGGCGTTCCTGGTGCTGGCCGTCGGCAAGACGCGCAAAGGCAGGGCGGGCGCGCTTCCTGTGCTGGTCGGCGCCGGAACCTGATCGCTTTTCCTAGATTTCGGCCGAAGGCGCCGTGTGCGCCAGCGAGGTGCGCAGCGGGATCTCCTTCAGGATCATCGCCAGCCCGACGCCCGCCAGCATGATCGCGGCGCCGCCGACATAGGTCCAGTCGAAGGCCTGCGCCAGCGCGCCGCGCGCCGCCGGGGTGAGCGCGGCGCGGCCCTCGGCGCCTTGCAGCGCCACCGCGGCGAAACCCGGCACCCCCAGCGCCGCCAGGTTCTGGTCGAAGAAATAGAGCAGCGCCGACCACAACGCCGCCGCGCCGAAGGATCCGCCCAGCGAACGGAAGAAGGCGATGCTCGCCGTGGCGACCCCGGTGTCGCGCGATTCGGCCGCGTTCTGCGCCGCCACCAGCATCACCGGCATCGAGCCGCCGATGCCGATGCCGAGCACGCCGATATAGAGCGCGACCAGCAACTGGGGCGTCGACGGGCCGCAGGTCGCGAGCAGCAGAAACGCCGCCACCGCGCCCGACAGCGTCACGATCGGCGCCTTCTTGTAGCGCCCGGTGAGCCGCATCCATTGGCCGGCGGGATAGGCCCCCAACACCGTGCCGCCCATCAACGGGATCAGCAGCAGGCCGGTGCGGCCCGCGCTGGCGCCGAGCACGAGCTGCAAGAACACCGGCAGCAGCACGGTGGCGCCGAACATGCCGGCGGAAACCACGAAGCTGTTGAAGCTGGCGATGCGGATGACCGGATCGATGAACAGCCGCGGCGGCAGCAGCGGCTCGAGCGCGCGCAATTCCTGCAGCGCGAAGGCGGCGGTCAGCATGATCCCGACGCCGATGAGCCCGAGGATTTGCGGCGAATCCCAGGCGAATTCGGTGCCGCCCCAGCTCGCCACCAGCAACAGCGACACCACCGCCGGGATCAGGATCGCCGCGCCCAGGTAATCGATGCGCGGCTGCTGACGCCGTACCACCAGCCGCTTCAGCGGCTTGTTGCACAGTATCAATCCCAGAACGCCGAGCGGCAAATTGATCCAGAACACCCAGCGCCAGGTGAGATATTCGACGAACAAGCCGCCCATCACCGGGCCGCCGAGGCTGGCCAGCGCCCACACCCCGCTCATATAGACCTGATAACGGCCACGCTCGCGCGGCGAAATGACGTCGGCGATGATCGCCTGCGACATGCTGATGAGCGCGCCGCCGCCAATACCCTGCAAGGCGCGCGCGGCGATGAGTTCACCCATGGTTTGGGCGAGCGCGCAGAACGCCGAGGACACGAAGAAGATGCCGATGCCGATCAGCAGCATCAACCGGCGGCCGTAAAGGTCGCTGAGCTTGCCGTAGATCGGCGTCGAGGCGGTGGAGGTGAGGAGATAGGCGGTGACGATCCAGGAGAGATGCTGCAGCCCGTTCAGCTCGCCGGCGATGGCGGGCAGCGCCGTCACCACCACGGTCTGGTCGAGCGCGGCCAGCAGCAGGCCCAGAAGGGCGCCGCTCAATATCTCGAGGATCTCGCGATGGCTGAATTGCGGCGCCGGTTGCGCCGCGGTTTCGGCCGGCATAGCCCGTTTTCTCCCGCGCGTCCTGCGCGAAGAACGGTCTATCCTGCTCGCGCGCTCAAGTCATCAGCGAATCGGCGATGGCTGGACTGCGGCGAGCGCCGCCCGGTAGGCGGCGATGAAATGGTCCGCGAGCGGATTGAATGTGGGGCGTTCCGCGCCGAGCTGGGTCAAGGTGCGTGGATGCAGAAATCGGGCATGGAATACGGCAGTTCCTATCAGCATTACGAAGACCGCTTCAAAAAGCCGCTGCTGCCATTGGAGTTGGTGTTGAAGCTGGTGCCGCTGTTCGCGCCTTCGGGCATCGACCCGGCCGAGCTTTACGCGCTGGCCGGAGTCGACGGCTCGGGCGCAGCGCCGGCCGG
>Ga0209006_10003165_pt1 | contig 14959 bp, 11 predicted proteins | sample JacPin_JW_Ref_O2_FD_188567 | JGI IMG/M metagenome (GOLD analysis project Ga0209006, IMG submission 188567) | Forest soil microbial communities from Algoma, Ontario, Canada - Jack Pine, Ontario site 1_JW_Ref_O2 (SPAdes) (version 2) | ecosystem: Environmental > Terrestrial > Soil > Boreal... | reverse complement strand
GCAGGGTCGTTGAGATGAGATCCCTGCGCCTGGAAGTCCTCCGCATAGGCTGCGGACATCCCGGCCGATCCGACCATTGCGGTCATCAGCGTGATTCCCGCCAGGGCGAGAACAGTGCGTAAGCGGTCCATAGGTCTTTTCCTTTGGTTGCGAAGAGGCAAACGTTTCACCTCCGATTGGCCCGTGCCAACTGTGTGCGGAGCTATGTCGGGAAGACCGATTTCCCTTGTACTTTCGTGCGCATTTTTTTGCGTCCGTTCTGCCAACGACGCGCAGTCGCCGCGCGTCCACCCCGGATCAGGTCCGGGGCAGGCCTCCGCCGGAACATGCGCTACGCCGCCGCGAGGCGAGCGCGCTGAGTCACCGATTCGGCGCGGTCGCGCGACGCGCGGCGCACGATCGCCTGGCGGACCTTTGCGAAGGCGGCGGCCTCGATCTGGCGGACCCGCTCGCATGACACGCCGAACTCGTCCGCAATGTCAGCGAGCCGCGTCGGCTTTTCGAGGAGCCGCCGTGCAATCAGAATTCGACGCTCGCGTTCGCTGAGCAGCGTGAGCGCCTCGGCGAGCGCGGCGCGGCCGGTCGCGAGCCGCTGCTGGTCGCCGAGCATTTGTTCCTGGCTGGGCGACTCATCGACGAGCTGATCCTGCCAGGGCGTCCGGTCGGCGCCTTCACCCGTCGCATTGAGCGACAAGTCTCCGCCAAGCCGTCGGTTCATCGCGACGACATCTCGTTCGTCCACGCCGAGTCGATCGGCGACATGCTTCACGTCACCGGGGCGCATGTCGCCGCTGCCGACGAGAGACAACCTGGCCTTTGTCTTGCGCAGATTGAAAAACAACTTGCGCTGATCGGTCGTGGTGCCCATTTTCACGAGCGAGAGCGAGCGCACGATGTAGTCCTGCATCGCCGCCTTGATCCACCAGATCGCATAGGTGGCGAAGCGGAAGCCCTTTTCGGGGTCGAACCGTTCGGCCGCCTGGACCAGCCCAATGCCGCCCTCGGAAATCAGCTCGTCGACCGGCATCCCGTAGCCGCGGTAACCGAGAGCGATCTTCACCACCAGGCGCAAGTGGCTGCCGACCATGCGATCGAGTGCGCGACGATCGCCCCGATCGCGATAGCGGCGGGCGAGGGCGATCTCCTCTCCGGGCTGCAGAATCGGAATGCGGCGGATCTGAGCGAGATATTGAATCGGGGCGCAGTCGAGCGCCGAGGTGCTCGCAGTGCGTGTCATGGCGTCATCATCCGTCCGTTTCGCTCAAGCTGCGACGCTGGTCGACGATGTGCGCCGCGAGCCTGATCGACTTCCAGCATACGAGCCGACGGCGAGAGCGCCACTAAATTTGCGGCCGGATTCCTACGTTCTGGTTTATACGGTCCGCGAACGCGGCACGAATAGAGTGGACAAAGGTCGACCTTACAGAGGACGGCCATCGCGACCGAGATCGGTCGCCTGAGGCGAATATTTTCGTCCGGACCGGGCGGAGTGACCGAGAACAGACGATCCTGATTTCCCTTGCCGAGTGCAGGAACGGCTCATGAATCCTCGCAACATCGAAGAGCTTCGCGAAGGCACTGTGTCAGGAGCGCTTCATCAATCGGCTTGCCAAGGTAGCAAACGACCCCGTCGTCCCGGGCACGGGCCCGGTCGAGATCATTCGGGTACGCAGTCACGAGAATTGTCGGAATCGCGTGGCCTGCGTCGACCAGGCTTCTATGGAGCTTGAGCCCGCCCATCCCGGGCATCTGGACATCCGCGATCAGGCAGCTCGTCTCGAGGAGACAAGGCGATGCGAGCAAATCGGCTGCAGAAGAGAAGACCTCGACCGAATAGCCGAACGACCGCATGAGCCTTCGCATGGACTCGCGAAAGAAACGATCGTCCTCGACCACTGAAACCAATCGCGCTCTCGGCATCGAGCCTCCGGCTGCCCGCTCGTCCGCGCCACACGCACGGATCCAGCAACGCCGCAGCGGCACCTTCCCTGCGCCGCACCAAGAGTGCTACGATGGCAAGGTCGTCGTCATGTAAACGTTGGCTTAGGCCTGGGCGGTCATTTCCGGGCCTGCAATACCGGGGAAGGCACACCGCGAACCGGCGTCGGAAAGCCGCTGCCGGAAAGGATCGTCTCCGCGATTCCATATCAACTTCGTGCGCTGACGCGAGACGACGAAGCGATTTCGCCATCCCGGTAAACTAAAGTTTAGCCGCGTGCCGGTGGCATCGCGTGCGCCGGCAGCGATGTGGATAGAATGCATGTGGCGTATTGCGTGTGCAAAGCCTTCCCCTGAGAGCCGCAATGGCTGATTTCGCCCAACCACCGACCGATGGCGGCGCGCGACGCCTTTTGGCGCACTGGGGTCGAAACTTTCAGGGCCTCCGATCGCCGCTCGCGCGCTATGGCTTGGCTGTCGTTTCCGTCGCAGTCGCGCTCAGCCTCTCCCTCCTTCTGCAATACTATCAGTTCCGCGACGCGGCGGTGCCGGCCCTCGCCCTCGCCATCGCGGTCACCACCTGGTACGCGGGCAACGGGCCCGCCGTGATGGCGATCGTGCTGTCCTCACTCTCCTTCGACTACTTCTTCACGGAGCCCTACTACTCCCTCGCAATCACACCAAGAGACCTGCCTTATTTTTTCATTTTCGTGATTTGGGGGCTCACCGTTGCCGGGTTCAGCGCCGTTCGTCGCCGGGTCGAGGAGAATCTTCGTCACGCTCAAGAGGAGCTGGCAAAACACGCGGTCGATCTGCAAGCGGCCAACAAGGAGCTGGAAGCGTTCGCCTATTCGGTATCGCATGACTTGCGCGCACCACTTCGCCACGTCGTCGGCTATGCCGAGCTGCTGCAAAAACACGCGGCCGCCGCATTGGACGAAAAAGCTGGTCGCTACCTCAAGACCATCCTGGAAGCCTCCAAGAGAATGGGAAATCTGATCGACGATCTGTTGGGCTTTTCCCGGATCGGGCGCGCCGACACCAACAAGATCGCCGTAAACCTGGAGCAGCTCGTCGCCCAGGTCGTCACGGAGCTTGCGCAAGACGTGAGCGGGCGGGACATTGCCTGGAAGATCGGCGCGCTTCCGGTGTGCTATGGAGATCGCGCCATGCTGAAGATGGTTTTCATGAATCTGCTTTCCAATGCCGTCAAGTTCACGCGACAGCGCTCGCGGGCCGAGATCGAGGTCGGCTGCAGCCAGCAAGAAAACAATCAGATAAAAATATTCGTCAGGGACAATGGCGCGGGCTTCGACATGCGGTACGTGACCAAGCTGTTCGGCGTTTTCCAGCGTCTGCATCTGCCCGAGGAATTCGAGGGCACCGGGATAGGACTGGCCACGGTCCAGCGCATCGTGCATCGGCATGGGGGAAGATGCTGGGCCGAAGGTGCGGTCGATCAAGGTGCAACATTCTACCTCACCCTTCCCAAGGTGTGAGACTCAAACACAGAGGGGCGGACACTCATGGAAAAATTTCGCCGCATCTTGCTGGTCGAGGACGACGCGAGAGACGTGGAGCTGACGCTCACCGCGCTCGAGGACTATAAGCTCGCCAACGAGGTGGTCGTCTGCCGCGACGGCCAGGAAGCGCTCGATTACCTCTATGGCCGCGGCAAGTTCAGCGATCGCGTCGGCGAAACGCCGGCCGTCATACTGCTCGATCTCAAGCTGCCCAAGGTCGATGGATTGGAAGTGCTGGAGCAGATCAAGTCAGACGAGCGGCTGCGAATGATTCCCGTGGTGATGCTCACGTCCTCCCACGAGGAAAGGGACATGATGCGAAGCTACAAGCTTGGCGTCAACGCCTATGTGGTGAAGCCTGTCGACTTCCATGAATTCATCAATGCCGTCAAGGAGCTTGGCATGTTCTGGGCGGTGATCAACGAACCGCCGCCCCGGTCGGCATGAAGGACGGCATCGTGACGTGTCCGCTGCGAATTCTCCTGCTGGAGGATGATCCGACCGACGCAGCCCTTGTTCAGGAGCTCCTCGATGCGGATGATATCGCCTGCGACGTCACACGCGTGCAAACGCGCACCGACTTCCTCAGCGGTCTGGAAGACCCTGCAACCGACCTGATCCTCGCCGACTACAAGCTGCCGTCATTCGACGGACTCTCCGCCTTAAAGCTTGCGCAAAGCTTGCGGCCTGGCCTGCCTTTCATTTTCGTTTCCGGAACGCTCGGCGAGGAGGTGGCGATCGAAGCCCTCAAGATCGGCGCCACCGACTATGTGCTCAAGAGCCGGCTATCAAGGCTCGTGCCGTCGGTGAAACGGGCGCTGCGCGAGGCCGGCGACAGGGCGCAACGCAAACGCGCGGAGGACGCGCTGCGGCGGAGCGAGATGTATCTCGCCGAGGCGCAGGGATTGAGTCACACCGGCAGCTTCGGTTGGGACATTTCAGGCGGCGAGATTTACTGGTCCGACGAAACCTATCGAATATTCGAGGTCGATCCGACGACCACGCCCACGGTGCAGATTGTGCTCGACCGGACTCATCCGGAAGACCGCCTGTATCTGCGGCAGGTCATCGAGCGGGTCGCGCTCGAAAGGCGCAGCTTCGATGCCGAGCATCGGCTTAGAACGCCGAATGGGTCAGTCAAGCACGTTCGCGTCGTGGCGCGCCGGGCCGCGAGCGAGGATTTGCAGCAGGTGCTCTTTGTCGGGGCGGTGACGGATATCACCGAGCGCAAGCGGGCCGAGGAAACCCTGCGGGAGCAGGCGGACCTGCTCAGCCTCACGCACGACGCCATATTCGTGCGCGACATGGATGGGATCGTCAGGAGCTGGAATCGCGGCGCCGAGGCGCTGTACGGGTGGATGGCCGTGGAAGCCGAGGGCCGGAACGTCTCCGAGCTGCTCAAAACGGCCTCGCCGATGTCGTTCGATAGCGCCGTTGCCGAGCTGCTTCCCACCGGCCGGTGGGAAGGCGAGCTTGTGCGCTCGAGGAGAGACGGAACGCAGGTGGTCGTCGCCAGCCGCTGGTCATTGCAATGCGATACGCGCGGCACACCTCTCGCGGTGCTCGAGACCAGCAACGACATCACCGAGCGCAAGCGCGCCGAGCAGCAACGCGAGCGGCTGCGCCAGCTGGAAGCGGATCTGGCGCGCATCAATCGCGCCAGCATGATGGGCGAGCTGGCCGCATCGCTGGCCCACGAAATCAAGCAACCCGTCGGTGGCATGGCGGCGGACGCCGCGGCCGTGTTGAACTGGCTGCGCCGCGAGCCGCCCGAGATCGGAGAAGCTCGTGAGAGCGCGTCCCACATCATCGACGCCGCCAACCGCGTGGCCCATATCGTCGACCGCAACCGCGCGCTCTACAGCCGCGAGAGGACACAGCGGGCGTCGGTCGATCTCAACGAGATCATCCGCGAGATGGTCGTTCTGCTGCGCGATACGGCGCATCGCCATTCCATTTCCATCCGCAGCGAGCTCGACCCGGCGCTTCCTGCGACGAGCGCGGATCCGGTGCAGCTGCAGCAGGTCCTGATGAATCTCATGCTCAACGGCATCGAGGCGATGAAGGAGGAGAGCGGCGAGCTGAACGTTGCCTCGATGCGGACGAAGGATGGTCAGCTGCTGGTGGCCGTGAGCGATTCCGGGATCGGGCTTCCCGAAACCGGTGCCGAGCGCATTTTCGACGCGTTTTTCACCACCAAGCCGGACGGAACCGGCATGGGGCTGTCCATCAGCCGCAGGATCATCGAATCGCATGGTGGCCACCTGTGGGCCAGCGCCAATGCGGGGCGGGGCGCCACTTTCCAGTTCACGTTGCCGATCCACCCACAAGCGGATCCGTGATCAGGCGTTGGTCGATGGAGCGCGTTGCGGCGATTACGCCGATTGGCTCGACGCGCGCGCTGCCGTGACGGGGACGACCGGTCCGCGGCAAAAATCGCGCCGTGATGGTGCACTTTCGCCAGCGCGCCTAAACCAACGTTCAGGTCCGCGAAACCATCCTGGTATTCGGCGCGACTTGCGTGCAATAGCCCGCGGCATTTGCGGCCTTCAAACTGAAACGCATGTTCACCAGGGTTTCGTCGGCCGGCGCAGCGATGACGCCGCCCAGCGCAGCTTGGCGGCGCGTCGTCATGCAATTCGTCGGCGGTCTCCATGTACACGGAAACGGCCGATCAACACGGAAGGTCCCACGATGAGCAAACGGGTGGCGGATGTCTTGATCGAGACGCTGCAGGCGGCCGGCGTCAAGCGGTGCTACGGGATCGTCGGCGACACGCTCAACCGCATCGCCCATGCCATCCATGAGAGCGATATCGAGTGGGTGCATATGCGCCATGAGGAGGCGGGCGCCTTCGCGGCGAGCGCGGAGGCGCAGTTCACCGGGGAGCTCGTGGCCTGTGCGGGTTCCTGCGGCCCCGGCAGCCTCCACTTCATCAATGGCCTCTATGAAGCCAACCGCAATCGTGCGCCGGTCGTCCTGATCGCAACCCAGATCGTGCGCGAGGACATCGGCTTTAGCTCAGTCCAGGAGGTCGATCTCACCGCGGTGTACAAGGACTGCAGCGTTTTCTGCGAGATGATCCTGACGCCGGCACAGGCCCGGCGCAAGACAGTCGCGGCCTGTCAGGCGGCGCTGACGAAGCGTGGCGTCGCGGTGCTGGTCGTGCCGGCGGATATCTCGAACGCGGCCGCGGAAGAGGAACGGCCATATACGGTCCACGCGCGGCAGCCGGTCATTCGCCCGAGCGACGCCGACCTCGACGAGATCGCGGCCATTCTCAACGACAGCGAGGCGATCACGATCTATGCGGGCGCCGGCTGTGCCGGCGCGCACGACGAGGTGGTCGCCACGGCTGAGCGGCTAAAGGCGCCGATGGCCCACACCTCCCGCGGCAAGGACTTCGTGGCGCATGACAACCCCTACAACGTCGGGATGACGGGCCTCATCGGTCAGGCCTCCGGCTATCATGCGGTCCTCGACTGCGATGTGCTGCTCCAGCTCGGAGCCGATTTTGCGTGGGCCCAATTCTATCCCGACAAGGCGAAGATCATCCAGATCGACCACGATCCGACCCATATCGGACACCGTCATCCCGTCACGCTCGGCGCCGTCGGCAACATCAAGGACACCTTGCAGGCATTGCTGCCGCGTCTCAAGCAGCATGAGGATAACAAGTTCCTGACGTCGCATGTGAAGCGTCATCAGAAGATACAGGAGTCGGCGAACGCGGAAGCTCCGGGTCCCGACTCCACCATTTCGGGCACCTACCTGACCAAGGTCATCAACAAGCACGCAGCCAAGGATGCGCTGTTTGCCGCGGACGACGGCACGGCACTGGTCTGGACGCTGCGCCATATCGAAACCTTCGGCAAACGCCGGACCTTCTGCAGCCTGCTGCACGGCACGATGGCGAGCGCGATGCCGTCGGCCATCGGGCTGCAAAAGTGCCAACCCGGCCGGCAGGTCGTCTGCATGGCAGGCGATGGCGGGTTCTCCATGTTGCTCGGCGATCTGTTGACCGTCGTGCAGGAGAACGTGCCGATCAAGATCGCCATCTTCAACAACGGCAAGCTGGGCTTCATCGATATCGAGCAGAAGTCGGCCGGCTTGATACCGATGTATACGGACCTGCAGAACCCCGACTTCGGCGAGGTCGCGAAGGCGGTGGGGATTTGGGGGCGCCGCGTCGCGAAGGCAGGCGACCTCGAGGAGTCGGTCAAGACCTGGCTCGCGCAGCCCGGCCCGGCGCTCCTCGATGTAAAAGTGAATCCGATGCAGCTGGTGATGCCGCCCTCGCCCTTCATGGCGCCGGAGGCTGTGATCGGAATGGGGGTCTACACCGCCAAGGCAGTGCTCGAGGGCAAGGGCCGCGACGTCTGGGAGATGATGGTGGAGAACGTCTGATCATTTAGTGCGGCCTTGTCGGTCCACAGCACTTGCCACGACAAGGCGAACAACACGCATGGCGGCGACTGGGTTCATCAAAACCGCCTTGGGTTATGATCGGTCGGCGAGCTGCGCGCCAGTTTTCCTAAGCGGTTACCATCATGATCATCGCGAGCATAGAGATGGGCCAGATCATGCCGGATGTCGCGGATCAGTGACGAGCATCGAAGCTGTACGCCAGCGCCCCTCGCGAGAGGCCCTCATCGACCGTTGAGCATGCGATCAGCGCGTAGCCGCGTGATCGCAGCGGCTCATGCCCGGCAGCCGCACATCGATGTAAGCCAAGGTGCAGGGCGGCGAAACTCCGAGAGCACTTCTCTCGACCCGCGCACAATGGATCGCGGCGTCCCCAGCGATAACGTTGTGTCTCACTGATCGGCACAGTAGCCATCGCGCCACATTTGCGATCTCAAAATGAAAAACACCTCGACCATCAATAGACGCGCTCTGCTCCTCGGTGCGAGCCCCACCGCGGCCTTGATGATGATGGGAGCGACAACCACGGGCAGCGCAATAGCCGAGCCAGCAACGACGGTCTCGGATTATGTGCCGACATTTTTCAATGCCGTCGAGTGGCGCTTCATGAACGCCGCAGTCGGCCGTCTCATTCCAAGCGACGGGCCCGGCCCTGGCGGCGTCGAAACCGGCGTGCCTGAGTTCATAGATCGGCAAATGGAGTTGCCGTACGGGCACGGCGCTTATTTCTATATGCAAGGGCCGTTTCAGCCCGATGCGCCGGCTACCCTGGGATATCAATTACGCTACACGCCGCGGGAGCTGTATCGATCGGGCATCGCCGCGGCGAACGACGCTTGCCGCGCCGCGGCGGGGAAAGCCTTCGCGGACCGCACCGCCGACGAGCAGGATCGCTTCCTCGCATCGCTGGAGACCAATCAGGTTCATCTTTCCGGTCCGCCGGCCGCGGCGTTCTTTGGACAGTTGTTGGAGAACGTACGCGAGGGATACTTTGCCGATCCGCTCTACGGTGGCAATCGCGGCATGGCCGCCTGGAAATGGATCGGCTTCCCGGGCGCACGCGCCGACTTTACCGACTGGATCGACCAGGCCGGGCAAAAATATCCGTATGGACCAGTCGCCATCAGCGGAGCGAGGGACTGATGGCGGAGCGCAAAAAACACGCCGACGCCGTCATCATCGGCTACGGCTGGACCGGCGCCATCATGGCGAAAACGCTCACCGACGCCGGCTTGTCCGTCGTCGCGCTCGAGCGCGGCCCGGCGCGCGACACCGCCCCGGATTTCGAATACCCACGCATCGTCGATGAGCTCAAGCACGGCGTGCGCGGCGAGCTGTGGCAGCCTCTCGCCAAGGAGACCGTCACGGTCCGTCACAATCCCAGTGAGGTCGCCCAGCCCTATCGCAAGTACGGCTCATTTGTTCTCGGCAATGGGGTCGGCGGCGCGGGCGTTCACTGGAACGGGCAGCTGTGGCGGGCATCACCGGAAGATTTGCGGCTGCGAAGCCGCGTTGAAGAACGATACGGGAAGAAATTCATTCCCGAAGACATGACGATTCAAGACTACCCCGTCACCTTCGAGGAGCTCGAGCCCCACTTCGACCATTTCGAGAAAGTATGCGGCGTGTCCGGCGTCGCAGGAAACCTTCGCGGCGAACCGCGGCCGGGCGGCAATCCGTTCGAGGGTGCGCGAAGCGAGGAATTTCCGACGCCGCCGTTACCGCCGATCTACGCTGCCAAGCTGTTCGAAAAAGCGACCGCGGAACTTGGCTACAAGTCCTTTCCGCTGCCGGCCGCGAACAGCTCGATTGCCTACACGAACCCGTACGGCGTGCGGCTCGGTCCCTGCAATCTGTGTGGATTTTGCGAGCGCTTTGGTTGTTTTCTCTACTCGAAAGCATCGCCGCAAACGACGATCCTGCCCATCCTCGCCGAGCGGCCCAATCTGGAAGTCCGGACGAACGCGTATGTAACGCGCATCCTGCGCGACAACACCGGAAAGACGGCGACAGGGGTCCTTTACATCGACGAAGACGGGCGGGAGGTCGAGCAGCCGGCCGACATCGTGGTGCTCTGTGCATTTCAAATGCACAATGTCAGGCTGCTTCTGTTGTCCGGAATCGGCGTTCCCTACGATCCGGCGAGTGGCGAAGGCATCGTCGGCAAGAATTACGCCTATCAGATGTTGAGTGAGACGGTTGCGTATTTCGGCGAGGACGTCGAGATCAACCCTTTCATCGGCGCCGGCGCCGCCGGACTACGCACTATCGATGAATTCAATTCCGATCATTTCGACCACGGCCCCCATGGCTTCATCGGCGGTTCATCGATTTTCGCCGGCGCAACGGGCGGACGTCCGATCGCGCAGATGCTGGTCCCGCCCGATACGCCGAAATGGGGAATCGGATGGAAGACGGCGATACGCAAGCACTATCGCCATTCGGCGCCGTTCGGAGCGCAGGGCTCCGTCATGTCTTATCGCGACCGTTATCTGTCTCTGGATCCGACCTACAAGGACGGCCACGGCCAGCCGCTGCTCAGGTTGACCTTCGACTGGCATGACAACGAATACAAGATGGCCGCCTTTAGCGCAGAGCGGGTCGAGGAAATCGTTCGGGTCATGAAGCCCGCGCAACAGACGACCCTGCTGATGCGGCCGGGCAACCACTACGACGTCCGCTTCTACCAGAGCACGCACACCACGGGCGGCGCGATTATCGGCACGAATCCTTCCAACAGCTTCATCAACCGCTATTCGCAAAGCTGGGACGTTTCCAACCTGTTCGTGATGGGCGCGTCCGCTTTTCCGCAGAACATCGGGTACAACCCAACAGGCTTGCTCGCCGCCCTCGCCTATTTCTCGGCCGCGAAAATTCACGACACCTATCTCAAGTCGCCCGGTCCCTTGGTGTCCGCATGAGATGGAGAACCGCCCTCGCGTTCGTTGGAATTGCCGGCGTTTGCGGCCTGTTGGGCGTTATGGTGTTTTCCTACTTGGCCGATGGCGCGGCGGGAGAGGGAAATCTTGCTGCCGCAGCGCCCAGTCCGGCGCTGATTGCGCGCGGGGAATATCTCGCCAGGCTCGGCGACTGCGCCGCCTGTCACAGCGTGCCGGGCAGGCCGCCCTTCGCCGGCGGACTGCGAATGGCGATCCCGATCGGCGCCATCTATACGACGAACATCACGCCGGATCCCGTGAATGGCATCGGGCAGTTCAGCCTCGCCGACTTCGATCGGGCGTTGCGTTTTGGCGTCGCCGACGGGCATTCGCTCTATCCCGCAATGCCGTTTCCGTCCTACGCGAGCACAAGGCCGGACGACGTAGCGGCACTCTATGCCTATTTCAAATATGGGGTGGCTGCAGCCGCGACGCCGAACGTCCCGAACGATGTCGTGTTTCCGTTATCGATGCGCTGGCCGCTCACGTTCTGGCGTCTGCTGTTCGCGCCGAAACCAACGCCTTTCGAGGCGCGGGCGGAAAACGATCCAATGATCGCGCGCGGCGCTTACTTCGTTGAAGGCCTCGGGCATTGCGGAGAGTGCCACACGCCGCGCAACCTCGCGCTGCAGGTGAAGGCGCAAACGCCATCCCAAGGATCGGCCTTCCTCTCGGGAGCCGTGATCGAGAACTACTTCGCGCCGAGCCTGCGCAGTGGTGGCCCGGATACGCTTGGCGGTTGGAGCGAGAACGACATCGTCGATTTCCTGACGACGGGCGCCAATCCGCATGGCATCGTCTTCGGCTCGATGACCGATGTCATCGTCCACAGCACGCAGCATTTGACCCGCGAGGACGCCCTGGCGACGGCACGATATCTCAAGACACTCGGCGCGCCGGCGGGTCAGCCGGCAAGATCCTTCGTTTACGACGAAACGGAACACCGGGCGTTGAGGCGCGGCGACGCCAGCAAGCCCGGCGCTGTCCTCTACCTCGACAACTGCGCGGCCTGCCATCGTCCGAGCGGCACGGGATACGACCGGGTCTTTCCAGGGTTGGCCGGCAATCCTGTCGTGGAAGCCGCAAATCCGGTTTCGTTGATCTCGATCGTGCTCGCCGGCTCGCGGACGCCACGCACCACGCAAACGCCGGCACAGTTCGCGATGCCCGCTTTCGCTTGGCGGTTGAGCGATCAGGATGTTGCGGATCTGGTCAATTTCATCCGCAGCAGCTGGGGAAATTCGGCATCCGTCGCGAGCGCCGGCGACGTCGCCCGGGTCCGCAGGGCCCTCGCGCCGATCGCGCAGCGCTGACGCACGAGTCTGCACGCCACTGAGGGAGAATGGAGTCGCTCCGATGCGATACTCTGATTACAAGTGTCTCCGGTTCGGGTTTGATTCGGGAGTTGCATTCGTCAGCATAGATCACCCGCCGATAAATCTTCTTGATGAAGTTCTGTCGGAAGAATTGGACAAGCTCGGCAGGGAGCTCGAGGGCGATGAGAGCATTCGGGTTATGGTCTTGCAAAGCGCGCTTCCTGATTTCTTTATCGCCCACTCCGGCTTGGGCCGGGTTGGAGCCGCCTCCAAAACGGTATCCCATACGCGCGGCTTTCGTCTTACCCAGACGATCGGCGAGAGATTCAGGAACATGCCCAAGGTAACCATTGCCAAAGTCGAGGGACGGGCTCGAGGCGGGGGGAGCGAGATCGCACTGGCCGTGGATATGTGCTTTGCTGCCGTCGGCAAAGCGATCTTCGGCCAACCGGAGGTGGCGGTTGGGCTTGTTCCCGGTGGCGGCTCCACGCAAAGATTGCCGCGACTTATCGGGCGGGGGCGCGCCTTGGAGGTGCTCTTAGGTTGCAATGATCTCTCGGCGGAGCTGGCAGAACGTTACGGCTATATCAATCGAGCGTTGCCGGCGAACGAGCTGACACCTTTTGTCGAGAAACTGGCTCACCGCATCGCGTCATTTCCCGCGCATGCGGTCGCACGCGCCAAGGCCGCCGTGGATACTGGAGCATTCAGATCCATTGCGGAGGGGCTTCTGGTGGAAGCCCACGAGTCCGATTTGAGTGTCGCCAGCGACGTGACGCAAGCGCGCGTGAGAGAAGCATTGCGGATCGGCGCCGAAACTTATGAAGGCGAGCTGGAGATGGATTATTTGTCGAGACTTTCCCCGATAATATAGCCCTGCAGCTCGCAACAGGACGTTTTCCGAGTCGACCTTCGTTGAGCAGGCATGCGACGGAGCCATTGCGTGCTTTGCGCGAAGGATGCCGGGCCGAATTGCAGGCCCCTCAACGACCGTTGAGCATGCGATCGACGCCGTAGCCGCGATCGCGGCGCCGCGTGCCCGGCAGCCGCGCACATCGATGTAAGCCAAGGTGCAAGGCAGAGAAACTCTAAGAGCGCCTCTATCGACCTGCGCACAATAGATCGCGGCGCTCCCAGCCTTCAGATTGCGTCTCGGCGGCATATCGCTCGCGCACGCGGCACGCTCCCTTGCTGGATCGTCGCGAGGCGCGCTCCTCGCGCTGAGAGAGTTGACCATGAAGAGCACAGCGATTCCGGTATCGCACCTGGCATGGCCTGCGCGGTCGCGCTTGACGGCGCGCCTGCCCGATTTCGTCATGCTGATGAAGCCCCGCGTGATGATGCTCGCCGTCTTCACCGCGGTGGTCGGCCTGGCGATCGCGCCGGGCCATATCGCCCCGCTTCCCGAGACTGTCGCGATTCTCGCAATCGCGGCAGGCGCCGGCGCCGCCGGCGTCCTCAACATGTGGTACGACGCCGACATCGACCGCGTGATGACGCGCACCGCGATGCGGCCGATCCCGCGCGGAACGGTCACCAGGGCGGAAGCGCTCGTGCTCGGCCTCGTTCTCGCGGTCGTTTCGGTGGCGGCGCTCGGCCTCGCGTGCAACCTGATGGCTGCGGCTCTGCTCGCCGGCGCGATCGCGTTCTACGTCCTCGTCTACACGATGTGGCTCAAGCGCAGCACGCCGCAGAACATCGTCATCGGCGGCGGCGCCGGCGCCCTGCCTCCGGTCATCGGCTGGGCCGCCGCGACCGGAGACGTCGGGGTCGAGCCCGTCATCTTGTTCCTGCTCATCTTCCTGTGGACGCCGCCGCACTTCTGGGCGCTGTCGCTCAATCGCGCCGGCGAATATGCCCGCGCGGGCGTGCCGATGCTGCCGGTCGTCGCCGGAACGGCCGCAACGACCTCGCAGATCCTCATCTATAGCGTCCTGCTGATGCCGATTTCGCTGTTGCCGTGGGCGCTCGGCTTCGCCGGCGCGGTTTACGGCGTGACCGCCGCCGCGGCTGGGGCGCTTTTCGTCGGGCTCGCGCTGCAACTGCGCAAGGCCGACAAATCCGATCGGCGCGCGGCTCACCGTCTGTTCGGGTTTTCGATCGTCTACCTGTTCGTGCTGTTCGCGGCGCTCTTGATCGACAACGGCGGCAAAGCGTCGGCGATCATCTTCGCGTGGACTTCCATCATCGCCAGCGCAGTGGGAGCTTGAGATGCGGTATCTTTTACTTGCCGTTGCCTTGCTCGGCGCCGCGACCCTCGGCGGGTGCAGCGAAGGCGTGCTCGATCCGAAAGGACCGATCGCCATCGCGGAGCGGCAGATCCTGTTCAACTCGCTCGGCATCATGCTGGCGATCGTCATCCCGACGATCCTCGCCACCCTCGGTGTGGCCTATTGGTTCCGCGCGTCCAACAGGGGCGCCCGCTACATGCCGGAGTTCCAATATTCGGGCCGGATCGAGATCCTCGTCTGGTCGATCCCGGCCATGACGGTGCTCCTCGTCGGCGGCGTCGCGTGGGTCGGCGCGCATGATCTCGATCCGCGCAAGCCGCTGCCCTCCGCGGCGAAAACCGTCAACGTCCAAGTCGTCTCGCTCGATTGGAAATGGCTGTTCATCTATCCGGACCAGGGCATCGCGAGCGTCAATCACCTGACCATCCCGGCGGGCACGCCGGTGAGCTTCGAGCTGACCTCGGCGGGAGTGATGAACAGCTTCTTCGTGCCGCAGCTGGGCAGCCAGATCTACACCATGCCCGGGATGGCGACGAAGCTTGCGTTGCAGGCCCATCAACCGGGAAGCTACCCGGGCCTCTCGGCGC
>Ga0209006_10003164_pt1 | contig 14959 bp, 11 predicted proteins | sample JacPin_JW_Ref_O2_FD_188567 | JGI IMG/M metagenome (GOLD analysis project Ga0209006, IMG submission 188567) | Forest soil microbial communities from Algoma, Ontario, Canada - Jack Pine, Ontario site 1_JW_Ref_O2 (SPAdes) (version 2) | ecosystem: Environmental > Terrestrial > Soil > Boreal... | reverse complement strand
AGCCAACGTCCCCCGAGTTCGCAAAAAGTGGGGCAAGATGGCATCCTGCGGCCGGTTGTTAACCGGCCTCTCCGAAAAAAGCAATGGAACGACCGCACCCCGCCGACCGTAGTATCAACATGCGCTACTCCTTCCGTCAGCTAGCGAAGAACCCCGCATTCGCTCTAATCGCGATTCTCACCCTGGCCCTCGGCATCGGCGCGAACACCGCCATCTTCAGCTTCGTCAACGCCTGGATCATTCGTCCTCTTCCCTTCCCCGATCCCTCCCACCTGGTCGTTTTATTTGAAACTGATAAGAAGAGCGGCTCGACCGGCTCCGTCGCACCTGCCGATTGGAACGACTGGCGCGAAAAATCGGGAGTCTTCGAACATCTCGCCACCGCCAGCAGCGCTAATTTCAACCTCACCGGCACCGACGAGCCGCAGCGAATCGCCGGCTACAGTGTCTCGCCGAATTTCTTCCTGACACTCGGAGTCAAGCCCGCGCTCGGCCGCGAATTTCGTGAAGGCGAGTCCGGCATCATCATTCTGGCGCACTCTCTATGGCGCGACCGTTTTTCGTCCGACCCGAATATTCTCGGCCGCCAGATCACTCTCGACGGCGCGGCTTCCACCATCATCGGCGTCATGCCGGAGACGTTTCAGTACATTCCCATGGGCCTCGCCGACCTGTTCGCGCCCATCGAAATGACTCCCGGCTGGCTCGCGCAGCGCGACAACCGTTTCCTCCATGTCGTCGGTCGTCTCAAGCCCGGCATCGATACAAACCGCGCATCTCAACAAATGGCCGTGCTTCAGGATTCGCTCTCCCGCGAGTACGCGCCGACGAATGCGAATCGCGGCGTTTACGTGCGCCCTCTTCACGACGAAATCGATCAGCAGAGCGGCAACGCGGCCGTGAAAATCGTATTCGCGACAGTTTCATTCGTTCTCTTAATGGCCTGCGTCAACGTCGCCAATTTGATCATGTCCCGCGCGACCTCGCGTCGTAAAGAGATGGCCATCCGGCTTGCCGTCGGCGCGGGTCGATGGCGCCTGATCCGCCAATTGCTCGGCGAAACGCTAATTCTGTTCGTCGCCGGCGCCGTCGGCGGAGTCTTCTTCGCCCGCTGGGGCGTCGCCTATCTTCTGCACGCCATTCCCGCGCGCAGTCTGCCGTATCTTCCGAATTTCGGCAAGGTCGACGTCGATTGGCAAGTCCTTCTTTTTGCTCTGGGCATTTCGCTGGTCACAGGAATCCTCTTCGGCTTGGCGCCCGCGCTCGAAGGAACGCGAGTCGACCTGAATACCGTGCTTAAGGATGCGGCGACGCGCGGATCGGGCAGCCTCGGCGGCGGACGTTTTCGCAAAATTCTGGTTGCCGCGGAAATGGCGTTGGCTGTCGTGGTCGTAGTATGCGGCGCGCTGCTAGCCAACAGCTTCGTCAGGATGATGCGGGCAGATATCGGCTTCGACGGCACACACGTCCTGGTCGCCGAAATGCAGCTTCCTCCAAAATACAAAACAACCGCGAGCATGCAGCAGTTCTACGATGGCGTCATCGATCGCGTCAGGCCTCTCCCCGGAGTCGAGCGCGCGGCGGCCGCGATGTACACGCCTTTCAGCGACGGAGGCAACGTGGGCCCTTTGACCATCGAAGGCCGTCCCACGCCACCTCCCGGCCAAGGTCCCTCGGCGCGAAGAAACTGGATCACGCCGGATTATCTCGAATCGCTGGACATACGCCTGATCGCTGGTCGAAGCATTTCGCGCCAGGATTCGCCCGACGCTCCGCTCGCAGTCGTCGTCAATGAAACTATCGTGAAACGATATTTCCCCGGTGAGAATCCGCTCGGCAAGCGCGTGCGTTTAAGTAGCCGCAACCCAGCCTGGTACACCATCGTCGGCGTGGTGAAGGATGTCAAGTATTACAACCTCGCATCGCCTCCAGAGAACCAGACCTATGTCGCCTTCGAGCAAGCCCCCGTCCCGATGATGCACCTGGTGGTCCGGACCCGCGCCGATGCGCCGCCGCTTGCTCAAGCCATCCGCGCTGCCGTCAAAGCCGTCGATCCCAACCAACCGGTATCGCGGATCGTGACCATCGCCGAGCGGGAAGAAGAGCAAGTCGCCGGCGACAGAATCCTCACGCAGGTCAGCGGATTCTTCGGCGCACTGGCGCTGTTCCTGGCAGCCATAGGCCTGTACGGAGTAATCGCGTACTCAGTCTCGCAGCGCACTCAGGAGATCGGCGTACGAATGGCATTAGGTGCCGAGCGCAGCGACGTTCTCTGCCTGATCATCGGCCAAGGCATGGGCTTGGTTCTGGGAGGAATGCTGGTGGGCACAGCGGGCGCATTTTTAATGGCGAAGCTACTCTCAAATTTCCTCTACGGCATTACCGCCGCCGACCCAGCGACATTCATAACCACCTTCGCGGTTCTAGCCACAGTGGCCCTGGCCGCGTGCGCCATCCCAGCAAGACAAGCCCTAAAAATCAACCCGATAATCGCCCTCCGCTACGAGTAACGGCCCGAAACTCCAACTCCACGGTGTCCGACCGCGAACATAGGAGACATGAGGAATACTTTTCCGGATTCCATTCCGCGTTCCGGCCTCGGGCCATTGCGGCGAAGCTCTCGCCCTCGTCGTACTCCTGAATGAGTTGGACACCGAGGTCCATGGCCGGTTCCTGAACCCAAACCGTCATCTTCAATAAAGTGTAACTCATGTCCCCGGTTTGGACTCTTACCGAGCCGTGACCACAGGGAGTTCCCATGGGCCCGCGGCCCGTCCAAGGTGATGAAGAACGGCGAGATACCACATTGAAGTGCAGCTGACCGCCCGCTTTCACAATAGAGCCGCGACCATCGGAAGCGGTCATTCCCGGAGCCTTCACACATTCGTTCTTCAACGGAGCGGTACTGAACAGGTGCCATTCAAGAAACCCCCTTCGACAGTAGGGCACGTTCCCGACCTGCCCTCCCCAAAATCTGTGCCAAACTAAAATGGTAATGTCCCCCGCAACATTTGTGACCGGAATTGTTCTAGCGCTAGCCCTCGGAGCCTTCCTGACAGCGCTCTATTTCCGCAACCGCCCTGATCCTCCGATCGCCGCAACGTTAGAACGCCTGGAACTCCAAATCCGCGACCTGGAATCCCAACGCCAGCACATGCAGGGCGGACTCAACCAGCAACTCACCTCGCTAAGCCGCGAAACCGTAGCCCTCTCCCAAGCCCTCCGAGCCCCCAACTCCAGAGGCCGCTGGGGCGAACTCACCCTCCGCCGTGTAGCCGAGCTTTCCGGCATGGCCTCCCAATGCGATTTCTTCGAACAGAATACTTCCGACGGCCAGCGCCCCGACATGATCGTGAAACTCCCCGGTGGCCGAACTCTCGCTGTCGATGCGAAGGTCCCTCTTTCCGCCTACCTCGACGCCGAAGCCTCACTTGACGATCCCTCCCGCAAGGCCGCCCTCGATCGCCACTCGCAGCAAGTGATGCGTCACGTGATGCAACTCAGTGCCCGTGAATACTGGGCGCGCCTGCAACCCTCGCCCGAAATGGTGGTGCTGTTCATGGCCGGCGACCACTTCTTGGCCGCAGCGCTGGAACGCGACCCCGAGCTCTTGGAAAAAGCCCTGGCCAGAAAAGTTCTAATCGCCACACCCGTAACACTGGTCAGCGTATTGAAAGGCGTAGCCTACACCTGGCGTCAGGAAAAGCTCGCGCAAAACGCCGGCGAGCTTCGCAAGCTGGGCGCCGAGCTCTACGACCGCGTTCGCGTCTTCGCCGAATCGTACTCCGACGCCGGCCGCAATTTAGCCAAGGCCGTTGACGCCTATAACCGTTCCGCCGCAAGTTTCGAAACGCGCCTCACGCCCTCTCTCAAACGGATGCGAGAATTAGGTGTGGGAGGAAACGACGAAGCTCCGCAGCCCCCGCGGCTTGACGCGGTAATCAGAGACCTGCAAGGAGCCGATAGACCTACATGATGCGCCAGCTCTTCCTGTTTCTTTCCACGCAGAAAGGAATGCGGAAGTGGATGGAAACATCGCCCGTCGCGCAAAAACTCACCCGCAGGTTTATCGCCGGTGAAACGCTCGAAGATGAACTCGCCGTTTGCGCCCGTCTGGCCAGCAATAAAATCTCATCCACGCTCGATCACCTGGGAGAGAACGTCACGACGCTCAATGAGGCCGCGGCTTCCCGCGATGCGTATCTGACCGCGCTCCATAAGATCCAAAAGCGCCAGCTGCCGTCTACCGTTTCGATCAAGCTGACGCAGTTCGGAATCGATTTATCGCAGGAAGCGTGCCTTGAAAATGTGCTCGCATTATCGCAGCGCGCGATCGAATCCGGCACCTCCATCGAAATCGATATGGAGTCGACCGAATATACAGACCGCACTCTCGCAATCGTGGAAAAAATCGGAACCGCGCGCGCCGTAATTCAAGCCTACTTGTATCGCAGCGCCGCCGACATCGAGCGCCTGAATTCGCTAAACATTCCCGTGCGTTTGTGCAAGGGCGCGTATAACGAGCCGGCATCAGTGGCGTTTCCCGGCAAGCGCGATGTGGATCAAAATTATTTGAAACTCATGAAACTGCTGCTCGATAAAGGAACGTACCCCGCCATCGCCTCCCACGACGAAACCATTCTAGGGGAGGCGTTCCGCTACGCGAGGGAACGGAAAATCGCGCCCGAAAAGTTTGAGTTCCAAATGCTCTACGGAATCCGCAACGACCTCCAGCAGAGGATCATCGACCTCGGATACCGTTTGCGCGTTTACGTCCCTTATGGTGTCGCGTGGTATCCGTATTTTATGCGCCGTTTAGCCGAACGGCCAGCCAATGCGCTGTTCCTGGCAAAGAACGTTTTTAAGGGCTCTTAAGGCTGCGCATCTGGCGCTTTTTGGCACTTTAAGGGCGTCTAATGACGGGTATTTGCTCCACTATTTCGATTCCGTACGCGTCGAGCCCCATAACCTTGCGCGGATGGTTAGTCAACAGCCGGATCGTTGAAAGCCCCAAGTCCGCCAAAATTTGCGCCCCAATCCCCGATTCATGCTGCGGCGCCGCGGGCTGGTGATGATGCCGGTTTCCGAAGCCGGTTTGGTGCAAATAAACGAAAACGCCAACGCCCTCTTCGGCGATCCGATCGAGCGAAGCGTCAATCATTTCGCGGCAATCGCAGCGAGTCGATCCGAAAACATCGCCGAACGTACATCGCGAGTGCATGCGCACCAGAACATCTTTCTTTTGAGCGACATCGCCGCGAACAAGCGCGAGATGACCCTGATTATCGATAGTGCTCACATACTGAATCGTCTTAAAAACTCCCGAATCGGTCTCGAGACACCCTTCGCCGCGGCGCTCGATAAAATGTTCGGTTTCAAGGCGGTAGCGAATCAACTCGGCGACGGAAATCATTTTCAACCCGTGAACTGCGCAGAACTCGGCCAGATGAGGAACCCTGGCCATGGAGCCGTCCGCATTCATGATTTCGCAAATCACGCCGCCCGGCTCAAGTCCGCACATCCGAGCCAGATCCACCGCCGCTTCCGTCTGCCCCGCGCGAACTAACACTCCGCCTTCTCTTGCTCTTAGCGGAAAAATGTGACCCGGCCGCGCCAAATCCCGCGACGTACTCTTCGGATTAATCGCGACGCGAATCGAATGCGAACGATCAGCCGCCGAAATTCCGGTGGTAACACCTTCCAGCGCGTCAATAGATTCGGTAAATGCAGTACCAAATCGCGAAGTATTTTGAGCCGACATTAACGGCAAATGCAACTGATCGCAGCGCTCAGCCGAAAGAGCGAGACAAATCAAACCGCGGCCGTAAGTGGCCATGAAGTTAATGGCTTCGGGAGTAATCAGTTCGGCGGCCATGGTAAGGTCGCCTTCATTTTCGCGATCTTCGTCGTCGACTACTACTACCATTTTGCCGGCGCGGAAATCGACTAATGCTTCCGGAATCGTAGCAAAGGACATTTGTTAAAGAATAGCTTATACTCTTGTAGCACCATGCTGCAAATACCGCATGTTTTGCTCATGTTGGCCCTTTCGCAGACCTTCGAGGTGGCGTCAGTTAAGCCTTCCACCTCGACCGGCGGACCCGTCACCATGACCACCGATCCGGGGCGCATCACTTACACGAACATCTCGCTGAAAAGAATCCTGTTGCGCGCATATGACGTGAAGAATTATCAGATTTCAGGCCCGGACTGGCTCGATACTCTTCGATTCGACATCACCGCGAAAGTTCCTGAAGGCGCTACCGCCGAAGACACCCAGGAAATGATGCGGGATCTGTTGGCAACGCGCTTTAAAATGAAAGTCCATCGGGAATCGAAGGAACTTCCTATTTATGGGCTTCTTGTCGCGAAAAATGGCAAAATTAAACCAACCTCGACTGGAAATCCCGATGACGAGCAGCTAGCCGGAATGAAAGCCGACGAGGGCAAAGACGGTTTCCCGGTGCTGTCGTTAAAGGCTCCGGGTCTCGTCATTGAAACCAGAAATGGACGGGGACGAATTACCGCTAAAGAACAACCCATCGCGAAGCTTGCCGATGTTTTGTCGGGGCAAGTGGGGCGGCCTGTCATCGATAGGACTGGTCTTGCCGGAAATTATAGTTTTGTTGTTTATTTCACGCCGGAAAACTCCGACGCGGGCTCCGAACCCTTTATTTTTGTCGCGTTGCAGGAGCAATTGGGGTTGAGGCTCGAAGCGCGCAAGGGACCCGTGGAGATGCTGGTGATCGATCATGCCGAGCGGATGCCGACGGAGAATTGAAGAGGACTACAGTCCCAGGCGCTTGTCGAGATCGGTGGTGATCTCGGCAAGTTTGTGGGGATTATTTACCAGGTTGCGGATTCCGTAGGCGGCATAGCTTTCGTAGAACATTTCGATGGCTGCAAGCGATAACGCATAGGCCGCGACGGCGTGGTCGGTATCGAGGCGCGACCAATCCTGATGCAGATTTTCGAGCCTGGGAAGCCGGTTATCTTTGGCCATTTTTTCGAGCTTGGCGCGCAGGGCCGGAGTCAGAGAGTCGCCTGATAGTTTTTGCGCCAGGCCTTCCTGGAACCACGCGGGCCAGTGTCCCATCATTGATAAACAGGCATGCGTGGTTTCATGCGCGAAGATTCTCAGCAGAGGGGCATCCATGCCTTGACCGCCAGCCACCGGCACGCGAATGCGTCCGTCAAATTGGCCGCCATTCCATTCCGCGGCGTCGGTCGACTTGTGGTATGCCTCGCGACTTTGCACGATGGCCACTAACCGTTCTTCGGCGGTGCAGCCCAGGGTGTCGGAAATACGCAATAGTTCACTATCGAGCGCGCTCACCATCTGCCGCGCCGTTTCGACCGGCACGAACGTCGCGTCATAGCGGAGCAGCACCCGGAGACCGAATAGTTTTGCCGTGCTCTGATCCCCCGTTGTTTCCTTCTCGACGCGCCGATAGAGCCTTTCCAAATCCGGGTTCGGCTGCATGTCGAGAGAATTCTTCCAATAGACGAGAGCCCGCTGAGGGTCGTCCGACCTCCACGCCGCAACGCCTGCGAGTGCCAGGGTGGTGGGATCGTTTTTCAGACGCAATTCATTTTCGAGAAGTTCGAGAGCTTTGCCGGGTTGGCTCGATTCGATGAGGGCGGCGGCTTGCGTGTTCGTGAGCGTAGCTCCGGAAAGAGACGGCATCCGCTGCGCGGCGGCTTTGATGGAGCCGAGCACTTTTTCCGGGTCAGGCCAGGAGGCGTCGCGGAGTCCCTTTTCAAACTCGTCGAGTCCGGCAATGGCGCTCGCCGGCATGTAGCCTTCTAATATTTTGCCTCCGGTTTCGACGGTAACCTTATAACAAGGGACGCTTTCTCCGGCTAATGCGTACCGGATTTTGATGGGGGCTCCGGCGTCTAAGGTCGTTATCACGTCCGCTTCCGAGGAGCATCCGTCGCGAAGAGGAGTCGAGGGTTGCTTGACGGCGGTGATCATCAGAACGAGAGCCAGAAGAGCCGTCATGGTATCGAGAGTAAGGCGGATGAGCCCAAAAGTCCCTCAGGTGAAGGCCCTAAATGGGACTCGGATAAGTCCTCTCCGCTGCGGCGGACTAAAAACTAAAGATCGGGTGCCGACATTCCGATGGGTAATCAGGTACACCTTTGCAGACGCCCACCACCGAATCCCTTTTAGCGCTTTCGCGGCAGCAGAATCCGGTGGTGATCATCGGAGGAGGTCCTGCCGGGTTGAGTGCGGCTTACGAGCTGGCAAACGCAGGCGTTCGCTCGACAGTGCTGGAGGCGAGCAAGGTAGTTGGGGGCATCTCCCGAACGGTCGAGTATAAAGGGTACCTGTTCGATATCGGCGGACATCGGTTTTTCACCAAAGTGAAACTGGTGCGCAAAATGTGGGAGCAGATCCTGGGCGAGGATTTCCTGAGCCGTCCGCGCATGTCGCGCATTTTTTATAAGAACACGTTTTTTGCGTATCCTCTGGAGCCGATGAACGCGCTCAGAGGGCTCGGCCTCGTCGAATCGGCGCGATGCGGGTTCAGTTTCTTGAAGGCACAGCTTATGCCGACTACGCCGGAAGATGATTTCGCGACCTGGGTGTCGAATCGGTTCGGCAAGCGGCTTTTCAAAATATTTTTCGAGTCGTATACGGAGAAGGTGTGGGGCATTCCCTGCGCAAAATTGAGCGCCGAATGGGGCGCGCAGAGAATTAAGGGGTTGTCGCTGTGGTCGGCGGTGATGAACGCGTTTCAGTCCAAGAAATCGACCACACATACGACCTTAATCGACAAGTTTCACTATCCTCGCAAAGGGCCAGGGATGATGTGGGAGAAGGCTCGGGCGATCGTCGAGGAGCGCGGGTCGCAGGTGGAATTCCACGCGCCGGTCGAGAAGATTTTTTGGGAGCCGGGGCGGGTGACCGGCGTGCAGGCGGGCGGCAAATATTATCGCGCCGATCACGTGATCAGCAGCATGCCGATCAAGGACCTGATCCGGAGTCTCGATCCGGCGCCTCCGGAGAGCACGGCGAAAGCGGCTGACGATTTTCACTATCGTGATTTTCTGACGGTCGCGCTGGTGGTGAAATCGAAGACTCTGTTCCCGGACAACTGGATTTACGTTCACGATTCGACGGTAAAGGTCGGGCGGATTCAGAATTATAAGAACTGGAGTCCGGAGATGGTTCCCGATCCGGAGATGACTTGCCTGGGCCTCGAATACTTTTGTTTTGAAGGCGATAACCTTTGGAACCTCAAGGACGAGGAGCTGATAGCCCAGGGAATTCGCGAGACGTCCAAGCTGGGATTGATCGATGCGAATCAGGTGGTAGACGGTACTGTCGTGAGAGTTCCTAAGGCTTATCCGGTGTATGACGAAGCGTATCCGCGCGGCGTGGCGGCGATCCGGCAGTTCTTAGAAATGGTTCCGAATCTGCAGCTTGTAGGGCGAAATGGGATGCATCGGTATAACAATCAGGATCATTCGATGTTGACCGGAGTTCTGGCGGCTCGGAATATTCTGGGGGGGCATTACGATCTGTGGCAGGTAAATGCGGACGCGGAGTATCACGAGGCAGGTGCCGAGAACGACGACTTTAAGGAGCTCGAGAAGACGCAGCCGATGGTGCCTACGGAATTGGTGTCGCGTTAAAGCCGGGAGTTGGGTTATCTATAGAGAATGCCCTGCGAATCTGCTACCGAATTATTTCGGCACACCTTATCGACGCTCGCTTATCGCGGAGGGAAAGCGTTCCGCGGCGCGCCCGACAACTTTTCCGATTTTCGCGCAGGGTCCGCCGGACGCACGGCGGGCGAGATTCTGGCTCACGTCTGCGATGTGCTCGACTGGGGGCTAATCATGGCCAAAGACAAGCACGTTTGGAATGAATCCGTGCCGCAAGCCTGGGATAAGGATGTCGAGCGGTTCTTCAAAATCCTTCGGGAGTTCGACGATTTTCTTGCGAGTGGCGCTCCGCTTCAGGCTCCGCTCGATAAGCTGTTCCACGGACCCATCGCCGACGTGCTGACGCATATCGGGCAGATCGCCATGCTGCGGCGACTGGCAGATTCTCCGCTGAAGGCTGAGAACTTTTTTAAAGCCGATATTGTTATTGGGCGCATTAGTAATACGTAGCCGCTTCGTACTCCCTGCGCTAAAGCTTCCTCGCATCCTAGCCGATTACCCAAATGGGACTATGTGTCTCCTAGTTCTATTACACGGACTAGGAAAGATTGGCTTGCATGGAGGCAGTTCATTCGTATGAATCGAGCTAAGTGGCTTATTTTAATATTCTTGATTTCCTGTGGAGGAGCCTGGGCTCAAATCAGCAGCGTCCAGGTAGGGACCTTACCTAACGGCGCCGCCTTCGCGGTGGACGGGGTGTCGTATTTGACCACCCAGGTCTTTCTTTGGCCTACCGGCAGCAAGCATATTGTCCAATTTCCATTTACTAGCGGGCCTAGAGGCACCACGCTGCCTTACCAACTCTCCAACGACGGCTTGTATCAATATACGTTCAACGGCTGGACCGCCGGAGGAGTTGCGCTCGGCAACGGAGCCGCGAACGTGACGATCACGGCGGACGTAAACACGCCGTCTATAATCGCTAACTTAAGTGAAAGTTTCCTGGTGACCATCCAGTTCCCCAACAGCAGCGCGACGGCGACGTGTGCCGGCGCTCCCGGCGATCCTACGGCCAGCGGCTTCCTTGACGGTGTGGTTTACTTCAACGGCGCCTGCATCGCGGCCACCACATCAGTTTTCTTACCCGCCGGACCGGTTCCACTGGTTGAATTTCCTTATCCCGGCTGGGTGTTCTACGGCTGGGCCATCAACAACACGCTGCTGTCCGGTCCGGTCGGTCTCTACACATTGACTGGTCCGGCGACGTTGACGCCGCTATTTTCGATCGGAAAGCGGGTCCACTTCATGACCACTCCTCCGGGGCTCACTGTATTGGTGGATCGCTCTCCGGCGCCGACGCCGCTGATTCCTTCTGCGAATGGCGCTACCTGTAACCCGGTCTACAACCAACTTCCACCCACGCCTCCCCCGGGGTTCCCGGCATTATGCTTTGGCGATTTCGATTTTCTTCCGGGAAGTCCACATTCGATCGGCGCGAGTACGCCCCAGACGGATTCGACAGGGAACTACTGGGTATTTGAAGGATTCACCAACGGTATCGGCCAGAATGGAACCTACGTTCCGGATAATGCGACCAACGTCGCCGCCACGGTGACGGCATCGTTCGTGCCCGGCGTAAAGGTTACGCTGGGGACGAGTCAGCCGGGATTGCAACTGACCGTCGACGGGCGTTCCAACTGGCAGGGCTACAATTTCGTTTGGGGCCAGGGAGAGTCTCACACGATCAGTGCGCCCGCAAGCCAGGTGGATGCCAAGGGGAGGACGTGGACCTTCGTGAGCTGGTCCAATGGCGGACCGGCGACGCAGACGCTGACCATGCCGACAACCACCACGAACCTCGCTCTGATGGCTACGTTCAGCCAGCAGCCTCAGTTGACGATCAATAGCGTACCGCAGGGCTTGCAATTCACCGTCGACGGGTCGCCTTGCGCGACGCCTTGCGTGGTGAACCGCCCCTCTGGGACCTCGATCCAGGTGATTGCGCCGGCGGCCATTCCATCGAGCGCGGTTTCGCGAATGAACTTCACTTCCTGGTCCGACGGCTCGACCTCCAGCACGCGAACGGTGACCTTCGGCCAGAACACGCAGACGTTGTCGGCAAGCTATCAGGCGCAATGGGCTTTGATCACCACGCTCAACCCCGCCGGATCCGCGTCGTTCACTTATAGCCCAACCTCGCCCGACGGCTTCTACGCGGATGGAACGCAGGTTACGGTAACCGTAGTTCCCGCCAACGGCTTCAAATTCGTGAAGTGGTCCGGCGATTTCTCGGGAAATTACACCACGGGATATCTGACGATGACCGGTCCTCATGCGATCACCGCTTTCTTGCAAGCAGTTCCATTCATCGCGCCGGCCGGCATCGTGAGCGCGGCAGGTGCGACGCCCGATGGCACCATGGCCCCTGGCTCGATAATTTCGATTTATGGAAATAGCCTCGCGCCGGCGCTGCAAATCGCGGCGGCGAATCCGCTACCGCAGACGTTGGGCAACGTTACGGTGACCATCGGCAATTATCTTCTGCCTCTGCTGTTCGTTTCTCCGGGGCAGATCAACGCGCAACTGCCGAGCGAGCTGGTTGCCGGCAATTACACCCTGCTGATCCAGCAGACGGGCCAAGCGGATGTAAGCGGCCAGCTTACCGTTTCGCGAGATGCGCCGGGGGTGTTCACCCAAGCCAATGCGCAACTTCAACCTCTGGTGCTCGCGCTGCACCAGGACGGGACCATGGTGACGTTCGACAGCCCGGCGATTCACGGCGAAACCATTTCCATCTACGGGACGGGTTTCGGTCCTTATGCAACCACGATCGTCGACGGATTTTTTGTTCCCGCAACGCCCGCGGTAGGCTTGTCCGATTCGGTCATGCTGAACATCGGGCAAATCGTCAAGGCTCCCGATTTCGCCGGCGCCGCGCCGGGAATGGTTGGCATGACGCTGGTACAAATGAAAATCACCGACGATATTCCTTCGGGGACCACCGTCAATCTTTCGATGATGGTGAACGCGAAGCAAAGCACGACGGTCGTGCTGCCGCTGCAATAGGATTGTTCAACTGCCGGTCGCGGCTCCGCTGAGCCGCCATGCGTCAGCATGCGGGCAGACGCAGGAGCCTTATGGATCTTCAGGCGCCGGGAATTTTCCCCGCGCCTCTTCCAGCGCCACGCCCAATTCGAGCAGCGCTTCTTCCTCCCATGGACGACCGACAATCTGCACACCCACCGGCATTCCCTGCTCATCGAGCGTAAGAGGAACCGTCAGCGCCGGCAGCCCGAGCAGATTGAAGGTCGTCACCGGCATCATGGCTTGAAAAAGCCCGATCGGCTTCAATTCCGTCGTGAATGTTCGCTCGCGATGCTGGAATGCCGCGATGCTCGAAACTGGCATCAGCAGGAATGGGACATTTCTCATCTGCTCGACCAAGGCACGCCGCATGCGGTCGCGCGCGGCCAGCGATTCTATCACCTGCCAGCCGGGAGCGGGAGGCCGTTCGAGCAGCTTGTCAAGATTCTCCGTGTAGGTCCAGTGCGCCTCGGCTTCCCTTCCCGCAATTCGTCCTTTCGATGCTCGCGCGGGAAGCTCGGCGAAAAAGAAACTCCACAGGTTCGGCGCCCGTTCGAGACCTTCAGGACGAAACCGGTCGACCGCGAAACCGAGGCCAGCCAACATCGCGGCCGCTTCCTGAACGGCGCGCCGAATCGCCGGCTGCACGGGGATTTCGTAAAAAGCTTCAAACACACCGACGCGTGTGCCCTCAATCGAGGCATCCCTCAGCTCCACCGGCGCACTCAACGAATCGCGGTCGTCGAATCCGGCGAGCACTTCAAACAGCAGCCGCACATCGGCGACCGATCGCGCCATCGGACCCGCGACCGCGATCCCCGCCATCGCTTCCGAAGGCCGATGCCCGACCAATGAAATTCGCCCCGGCGTCGGCTTCAATCCGGCGATGCCGCAGAAATGCGCGGGCACGCGAATCGATCCTCCGCCATCGCTGCCGACACCTCCGGGAGAGCAGCCGCTCGCGATCGCCGCCGCTTCCCCGCCCGACGATCCTCCCGGTGTGCGGTCGATATTCCAGGGATTGTTCGAACGGCCGGTAATGTAGTTGTCTGTTTCGTAGCTAGCTAAAAATTCAGGCGTGTTGGTCTTGCCGATAATGATGGCACCCGCGCGGCGCAGCCGTTGAGCGACGGCCGAATCCTCGCTGGCCGGAGCTTCGGGCGCGAAACAACTGCCGAGCCTCGTCGGCAATCCCGCCACGTCGTAACTGTCTTTCACGGTGACTGGGACACCATGGAGAGACCCCATTTTCAATCCCTGATCCGTGCGCCGGGCTGACGCACGCGCCTGATCCGCCAGCACCATGGTGAACGCGTTGAAGTGCGGATTCACGGTTTCGATGCGAGCCAGATGTGCCTCAACCAATTCGGATGACGAAACCGCACCGGACCGTGCGAGCGATGCCATCTCGACCAACGGCAAACGATGAATCATGAATGGCCAATCATTTCTGCGGGAAATCCTCTGTCAATTTGATCCCTGCCAGAAATGCAAACTCCGTCTTGACGCAATACCTTACTTCTCCCAGGACCGCTTGGCCATTGAATCGAATCTGCACCAGCGTCTTCGGGATCAGATGCCGGGAGGTTCGGATTTTCAGGCCGTTGTTGGAAATATCGATGACCGCAATGCTCCTTGTTTTTGTCCACGTTGAGCTGCGGGCTGAAAAGGCTAGATGCCTTCCGTCGGGTGACCAGACTGGATGATCTGCGTTCAAAGCGCGATCTGTGACCTGAGTAAGTCCCGTTCCGTCTCGATTAATAAAAAATATCGCGTATAGCCCACTGTTGCTTCCGCGGGTCGATTCGAAAGCAATTTGCCTGCCGCTCGGTGACCAGATGGGGGCTCGTCCTTGAGCAGGCACAGATTCTAGGGGGCGTGCTGAGACGCCGGCTTCATCAACGAGCCAAATTTGATTGTTTGATTGATCATAGTGCTGTCCAGTGTTCTTCTGACCCGCGAAGACAATTGATTTTCCGTCAGGTGATACGCTGGGCATGCCCGTAAAGACCTGCTTGTTATCGGTGAGCGTAACTACCGTACCTTTACGCAGGTCGATCCGTTTGATGACCAAATCCTGAGCATCCATCGCCGCGAGTTGTTCCCCATCCGGGAACCACGAGGGGTAGAACACTTGATTTGACAAACCGTTTAGCTGCAAGTCTCGGGGACTTGACCCGTCTGGATTTATAACCCAGATTCCATTGGCACCACCTGACGAGGTTCCCGTGAATGCGATCAGGCCTTGCTTGGACCA
>Ga0209006_10003163_pt1 | contig 14961 bp, 11 predicted proteins | sample JacPin_JW_Ref_O2_FD_188567 | JGI IMG/M metagenome (GOLD analysis project Ga0209006, IMG submission 188567) | Forest soil microbial communities from Algoma, Ontario, Canada - Jack Pine, Ontario site 1_JW_Ref_O2 (SPAdes) (version 2) | ecosystem: Environmental > Terrestrial > Soil > Boreal... | reverse complement strand
CGGGCCTGCGCGTACCCAAGCCATACGGCGACTACATCATTCTCGACATCGTGCGTCGTTCCGGCGGAGTTGCGCTGGCGTTGAGCGACGAGGTCATTCTGAATTCCCTGCCCGATTGGGCGAAACACGAAGGCATATTTCTCTCGCCTGAGGGCGCCGCTGCCACCGCTGCGTACGATCATCTGCTCGGCACCGGATTTCTCAAGGCATCGGATCGCGTGGTGTTGTTCAACACAGGCGCTGCTCTCAAGTACACCGACGTGATTGGTGCTGCATTAGCGTTGGAGCAGCTTCAGATTCCGAAGTCGAAGGCCGGTTCCCAATAACGCCAAATTTTGCTGCGTTTTTGATTCGCTCCGGTTCGATTCGACTATTCCAACGCCGCGCTGCCGATTCAATCAGCAACCACCGCATGATCATGCGATATGCGGCGCGTAACCAGAGAGATAGCCTTTTGGGCGCCTTCTTTTCGTCGGCGATAACGCGGGCTGTCATCATGCATGCAAACTCGAGATTCTTGATCGACTCCGCTCTTCGCTTACTGTTTCGCGCGGCGATATCGCTGTTCCTGATCGAAGGGATTGCGTTCGCCAATGACGGCGATCCTGACGCAACGTTTGCGGACAACGGTACGGGCTACCTGGGTTGGTCAACACTAAACTTGGGCCAGCGCGCCACTGCCGTTCTGTCGCAACCGGATGGCGACATTATTTTGGTTGGAAACCTGACCGAACTGGTCAGTGGATTTGGCGGATCATTGACGAACAGCAACGCTATCGCGGTCGCGCGTTTGCTGCCGAATGGTCAACTCGATCCGACCTTTGGCGACACAATCAATACGCCCGGTCAGACATTGATCGGCAGTCCGCCTATCGCCAGTTCAACCGCCTTTGCGGCCGCTTTGAGTCCGAACGGACAAATCGTTATCGCCGGTTCCAGCGTAAGTATCGGTATCGTTTCTCAGCAGCAAGCGAGTGTGTGGAGACTAACGTCTACCGGCGACCTGGATGCGACGTTCGGCGATGGCGCGGGTCAGGTCATCGTTGGGCAATCTGCGCAATTCAATGCAGTCTTGATAGGCGACGGCAGTAATTTGCCGGTGAACGAAATTGTGGCGGGCGGTTATCTTTTCGATCCCGCACGGGGCCACAACAGCCAATTCATCGTTCGCCTGGCAACGGACGGGACGATAGAGACCGGTTACGGCAATGACACGTTTGCGACGGGCGGGAATTACTGGGTCGGCGGCGTGCAATGCCCTGACAACCAAAGCGACAGCGAGATCGTGGCGCTCGCATTCAACGAGCAATATCTTCTCGGATATGTGACGAGCTACTTATATGCCGCAGGCAATTGCAGCAGTTCGTCGGTGGTTTCGGAGTCGACCGTCATCGCATTCAGCGGCTCGACGATCGCCGATACGAACTTTGGCAATGGCGGCCTTGGCTATTTCACATTCGGCAACACCATCGCCACCGAACCTTCATTCACGTCGGGCATGCAGACGCATATCTCCTCGAACGGCGACATGATCATCACGATCGCCGGTTACGTCGAAGAGAGCAGCACACCTGGCGAAACTCATGTCGGCGTTGCACAGGTGCTGCAGAACGGGCAGTTCAATACGGCCTTCGGGTTTAGCGGTCATACGACGCTCGACTTCGGAGAATGTTGTGCCGGCGATCCGACTGACCAATCAACTGCAGTCGCGATGTTGGTGCAACACGACGGCAATATCGTGATCGGAGTCAGCCACCTCGTCAGCGACGGCGTGTCACTCAGGACGTTCGCCCTGGCTCGATTGACCGCGCTCGGCGCGCGCGACGCGGCGTTCGCACCCGGAAGCCAATTTGGGGGAACGCAGACCTACTATTTCGAGGAATTCGGTGGTATCGAGAATGATTCGTTTAGCGTCCCGTACGCTATGGCGTTTACGGCGGGGGAAAAGATTGTGATGACGGGTTATATCGACGACGGCAGCGGCAACGACTACTTCAGCGTTCTTCGCGTCACCAACGATCGCATTTTTACCGATGGTTTCGACGGAACGCCTGTGCCCCCGCCACGATAGGTCCGCGCGTCGCATCTCATCTGACGCCGAGGGTGTGTGACGCCGCAGATGGGCCGAGCATTGAATAGCAAACCGAGCGAGAAGGCGGCAGCAACCTCTGCCCGAACTATTTTACGCAAAGCGACAACTCGGCGTGGGACATCGCGACCGGCTCAATACCCTGGTATACGGAATGTATTCCTGATTCGATTTTCTCAAATGGATTCGAAGACGACATCCAGGAGCCCGCTCGGCTGAGCGAACATTGTCCTAAGGCTCAGCGCAACTGCTGAATACGGAGCATGTTTCCCGCGGGATCGCGAACGGCGCAATCCCGAACCCCATAGGGCTGGTCGGTCGGCTCTTGAACAATATCGGCGTCGCGGGCCTGCAGCCGCTCGAAGGTGCCCTTGAGGTCCTTTGTGGCGAGAAGGATGATGCCGAAGGTGCCCTTGGCCATCATCTCGGCGATGGTACGGCGTTCGTCCTCGGTGACGCCGGGGCTCACCTCCGGCGGATACAGGACGATGGAGGTGCCGGGCTGGCCCTTGGGGCCGACCGTGATCCAGCGTTTCCCGCCGTATCCGACGTCGTTGCGAATTTCGAAGCCGAGGGTATCGCGATAGAAAGCCAGGGCGGCGTCCGGATCGTTCTGCGGGAGGAAGCTCGAATAAATGGTGATGTCCATGGTGTCTCTCTAAGTTGTGGTGAGGTCCACGGCAGTCAGTCTAGTTCCGGGTCGCTGGGCGGCGCTTCTCGATTCCTGATCGGTCGCGTCACTTGTTTCGCCACGCACGACGGAATCCCCGCCGTCGCCTGCGCCTCCCGGCGCCGATAGGTGCCAGGCGACATGCCGACCAGTTCGGTGAACCGCGTAGTGAAGGTGCCTAGCGACGCGCAGCCGACCGCGAAACAAACTTCCGTGACGCTGAGGTTGCCACAACGAAGCAACGCCATCGCGCGCTCGATGCGGCGCGTCATCAGATAAGAGTAAGGCGACTCGCCATAGGCGAGCCGGAACTGGCGGCTGAGGTGACCGGCCGACATATGCGCACCGCGGGCCAGCGCCTCGACGTCCAGCGGCTGCGCATACTCCCGGTCGATCCGGTCGCGAACGCGGCGTAGCCGTGCGAGGTCGCGCAAATACTGCGCTGCGGGTCTGCTGGTCATCTGCATCATCGTTTCACGTCGCATCGAAGCGCTCAAGCCCGGCGACGCGGCGTATCTGGCAACCCTTTGTTGCAGCCATCAGTTGATCAATTTTCTGAACGGTGCTCAAATCAATTCACGACGTGTTCTTTCCTAGCGGTAGGTGCCAAAAAGGAGTCCGGGATGTCTCAAGACAGACAACTCAAGATCAACGGCGAAGACAAGACCGTTAACGTCCCCGACGACATGCCGCTACTGTGGGTACTGCGCGATGTCATCGGACTTACGGGCACGAAGTACGGTTGCGGCATCGCGCAGTGCGGCGCATGCACCGTGCACCTCGACGGCAAACCGGTTCGCTCCTGCCAGCTTGCGGTAAGCGCCATCGGAAATCGTGCGATCACGACGATTGAAGGCGTAGGCAAGACTGCAGCGGGCGCGAAAATCCAGAAGGCCTGGCTCGACGAAGAAGTCGTGCAATGCGGTTACTGCCAGACCGGACAAATCATGTCGGCGTCCGCGTTGCTCGCGACGACGCCGAAACCCGACGACTCCGACATCAACGCCGCGATGGCGGGCAACATTTGCCGCTGCGGTACGTACGTTCGCATTCGCGCGGCGATCAAGCGCGCGGCCGAGGAGCAGCCGACATGAACGCGATCGTAGACAAGAATCGGGAAAAGCCAATGCTGCTGTCGCGCCGCAACGTTCTCAAAGGCGGATTGGCTGGCGGATTTTTGTTGGGCTTCCATGTTCCGCTGTACGCGTTCAACGAACCGAATCAGGCGCCGGACGACGTCGTGGGGAAATTCGCGCCGAACGCATTCATCCGCATCGACAAAACCGGCAAGACGACGCTGGTGATGCCGCAAGTCGAAATGGGACAAGGCGTGTACACGTCGATCGCGATGATTCTCGCCGAAGAACTCGATGCCGATTTTTCGCTCGTCGCGCTCGAACACGCGCCGCCCGACGACAAGGCGTACGGCAATCCGGTGTTCGGCATTCAGGTGACAGGCAATTCGAATTCGATCCGCGCGTTCTGGAAACCGTTGCGCAGCGCCGGCGCAAGTGCGCGCGCAATGCTTATTTCCGCGGCGGCGAAACAGTGGAAGGTTGATCCGTCGAGCTGCGCGGCCAGTGCCGGAAAAGTCACGCACACCGCGAGCAATCGCACGCTCGCCTACGGCGCACTCGCCGATGCGGCCGCAAAGGAAACGCCGCCGAAAGATCCGCCGCTGAAGGATCCGAAAGACTTCACACTCATCGGCAAACCGCTCAAGCGTTTCGATACGCCCGGCAAAGTCGACGGTTCGGCGGTGTACGGCATCGATGCGATGCTGCCAGGCATGAAGTTCGCGACGATCGCTGCTTCGCCCGTATTCGGCGGCAAAGTCGATCACGTCGACGATACGGCAGCAAAGCAAGTTCCCGGCGTGCAAAAAGTGATCGTGCTCGACGACATGGTCGCCGTAGTCGGTGATCACATGTGGGCGGCGAAGCGCGGTCTGGATGCGCTCAAAGTCACCTGGAAAAACGGCACTAACGCAACAATCAATTCCGACGCGATCTGGAAACATCTGCGCGACGCGAGCGCGAAGGACGGCGTTGTCGCGAAGGCGCAGGGCGACGTCAAGAAAGCATTCGAGTCCGGCGAGAAATTCAACGCGGTTTACGAACTGCCGTTCCTTGCACATGCGACGATGGAGCCGATGAACTGCACCGTGCAGCTCAAGCCGGATTCCTGCGAAATCTGGCAAGGCACGCAAGTGATCTCGCGCGTGCAGCAGACCGTGGCGCAGCTCACCGGTTTGCCGGTCGAAAAAGTGACGGTGCACAATCATCTTATCGGCGGCGGATTTGGGCGGCGTCTCGAACCCGATATGGCGCTGAAGGCCGTCCGCGTCGCGCAAAAACTCGACGGCGAGCCGGTCAAAGTCGTATGGACGCGCGAAGAAGACATGCAGCAGGACGTCTATCGTCCGATCTATCGCGACGAGATTTCCGCGACCGTATCGGACGACAAGATCGTCGGCTGGAAATACAAAGTCAGCGGCTCTTCGATCATCGCGCGCTGGCTGCCGCCGGCGTTCCAGAAAGGCATCGACATCGATTCCGTCGACAGCGCCATCGACATGCCCTACGAATTTCCCAATTTCCAGGTGGAATACGTGCGCGTCGAACCGCCAGCAGTACCGACTGGCTTCTGGCGCGGCGTGGGTCCGAACAACAATGTGTTCGCGATCGAATCGTTCATGGACGAGATCGCGAAGAAACTCGGCAAGGATCCCATCGCGTTTCGCATGGGCATGCTCGCGAACGCGCCGCGCTTCAAGAATGTGCTCGATCTGGTCGCTAAGAAATCCGATTGGGGCGGAGCGTTGCCGAAACGTACAGGCCGCGGCGTGTGCTTGCAGCCGTCGTTCGGCAGTTTCATCGCGACCGTCGTCGAAGCAGAAGTCGATGAGCAGGGCGAAGTGCATCTGCGACGCGTCACGAGCGCCGTCGACACCGGCATTGTCGTGAATCCCGACACCGTAGTCGCGCAGTTGCAGGGCGGATTGATTTTCGGATTGACCGCTGCGCTGTACGGCGAAGTGACGATAGAAGGCGGTCGCGTGCAGCAATCGAATTTCCACAACTACAGAATGCTGCGCATCGATCAGATTCCGCCGATCGACATACATGTCGTGCAAAGCGGCGAAGCGCCGGGCGGTATCGGCGAAACCGGCGCGACCGCGGCGCCGCCCGCGCTGCGCAATGCAATCTTTGCGGCGACTGGAATCGCGTTACGACGACTTCCCATTGATCGCGACGTTCTCGCCGGGAGGAAGCAGCCATGGGCGTGAAAAAACGCGGACGGAAAAAGCGCATTTTCGGAATCATCGTTGCGATCATCGCGGTCGTCGCCATCGGATTTACAATGTATCTGCGTGGTCCGGGACCGACGGATTTCGCCGGCGGACAGAAAGTGGCATTGTCGGACTATCACGACGCGAACCCGACATCGGTTCCCGCCTCGCTGAAAGGCGCCGATGCGATCCAACGCGGCGAATATCTCACGCGTGCGGCGGACTGCATGGTCTGCCACACCGCACGCGGCGGCGAGCAGTACGCCGGCGGCTTCGTGTTCACGCTGCCGTTCGGAACAATCTATTCGACCAACATCACGCCCGACAAGGAAACCGGAATCGGCAATTACAGCGACCAGGATTTCCTCGCCGCGATGCATCTTGGCGTGCGCAAGGATGGCGCTCGTCTATATCCGGCCATGCCGTTCGCGTCGTATACGTACATGACCGACGAAGACGCGCTCGCGATCAAGGCCTATCTCTTCAGCCTCGCGCCCGTGCACGCGCCGGCGCGCGAAAACAATTTGAAATTCCCGTTCAACCAGCGCTGGCTGCTCGGTGCGTGGTCCGAGTTGTTCAACGCCGATACGCGATTCAAACCCGACAGCGGCAAAGACGCCGAATGGAATCGCGGCGCCTATCTGTCCGAAGCGCTGGCGCACTGCGGCGAATGCCACACACCGCGCAACATAGCGTTCGCACTCGACAACCGCAAGAAATTCGCCGGCGCGGAAACCGGCGGCTGGCGCGCGTACAACATCAGCGCCGATCCCGACAGCGGTGTGGCGAAGTGGAGCGACGACGAACTCGTTGCATATCTGAAGTCCGGTCACGCGCAGGGTCACGGCACTGCGTCCGGACCGATGGGTGAAGCGGTCGCGGAAAGTTTCAGCCGCATGGCGCCGGAAGACGTGAAGGCTATCGTGACGTATGTGCGCAGTGTGCCCGCGGCAAAATCTTCCGACCTGCCCGCAACGCTTGCGCCGCCAGCGCCGGCGTCGCACAAGGAAGGCATCGCAGCAGCAAACGCGCGCGGCAAGCAAATGTTCGAAGGTGCTTGCGCAAGTTGCCACAGCTGGACCGGCGTCAGCGAACTTTCACCGTTCGCCACGCTGACCGGATCGCGCGCGATCAATGATCCGAGTGGAATGAATGTCGCGCAGATGATCATTTCGGGGTCTGGTGAAGGCAGCTTCAAGGGAGCGCCGAACATGCCCGCGTTCGGCGACAGTTATTCGAACGCGGAGATCGCCGATGTCGTGAACTACGTCACGGCGCGGTTCGGATCGCAACCTTCATCGCTGGCCGAGAAAGATATTGCCGATTTGCGCCGACAGGCAGCTCAATAGGCGAAGTCCGAGCGACTTACTCATGTCGTCGGACTTTGCCTAGTAATTGCATGAGTCGGATAGTCCTGATCACGCACATATACGACAACTTTCGAAGTCGAAAATTTCTGTTGGGGACTTTGGCCGGTCATTGGATCGATGCGGGACACGACGTCAGTGTGACTGCGGGTTTGGAAAACTGGCCGGAAGCCGACATCGCCGTTATGCATCTGGATACCTCCGTCACCCCGAATGCGTATTCCGAAGCAAGCAAGCGTTATCCGGTCGTAGTAAACGGCGCAGTAACCGACATTCGCAAGACACGAGTGAGTCGCAACCTTGTAAAGCCGAACGATGGTTGGGCGGGGCCGGTGATCATCAAGACCGATCTGAACTACAGCGGGATACCGGAAATGCTCGCCGCCGAGAAATTTCAGCGCGATGGCAAGCCGGCGGATTTGCCACCAGATCCCATCGTTTCCACGACACAACCGTATCCGATCCTGCGCTCGGCGCGCGAAGTGCCCGATGCCGTGTGGAACAACAAAGGACTGGTCGTCGAGCGCTTTCTTCCCGAACAAGATGCGCGGGGTTTCTGGCTGCGCGTCTGGGTGTTCTTCGGCGATCGCGAGCGCTGTACGCGTTATTGCGGAACCCTACCGATCGTGAAAAGTGCCGAGATCATCACTCGCGAACCGGCGCCGGTGCCGGATGAATTGCGCGCCGAGCGTGAACGACTCGGATTCGACTATGGCAAGTTCGATTTTGTCGTCCGCGACGGAAGAGCAATTCTGTTCGACGCGAATCGAACACCTTCCGCCCCTCCGCCGAGTCCTGAAATGGACGCTTCCAACGCACGCCTCGCGGGCGGGCTCGACGCGCTGTTGAGAAAAGGAAGATGAGCGACACGTCCACCCCGGCTGTGCCGCGAGACCATTTCTCGCGCATCGTTCCAAAGTGGTCGCATCTCGGTCCGCCACTGCGTCCGTCTGCCGACGATACCGCCGTTGTTCAGCGCGTGGTTGCGGACCTTGGCGGCGGCGCACACGCCGTGGTACTCGGCCTTACTCCCGAAATCATCGCGTGCACCTGGCCCACCGATATCACGTTGTCGGCAGTCGATCACAGTCCAGCCATGATCCGGGCGCTATGGCCGCCGGCGAACGGCCCGGCGAATTCGCGGGTGGTGCTCTCCGACTGGTGTGCAATGCCGATTCCATCAGGCACCATCGATCTCGTTGCCGGCGACGGATGCTACATCCTGCAAAACTTTCCGGCAGGATACTTGGCGCTCACACGCGAAGTCAGACGCGTGCTCCGTCCCGGCGGTCGATTTGTCATCCGCGTATTTCTGCGGCCGGAGCGGCTCGAATCAGTCACGGATATCGCGCGTGCTCTGGCCGGCGGCGAGATTGGAAGCGTGCACGCGCTCAAGCTGAGGTTGCTGGCGGCGTTGCACGGCGCAAGCGGCGAAGGAAGCCGCCTGGATGATGTGTGGCAGGCTTGGGCGCCCATGTCATCGCTGCTACCTGCCCAGCTCGCCGGAGTTCGTGGCTGGACTGCCGAAGAGATTGTCGGGATTGAATCCTATCGTGGCATGGACTCGCGTTATTTTCTGCCGACACTGACCGAGTTGAGGCAGACTCTATGTGCCTTTTTCCGAGAAGTTGAATGCGCGTGGGTCCGCCACGAGCTGGCGGACCGATGCCCGACTCTCGTGCTGACGCTCGACCAATAAACTCGGCGAATAAAATCGGATCTACATGGAAAGGACGTTCAACTTTCAGACCACGTATTCGCAATGGACGCAGACGCAGCGTTCCGGACCCGATCCGAATGCGACGTTGTACGCGTCAGAGGACGGTCGTGCCGCATCACTGTCCGCTGAGGAATGCCTCTTCATCGTGAAGTCCAGCGGCGAGCCGCACGTTATGACCTTGCAAGTCTTGCAAGCGCTCGACGTGTGCCGAGAATTCCGCACGCTCGATGAACACGTCGCGCGCGTCGAAGCCACAGTTCCCGGATTGTCTGGCAAACGCGACGACATACGTCGCGTGCTTGAAGGTCTCGTGCAGCGCAAGCTGTTCTTGGGCGACGATGATTTCATTGCGCGTTTACGCAGCGGACCGGCGAGGGCGTTGCCACCGATGCGTGCAGTGTTTATTCGCTCGTGCGACCGGCCTGAACGACTCGCGCATCTGCTCGCCACGCTGTGTGACTATGAGCAACGACATCGAGCGGGTCGTCATTACGTGCTCATCGACGATTCTGTCGCTGCGTCTCATGGCAACCAGCAACGCGATCAATTGCGCGAGTTCGCGCGCACGACTCGGTGCAAGGTCAGCTACATCGGAAAATCGGAATCGCTGAAGTTGGTGGAGAAATTCGAAAAGACAAACCCGCAGGCACGCGAGGCCGCACGCGGCATGTTATTGCGCGATGCGCATCCACAATCGCAGCGCTTTGGCGGCGGCCGCAGCCGCAATCTGGCGCTGCTGCTGTCGGCCGGCGCTCGCCTGGCTTTGCTCGACGACGATCTGCGTCTTCCATTGCGTCGTCCCGAGTTTGCCGGAATCGGCCTTGATCCTGATCCGGACGGATCTGCGCATACACGCTTCTATCCCAGTATGGAGCAGGCGCTCGGCAGCGGCACTGAAATCGATGAGGATCCGTTCGAACTGCATCTACAAGCCTGCGGCCAGACACTCTCGGCGTGCGTCAACGGGCGCTACGGACTGACGCGCAATGCGCTTCGCGGCTTGAACCTTGGCCGGTTGGATGCGCTCAAGGCAGACGCCCGAGTCGTCAGCACACATCATGGCAGCTACGGAAGCTCGCGAAGCGAGTCGACCTTGTGGCTCTATCATGGAATCGATCCTGCCGGCCGCGAAGAATTCTGGCGCGACCGCGAGAGCTATGCGCGCAATACGCAAGCGCACCACATTCTGAATAGCGCGGACAGAGCACGCGTGGTCGAAGTGCCGGGATTCACGCCCTTCGCGCTGGACAATAGCGTGCTGCTGCCATGCACGAATCCGGTCGGACGCGCCGAGGACAGCCTCGGCAGCGCGCTCACGCATTACTGCCTGCCGGATTCCGTGTCGCTGGAGTTGCCGGTGGCGATCGGCCACGTCCAGGAATCCCTGCGCAAGCGCTTCTCCCACACGCAAGGCGCAACGCAGCCCCGCGTCAACGATTTCCTGCGCGATTTTGTAAGCCAGCAGTTTGGCGTGTTCAAGTCGGAACAGCCGGGCCAACGCCTGACATTTCTCTCGCACGTGATGCGCGACCTCTCGCGAGCGCCCGTCAAGGAACGCATAGAAATCTTGAGAGAGTTCCGGCGTTCCGTGCACGCCGGCATCATTGACCGGTTGCAGCGCCAGTTCGAAACGACAGCCGCCGCGCCGATTTATTGGCAAGCCGACGTGCGCGCAATAGTGCAAGCCAACGCAAAAGAATTGCTAGCCAGCAACGCCGCACCGCGCTTGGCCGAGTGGCCAGCCGACATCGACGCGGCCGGATGCGCGCGGGCGCTCAGCGGCGAGCTCAACACGATAGCCGATGCGTGCGAACACTGGCCCGCGTTGTGGCAGTACGCGGCAGAGCAAGGTGACAGACTGCTGACCACACTTTGAGCCGACGAGGGATTTTCGGCACGCGTTTTTCTCGGGTAGTGACAACCAAGACGACCCGTTCTTAGCCAGTGAGGTGAGCGGGACTATACTGATGCATGGCCGAGATCACCGAGCTGCTCGCGCGCGCCCGTGGCGGAGATGCGTCTGCGATCCAGGCGCTGATGCCGCTGGTTTACAATCGTCTGCGAGAATTGGCGCATCGCCAGCTCGCGAAAGAGGCCGGACCTCGGACGCTTAATACAACAGCATTGGTCCACGAACTGTACCTTGATCTGCTCAAGCGCGAGCAATTGCCGGGCAATGATCGCGCGCGTTTTTTTGCCTATGCGGCCACGGCCATGCGGCACATACTCGTCGACGAGGCGCGGCGACGTCTGGCCGAGAAACGCGGCGGCGACCAGCGGCGCGCCGAGCTCGAGTCGCTGATCCTGCCCCTCGATGCCGAAGCACACAACGTCGTTGCAATCGACCAAGCGTTGACAACGTTGATGCAGAAGAGTCCGCGTTTGGCGCAGATCATCGAGATGCGTTTCTTTGCCGGCATGTCGGTGGAAGATACCGCCGCCTCGCTCGACCTCGATCCGCGCAGTGTCGTGCGTGACTGGCGCAAGGCGCGCATGTTCCTTCATCGGTCGCTGGCGGCCGAGTAGACCGGCGTTGCGAGATGGCGCGCGCGGATCGCCCCTTCGCTGAACTCGACAGTTGGCTCGATCGCTTGCTTGCCGTGCCGGCGCATGAGCGCGCGAAAATCCTCGCAGGCTGCACCGATGCCGCGCTGCGCACTGAACTGGAAAACATGCTCGCGGACGATTCCGCAATTGGCCCGCTCGACCGCATACCCGTAGAACTTCTCACACGTGCGCTTGACGAAGAACAGCATTCGCGCACAGGTTCCGTGCTCGGCGGCTACCGGCTGCTGGACCTGATCGGCGAAGGCGGCATGGCCGCAGTGTGGAGTGCGGAGCGCAGCGACGGCGCCATCGAACGCAAGGTCGCCGTCAAATGTCTGAAGATCGGCTTGACTACGCCGTCGTTGCACGCCCGCTTCCTGCGTGAGCAGCAAATCCTTGCGCGTCTCGTACATCCGAATATCGCGCGCCTTTACGACGCAGGCGTCAGCGCCGACGGCGTGGCCTACATTGTGATGGAACGCATCGACGGCGAACCGATCACACGCTGGTGCGACGCGCGGAGGTTGACGTTGCGCTCGCGCATCGAACTCTTCCGCAGCGTACTCGCCGCCGTCGCCTACGCGCACCAGAACCTCATAGTGCACCGTGATCTCAAGCCGGCGAACATTCTCGTGACAGGCGACGGCACGCCGAAGCTGCTCGACTTCGGCATCGCGAAGCTGCTCGATTCGGAAGACGCCACGCGCACGCAAACGCGCGCACTGACACCAGGCTACGCCGCGCCCGAGCAGATTGAGGACGGACCGACCACCACGGCGACCGATGTGTACGCGCTCGGCGTGATTCTCTACGAATTGCTCTGCGGCCAGCGGCCTGGTGCGATCGACTCGCCATTGCCTTCGGCGTTAGCTTCGCAAGTGCATCGGGAAATTTCCGGCAGCACGCAGGAAGACGTCGCACAGACACGCGGTTTCGCGACGCGCGCGGCATTGTCGCGTGCACTGCGTGGCGATCTCGACACGCTGACCGCCACAGCCCTTCAACACGATCCCGCGCGCCGCTATGCCGGCGCAGCCGAATTCGACCGCGACATCGAACGCTGGCTGCAACGACGGCCGCTGCGTGCTCGCCGCGACAGCGCCGTCTATCGCATCGGCAAGTTCGCACGACGAAACTGGATCGCCGTATCGGCGGTTGCTGCCGTGGTGGTCGCGCTCAGCATCGGCGTCGCGCTCGCTTTATGGCAAGCGCAACAGGCCGAACACAGTGCGCAACGCGCCGAAGCGGTCAAGGATTTCCTCCTCGGCATTTTCGATGCCGCGCAAAGCGGACCGCGCGGGTCGACCGTGCTGACCAATCGCGAACTTGCCGAACGCGCCGCGACGAGCCTGCGCGAGCGCGTGGCCAGCGACGCGGATACGAATGCGCAGTTGCTGATGGCGCTCGGCCGCGTCTACCGGAAGATGAGTCTCAACGATCAAGCGATATCGTTGTTCGAACGGGCTGTGGCGATCCAGCGCAACGCACGGCCGAATGATCCACTCGCGCTGGCCGACGCACTTGCAGCGCTCGCCGAAGCAGACGATGCGACGGGTGAATACGCGCAAGCCAAGGTGGGCTACGATGAAGCGCTCGCACTGCAACGCCAACATGCTGCACCGACGGAACGCGTCGCCGATACGCTGATCGGCGCCGCGATGGTGGATATCGATCTCGGCAAAACAGAAGCGCGCGACACCATCGACGCGGCGATGCAGGAACTCGCGAAAAATTCTGCGCCGCCCGTGGAATTGAAGCTGCGCGCTTTGATGGTGCGAGCCGCTATTCTGCGCCGCGCCGGCGATCCCGACGGCAGTGTCGCGGCGTCGCGCGCGGCACTGGCATTCGCGCGTTCGGCATTCGGTGACGGCGCGCCGCAAACGGCGCGCGCCTGGAATGTGCTCGGCACAGCGCTCCGCCAAACCGGACAGCTCGACGAAGCCGAGCAGGCGCTGCGCGAACTGATTCGTTACGACCGCGACATTGCGCATCAGATCGAGCCGTCGCATCTGTATTCGCTCGGCACGTTGCAAATCGATCTCGGCGACTATGCGAGCGCCGTCGACACGTTGCGGCAAGCACTCGAAGTCGAGCGCATCACGACCGGCGCGGACGTGATCGACCTCGGCAGCTTCGAGGAGCCGCTGGCCCGCGCGCTGCTGCAGCTTGATCGTCTCGATGAAGCCGAAACGCTTGCACGCGACGCGGTCGCGCGCTACGAGCGAGCCGGCCCGGAAGCCGCGGGCGAACTCGCACAGATGCGGTTGACACTGGCCGATGTCCTCGATGCACGCGGACAGCACGCGCAAGCGCTGCCACTTTATGTCGAAGTGCTCGAAGACGTGCACGATCCGCACACCAAACGCGGCCGCGAACAGCGCTTGTTCGCGCAGCTCGGGCAAGTGGCAGCAAGAACGGCGGACGCGAATTCCACGGAAAACGCAACCGCACTGGCGATGCTGATCGACGGTCCGGATTTCGAGGCAGTGACAGATCCGCTCTCGCGCCTGCGTGCGCTGACCGGCGCGGCGGATATTTCCCTCGGCAATCGTGCATACGCTGCGGCCGAATCGCAGGCTCGCGCGGCATTGGCCGTCGCCGAGCGTCTTCCGCCCAATCATCCGCAGACGGCTCGTGCGCGATTGATTTGTGCCGAAGCATTGTTGGCTCAGCATCGCGTGGCCGAGGCGAAAGACTTGATTGCTGCGGCGGCGGCGGTGCTGGCCGCACGTTATCCGCAAAACCATCCTTTGCGTCTGCGCGCTGAAACGCTCGCGAAGCGTTTAGGGACGAAGCTTCCGGACGCGTAACGCCGGGCGTCAATCTCCCGCGAGCCGCCATCTCCGATTCTGTTCGGCGGCAGAAATGTCCTCTGACACTGCCTGATTACGCCTCATAAGAAACGCGAAGGACACGATGGCCCGTGCGCCGCTGCTGTTCTTCGCCTTATTTCACCAATGATCGCTTACGCGAGGAGCCAATATGTCCATCAACGAAACAAAACTCAACGAATTTCTCGGCAAGGCCGTTGGCGATCTGGGTGCAGCGATCAGCTCGACGCTGATGATCGTCGGCGACAAGCTCGGCCTGTACAAAGCGCTCGCACAAACACCGTCGACGCCAGCCGAACTCGCGAAACGCACGAACACGAACGAGCGCTACATCCGCGAATGGCTCAACAACCAGGCGGCTGGCGGCTATGTCGAGTACGACGCGGCCAGCGGCCGCTTTTCGATGAGCGAAGAACAAAAGCTTTGCCTGGCCGATCCCAACGGT
>Ga0209006_10003162_pt1 | contig 14966 bp, 17 predicted proteins | sample JacPin_JW_Ref_O2_FD_188567 | JGI IMG/M metagenome (GOLD analysis project Ga0209006, IMG submission 188567) | Forest soil microbial communities from Algoma, Ontario, Canada - Jack Pine, Ontario site 1_JW_Ref_O2 (SPAdes) (version 2) | ecosystem: Environmental > Terrestrial > Soil > Boreal... | reverse complement strand
ACGATATTGAGTTCGGCCCCTTCCGGCGCTTTCGGAACCGTCGCACTGATCACGTGGACAGCGGCTGAACTCTAGCTCCCCGTGCCGCGATCAAACTGGGCGGAGGTTTACCCGGAGATGGCCGACATCCGTCCGATTCTGGATACTAGCTCAAAGACGTCGGGAGTCATGCGCATGACGAACGGCGGTCGGCTCGATTTCTGGACGCTGGAGAACCAAATCGCCGGCCGTGGTCGGCGCTATCATCGCGTCGTCATCGATGAGGCAGCCTTTACCAAAGACGGCGACAACAAGGTCGATGGCTCGATGATGCAGCTATGGGAAACAGCAATCAAGCTAACGTTGTACGACTTTGGCGGTGAAGCTTTGGTCTGCTCGAATTCCGCCGGCAAGAACTCCGAGAATTTCTTCTACAATATTTGTAACGATCCTCAATATGGCTTCGGCGAGTACCATGCGACCACGATGGACAATCCGGTCCTTCCGAAGCGCCGTCAGAATGAGACCGAAGCGGCCTGGATGAGGCGTCGAGGAGAGTTCCTCGACGAGCTAAAGACCGGCAACGATCCCCTGGTCTACGCTCAGGAATATCTGGCGGAGTTCGTCGACTGGGCCGGCGTCGGCTTCTTTGCCAGGGACAAGCTGCTCGACAATGGTCAACCGGTCCCCTACCCCGCCCGGTGCGACGGCGTGTTCGCCGTGATCGACACCGCGTCGAAAACCGGCACCGAGCACGACGCAACCGCAGTCACGTTTTTCGCGCGATCCCTTGCCGGCGGCCGCTTCCCGCTACTGGTTCTCGATTGGGACATCGCCCAAATCGAAGGCGCGTTCCTGGAGACGTGGTTGCCTTCGGTATTCGACCGCCCGGAAGAACTCGCCCCGGCTATGCCAGGCACGCTACGGTTCGCTCGGCGCTTTCATTGAAGACAAGAATTCCGGAACGATCCTGCTGCAGCAAGCTCTCCGCCGTGGTATGCTCGCCCCGGCCATCGATTCCAAGCTAACCGCCGTCGGGAAGGATGAGCGAGCCATAAACGTGTCCGGTTATGTCTTCCGGGCAGAAGTGAAGTACCCTGACCATGCGTTCCACAAGGTCGCAACGTATAAGCGGAAATCGAAGAATCACTTAATGGATCAGGTTGGGAGCTTTCGAGTTGGAGACAAGGACAATAAGAGAGAAGACGATCTTCTGGACACGTTTTGTTATGGGATCGCGCTAGCGCTGGGCGACAGCAGAGGTTTCTAAGCGCACCCTTGGCCCGCGACCTGTCCCCATGGAAACTAAGGGACCCGGCCGACACACCTAACCGGCCGTTAGCAAACTGAACGTGCAAAGCTCAAAACAATTCTCTGCAATCGTTCCCACCTGCCACTCGTGGGGCGCTGGGTCAGTTCGTTGGGTGGCGTGTCATTCGGTCGGCGGCGCTTTCGACCGACAGTCGACTCTCGACGATTTGAAGTGCCAGTTCATCTCAGCGCCGGACGCGATGGTCCCTGTGCAAGCGTCAGCAGAACCGCAGCCAGTGCCGCGGCGGCCTTGTCGGGCCGCGGCTTCTCGTAGAGCGCGAACTCAAGGTCAGGAAGCCGCGGCAGCCCCTCTTCCATACCAAGAATGCGCAAGCCCGCGATCAGCGCGCTGGCTGGAAGCGGGGTGATCGCGAGGCCCGCGAGCGCCGCCGCGCGCACACCTGTTAAACTGGGACTGGTATAGATGATCTCCCAGGACAATTCGTTGTCGTTGAGCGCGGCGAGTGCAGCCTCGCGAGAAACGGATCGCCCGCGATACAGGGCCAGCGGCAGCGCCGCACCCGGAACAAGATCGAACGTGTCGGCCGCGGCCCAGACTAACGGCTCACGCCACGCCAGACGCCCTTTCGAGGTTCCGAGCGGACGCTTTGCGAACACGACGTCAAGCCGCCCCGCATTAAGTTGCTCGATCAATTCCGCGCTGACGCCGATCTGCACCTCAAGCTTCACGCCCGGATGGAGCTTGGCGAAGCGACCGAGCGCCGGAGGCAGCGAGCCGCCGGCGACCTCCTCGACCACGCCAAGACGCACCAACCCAGAGAGCCGCGGCGCCGTCAAGCGATGACGGGCGGCTTCCTCAAATTGCAACAGGTGACGCGCGTCGCCGAGCAGCATCTCGCCATCGTCCGTCAGGGCGACGCTGCGTGTTGTCCGCCGGAACAAGGGCCGTTGTGTCATGAGCTCAAGCCGCTTGATCTGCTGGCTCACTGTCGACTGCGTTAGGTTGAGCCGCTCCGCGGCGCGGTGGAAACCGCCGCAATCGGCCACGGCAACAAAGGCGCGCAACAGCTCGAAATCCAGCATCCTATTGATCAGATTTTACGATCAATGATATTATAAAATATTGTTTCTATAATCAATGATGGCCTCCTATGTTGGGTGAACCCGCACGGCTGCACGACCTGAACAGCGTGCAGTCCGTGGCGGAGAGCTAGGCGCAGGTCGGACTCGCCAAGGCGGCGTGGTGGGATCTTTCGCTTAGTGCAAACAGGAGAATGACAAATGACCAAAATCAAAACGCTTAGTGCCACAGTAATACTTTTCGTCGCGGTCGCCGCTCCGGTGTTCGCCCAGGACGGGGGCGTGCTCGGAAGCCGCTATGGGTGGGAGCCGAGCAGCTCCGCAAATAGCCAAATGACCGAACCAGGCGATTTCGCAGTGACCGGCGGCCTGTCCAATCACAGCAGGGCCTGGAATCCCACTGGCCAAGTCGATCCCGGCACGAGCAATAGCCCGGCTGGGAACGCCGGCGGCGAGTAACCGCGCGAAGCATTGAAACAACGGGCCTCGGAGATACCGAGGCCCGCTAGTTTGCCGATCCCTAGTCTAGGCAGCGCGGTCCACTCGAAACCGTCCCGCTCTCGTGGGCGCCGAATGTCGCGATACGGAACGGACCTCCGAGAACCGCCGACAAGTCCCGCCATCGGAGGCAAGGTTAGAAGCCCAGGTGGCCGCCGGTTATCACCGAGCCGACCGCTTTTACCGCTTTCTCAAGGTTGACGAGGATGATCTTCCGGAAGCGAATTCACCCGAATCGACACAAGCTCTTTGGTCGTCGAACGGGGAGCATCAATGGCGCCAGCGGCGGTAGGTTGTAACGCAATCGCTGGGAAGGCCAATCGCCACCCGTCTCATCTGCCTCAATCGTAGAGTTTGCTACGGCGGTCACATTGTCGTCAGCAGCACCCGAGTCTCGGGCTGCTTCGAATACCTTGCGCGCCGAGCCGACGACCGGAAGATCAGACTGTCTCGCCTTCGCGGTCTCAGTCGCGTAACGGAGGTCCTTGGCCATCAAGCCGATCTTGAATCTTGGCTCGAAATCTCGCTGAATCAAGAGCTTCCCCATACCGGAACCGGCGGGGCTCGCGATCGGTAACGTCGCTAGGATGTCCATGGCCTTCGAAGGATCCAAGCCGGACTTTGATAGAAGCCCGAGAGTCTCGGCAATTATCTGCACCGCGAGCAATCCGTTGACCGCCAACTTGAAAAGGAGACCATATCCGATCGGTCCGATGTGGTGGATAGTGCCTCCCATTGCTCCAAGGACGGGTTTCGCTATCTCGAAGACTTCTTCGTCGCCTCCGACGAAGAAAATAAGTTGACGATTTTCGGCCTGAGGAAGTGTCCCTGCGGCCGGCGCGTCGAGAAAGCAGGCACCGGTCGCTGTTACCCGCTTCGAGAGCGATGCTATCCAGTCCGGCGAGACGGTACTCATTTCGATGACCGTCGCATCAGGAGAAAGTCCGGCTATTGCGCCGGTTTCCGGATCTGTCCAGACCGCCGACGAGGCATTGTCGTCCGTTACCATGCTCATCACGAAGTCGGCACCGCGCGCGGCTTCGCGCGGGCTTTCCCGTATTGTTGCCCCCGCTTCCACGAGCCTCTCGGCATGAGCGAGGTTCCTGAGGGCGCTATCCAAGCGCTACGGAGTCAATCCGAAGACCGTTTCAAACGCCTGCGTTAAGAAGCTCAGGACAACCCGCCCGGGGTTGAGCGTGACAAGCTCGTGCTCCTCGCCGAGCAAGCGGGGACCGTCGCCAAAATGGCAGAAGCGAAGTCGCAACGAACGCCGATTGTTAAGCTTGATGCCCGCCGCTAAGATTAAATCTGGAACAGCCGGTAACCTCAATACAAGGTTCTAGTTGTCGAAGCCTTCACGACCTTTGTACTCTCCGTTTCCGCGTTTGCCGCGGACGCGAGTTCTTAGGAAGGGCCAATGCGTCCCTATTTTTGCATCGTTGGATTGGTGTCGCTGATCGCATCATTAGCGCCGGGTCACAGCCGGGGCTTCGCTTGGTTCTTCTCGCACTCCAAGCCCAGCGGATCTTGTGCAGGGCAACGTGTCGTCGCAACCTATTATACTTCGGGGGGGCGAACGGCGAGTGGTCAGGCTTTCAATTCCGGTGGGTATACGGCCGCGCATCGCACGCTACCGTTTGGGTCGAATGTAGCGGTTACCAATCCCGAGAACGGTAGGTCCGTAACTGTCGTGATCAATGACCGCGGGCCCTTCACCCGCGGGGTTACGCTTGATCTTTCTCGAGGCGCCGCTCGAGCAATTGGCATGTCGGGAACGCAGTGGGTATGTATGAACTAAGCTCGCGGCCGGCCCGACGGAGCGGCACGCCTTGATGCCGCCAGGACTGATCGCCCCCAACTTGACATCGCGTCCTCAAATAAGCTTCTCCGCCGGGTGGGACACGGCCACATCCGTGGCCACCAAATATTGCTCACCAGACGCGGCGGTTCTTCTCGCCCCTGCCATTTCGGCTGATCGCCAGTGCCATACGTCGAAGCACCGTATGTACGTGGCGCCGCCAGTCACCCACAGGACCGTGCCCACCCGGAACTCGCGAGCAATTCGGATCCCGATCTCTTTGGCACGCGCCGCGACGATCGCCGCCGCCTTCCACGTTGGTATCCTCTAGCTGACCAAGCTGAATGCCATCAGCCTTGGCTCGGCTCAGACCGGCCGTCACGCGCTCGCGGATCATCGAGCACTCGAAGTCGGCGAACACTGCCAGCATCCGGAACATGGCCCGGCCAGACGACGTCGACGTGTCGAGACCCTGCTGGTGCAGGAACAGGTCGACGCCTTGGCGTGGAGTTCACGCAGGAAGTCCGGGAGGTCGATCAATGACCGGCCCATGCGATGCGGCCACCATGTCGGCACATTGCCGACCACAAACCTGTATGTTCGGTTTGCCTCCGATAGCACATAAAACCCAAAAGGCAATTCGGAGCGCCGTGGCACTTTGCATCGCTTCGATTTAGTTAGGCTTGCGGAGAACTTGACGCATTTTAAGAGCAAGCTCCTCCCGCATGTACGGCTTATTCAAAGGCTCAACTCTTTCGTCGAGCTGGTCTGCGTGTAGGATCGCATTGTCCGTATATCCAGGTGAAGAGAACCGCGATGTTGGGTAGCCTTTGCTGAGCTTTCCCGCGAGTTCGGAGCTCTGGAGCTTGCCGGGCATCGGCCCGCATAATGGCCCTGTAAAAGGCAGCGTCGCTCTCGTTGATAATTACGCGATACGCGCCAGGCCGCCGTCCCTGGCTCCGCGGAATGTTGAAAGAGGCGCCGTGCCGTGCGTTGACGAGACGTTAGGCGGATTTGCTCGGGGAGGCCCTGTGGACTACCGTGCAGCAAGTCTCTGGTCGGTGGTCCTTGTTCGTCGCTTCCGGGGGTGTCGATATGCTGCGGACAAGTGGTCCTGATTGGCTTAGGACGACACGGCTGCCGCGTGCCGTCAGTTCGCAAAACGTGTCCGACTAAGCGAGTAATCTGTTTCACACTTCAGTGGTCAGGCGTTGCGGCCTTTGGTCGAGTCTCTAGCACCTGCTGCCGTCGACGCGCAGCCGACCAGCCCAGCAAGGCTGCGACCAAGATCAAGCCCGCGGAAATTTGCAGCCCGTCTCGCTCCGGTCGAGATCGACTTTTAATTCGTCTGACCGTAGCCGATGGCGGGAACAGGACCGCTGATGCGGTATCCCCCGCGGTCTGTGTTTGATTGGCATGAATTGGATTGGCTTTGATGGCCACGCGCAAGCGGCTGGTTAGGCTCGGAAATTGACGCGGCCCACGCTTAACGGAACTTACTGCCAAGGCCGCGCAGATCGCAGCAGCCGCCAGCAATAATGCGCCAATCGCTCCGAAAGCCTGAAACAGCCCGTAGTTGATTTCGATCCAACGAAACAACGCCGTGGCGCCCACAAGACAAGCGGCTATCAAAAAGACGCCCGCTGCGGCAAACAGTCCAGCGCCGATGGCATAGGCAGTGACGGTGCTGGTCGCCTGACCGGTTCGATCGCGCAAATAGGACCACGTCGCAAGCTTGATCTGGCCTACTTTGAGCGCCAACGCTGTGCGCGACAAGCCGCTCGATAGCGTCGGCATATTCCGATGTCTCCGCGCAGCAGCAAAATCGCCACTGCATTGGTTGAACGGTTTGTGATTTCGAAGGTTCCGGCAGCCTGCGCTTTGATCCGATCACAATGTTGCCGGTATCAAATAAGCGGCGTTAATCCCCAAACGGCCTACTGATTCAGCTAGTGACTCACGCCTACGGTGTCGGCCATCCTTGCCCCGCGGCTACCTAAGGGCTTGGGAGGGCCCACCGTGCTATCTTTAGTCGTCTGATGTTCGATTTCGGAATTAAGTTCGGCGCCGAATAGAACGACGATCATGGACATCCACATCCAGGTCATCAGCGCGATTGCCGCACCTAGCGAGCCGTAGGTTGCGTCATAATGTCCGAAATTCGCCAAGTAGAATGAGAGCATACCGGAACCAATCATCCAGGTGATTGTGGCTACGATACTTCCAACCGAGATCCATCGCCACTTCGGTGATCGGCGACTAGGCGCGTAACGATATAGAACGGCTAATGCCAGCAAGAGAATTACACCCAAGACGGGCCAACGACCAAACTTGATGAGCGCACCAACCGCCGAGCCTAATCCGACCATCGAAAGAACGACCGGGGCGATAACGACGAGCCCGATCGCGAACAGAATCCCGATAACTCCTCCGACTGTAAATGCCAGCGAGACCGCGTTGAGCTTGATGAACCCTCGTTTCTCTTTTTCATCATAGACAACGTTCAATGCGTCGATGATAGCTTTCATGCCGCCATTGGCACTCCAGATTGCCAGCAGGAGGCTTCCGAGAAAAGCGCTTCCGAGCTTCATATCTCCTTTGGAAAGCACTCGACCTACCTGGTCCTGGATGATTGAAAATGTCCCCTCTGGAAGAAAACTGCTTATAAACGCCATGTGATCATTCACCGTCTTGGCGTCGGCGAAGAGTGCATATGATGAGACCAGCGCCGTAATCGTTGGAAAAAGCGCCAGCAAGCCGTAGAAAACGACTCCTGCCGCGACCGCAAGAAGCCGGTCCTCATTTAACTGTTCGTAGGTCCGCCAAAGAATGTCTTTCCAACCCTTAGCCGGAATGCGCCGCGGCGATTCGGCATGCCGACCCCTTCCGGGCGCAAATGCATCATCAGCCGATGCGGGTTCATCTGAAGTTGACCGCGAGGGGGACGGATGATGGCGATCATGATCGGGTCCGAGATATGCTACGGCTACAGCAAACCCAAGAACTGCCAGCGTTCCTATCAAGCTTTCTCGTTCGACCTTCATCTAAAATGTCCATAGTCAAGAAACCAAGTGGCTCTCGCCAGAATAATGAGCCCCGGTTGTGTTGGTTCCCTGCCCTGACGAGCGTCGAGATTTCGAAGTTTGCGTGTTATGTGGTCTGCTGGCTAGCCATCGCCGAACAACTCAACCGATCGCCTGGAGCATTCTCAGGAAGGCGTCAGGTTGGGGCTTTCGATCATAAGAAAAGCGGACCCAAAGTGAGAAATATTGAGAGTGTTGATCTGGTCGAACTGGCGTTGAGGAAGCGATGATAGATAAAGCGACAGACCCAATCTGCCTGTCCCCTTCTGTTCGTCGTGGCGATCGCGCTGGCACTGTACACGCCCGGGCGCCACGCTTTCGTTAAGAGACTTCTAGCTTTGGACGTTATTGCTCTCATCGGGGTCACCGGGCTATGGACCGGCGTCTCCCATGTCTTCTTTCCCGCCACCGCCGCGGCGCACATTGGGTGGCAGGCCAGTCCCTTCTTCCAGTTCGAGGTCGGCACGGCGAACTTCGCGATCGGGGTAGCGGCCTGCGTCGCTTTTGGGCGGGACCTCACATTCAAGGTCGCCGCCGTCTGCGCGGCCTCTATTTTCCGTCTTGGTGATGCTATCGGGCACGTCCGAGAGATGATTCTCGGGGGGAACTTTGCCTGCTGCGACCGGTAATGCTGATGGCAGCGACGCGGAAGCATGGCGCTGATGAACTTTGGTAGCAATGCGGCGTTGATCCCCACACCAGGCGGCGGCCATGGATCAGCAATTTCTAACCCGACCGAATACTATGCCGGCGATAGGCAGACAGCGCGTGCAAGAAGGCAGGCCATTTCCTTTAGGCTCGTCCTGGGACGGTTTGGGCGTCAACTTCGCCCTCTTTTCCGCGAATGCGACAAAGGTGGAGTTAAGCCTCTTTGATGCCGACGGATCGACCGAGGTCGAGCGCATCGAGCTGCCTGAATACACGGACGAAGTTTGGCATGGTTATTTGCCGGATATCCGTCCTGGGCAAGTCTATGGCTACAGGGTGCACGGGCCTTACGTTCCTAAGGAAGGGCACCGGTTCAATCCGAACAAGCTCCTGTTGGACCCCTACGCCAAGCAGATCGTCGGCGAATTGCAATGGAACCACGCGCTCTTCGGGTACACCTTCGGTTCGCCGGACGGTGATCTGTCCTTCGACGCGCGGGACAGCGCGGCTTACATGCCTAAGTGCCGGGTCATCGATCCAGCCTTTACATGGGGAGATGAGCGCCGCCCGAACGTGCCTTGGGAAAGAACGATATTCTACGAAGCCCATGTGCGCGGCTTCACCATGCGCCACCCCGCGGTTCCTGAAGCTGATCGGGGGACCGTTGCAGGTCTTATGCACCACGAAATCGTCGATTACATACGCGGCCTTGGGATTACTTCGGTGGAGCTTCTTCCCACCCATGCGTTCGTCGACGACAACTACCTCGTCGAGAAAGGCCGCCGCAACTATTGGGGGTACAACACGATAGGCTTCTTCGCGCCGCACCCCCGTTACCTCTCCGGACCGAACGTCAACGAATTTAAGGAAATGGTCGCGCAGTACCACCGTGCAGGCATCGAGAATATTCAGGACGTCGTCGCAGAAGGCAACGAACTCGGCCCTACCCTCTCCTTCAAGGGGATAGATAACGCGTCCTACTACCGCCTTGCGTCGGACCGCCGCTTCTACATCAACGACACGGGCACGGGGAATACAGTCAACCTGAGCAATCAACGGGTATTGCAGATGGTAGCGGACTCTCTCCGGTATTGGGTTCAGGAGATGCGGGTCGACGGCTTCCGATTCGACCTGGCAACCATTCTGGCACGAGAGCCACACGGGTTTGATGAAGGCGGCGGCTTTCTCGACGCCTGCAGGCAGGATCCGGTGCTTAGCCAAGTTAAGCTCATTGCCGAGCCCTGGGACTGTGGGCCGGGCGGCTATCAGGTCGGCCGTTTCTCCCCGGGATGGGCCGAATGGAACGATCGTTTCAGGGATACCGTGCGGGCGTTCTGGAAGGGCGACGATGGAAAGCTCGCCGACTTCGCGACCCGAATCTCGGCATCGCCGGACCTTTTCGACAAGCGTGGCCGCAAACCGTGGGCTTCGGTGAACTTCGTCACGGCCCATGACGGCTTTACGCTCAATGACCTCGTTTCCTACGACGACAAACACAATGACGCGAACGGGGAAGGCAACCCCGACGGCCATTCCCACAATATCTCCTGGAATCACGGGGTCGAAGGACCTACCGACGACTCCGGGATAAGAAGCCTTCGCGTTCGCCAGATGAGAAACATGCTCGCTACCCTCCTCCTGTCCCGTGGAACGCCGATGATCCTCGCGGGCGACGAATTCGCCCGGACCCAGAAGGGCAACGCCTATGGGCAAGATAACGATATCAGTTGGCTCGACTGGGAAGGTATCGACAGCGACGGTTGGAGCCTGCGCGATTTCACGCAGCATCTGATCGAAATCCGCCAGCGTCAGCCACTCTTTCATCGCGGACGCTTCCTGACCGGCTCCTTCAACGAAGAACTCGAGGTCAAGGATGTCACATGGTTCGACCCTTCAGGTTCCGAAATGCAATCCGAGCAATGGCATGAGAGCAAAGCCAAGTGCGTTCAGATGCTGCTCGACGGGCGGGCTCAAGCGACAGGCATCCGGAAGAAGGGATCTGATCTGACGGTTCTCCTTATGTTCAATACCCATCACGCGCCCGTCGAGTTCACGTTCCCCGAAGTCTCCGGACGGGTTTGGAAACTTCTTGTAGAGACCAGCGACACCGATCGCCAACATCCGCATCTGGAATTCGGGGCAACCCATGAACTTGAGGGACGTTCTCTCGTTTTGTGGGAGATCAGGTCCCTTTCATGAAAACCCATCGACGAACATAGCCAAGGGATCGCACGATGCACCAGCGACCAAGCAGCGACGCTATCAAGGAGCGTGCATACCAGCTCTGGGAAAAACAGAAGGCCACAGGGGCACAAAAGATGTCAACGGCGACCCGCAAAGATCGGATTCCACACGAGATGGCATCATCCACTAATAGTTACCAACCGGAGCGCGCGCCCCCACTTTATAAACCGATGTCGTGCTCATGAGCATTAAGGTGAGAAATGTTCAGTCATTGGAAGACGTCGCCGGCCTGGTTGCTGCCTGCGCCATAACGGTTCTGGCTGTCATTATCGTCACAGCACTTTATGTGGGACGAGAGATCTTCGTTCCGATGGCCCTGGCCATCCTTTTGAGTTTCGTGCTGGCGGCGCCCGTCAATCTGCTGCAGAACCTTCGTGTTCCGAGGGCGGCGGCGGCGGTCGTGACGGTCCTACTTGCATTCGTCGTTATCTTCGCCTTAGGCAGCCTGATTGCCACGCAACTCACGAGGCTCGCCGGCGATCTGCCCAAGTACCAATCGACAATTCAGTCGAAGATCGCGTCGCTACGTGGCGTCAGCGGCAGTTCCTCGACGCTGGAACGCGCGGAAGGAATGCTCCAGGACCTCAGCAAGGAGCTGAACAAGCCAACAGGTGGCGATTCCTCTCCCCTCGCTACTGCGCCGCGCCCGGGCGCTTCGTCATCCCGAGTTATGACACCCGTTCCGGTCGAGGTCCTGCAGCCTGATCCGGGCACACTGGCGAACCTCCGGTCTCTCATTGCACCCCTTGTGTCACCTCTGGCGACCACGGGCATCATTGTCATCTTCGTCATCTTCATTCTTCTTCAACGGGAAGATCTTCGCAACCGGTTGATACGGCTGGCGGGCACTCGCGACCTGCAACGGACGACGGCCGCGCTCGATGACGCCGCCGGCCGATTGAGCCGGCTTTTCCTGAATCAGCTTCTCATAAACTCGGGTTTCGGCGTTGTGATCGGAGTTGGACTCTGGACCATTGGTGTACCAAGTCCAGCCTTGTGGGGAATCCTTGCTGCGGTTCTGCGCTTCGTCCCCTACATCGGTTCGTTCATTGCAGCAGCATTTCCGCTAACGCTGGCCGTGGCGGTCGATCCTGGCTGGTCTATGCTGATTTGGACCGCGATCTTGTTCTTCGTGATCGAACCGGTCATCGGGCAAGTAGTCGAGCCGATGGTCTACGGACGCAGCACTGGACTTTCGCCAGTCGCCGTGGTCGTTTCCGCGACGTTCTGGACGGCGCTTTGGGGGCCTATCGGTCTCGTTCTCGCAACTCCGCTCACAGTTTGCCTCGTCGTTCTCGGACGCCACGTCGAACGCCTGGCTTTCCTGGACGTCATGTTCGGCGATCGTCCCGCACTTTCCCCGTCCGAAATCTTCTATCAACGAATGTTGGCTGGAGATCCGACGGAGGCTGCCGAAAAGGCCGAGCAGTTCCTCAAAGAGCGGTCGCTGTCCTCCTACTATGACGACGTCGCGCTCAAGGGATTGCAACTTGCCCAGATGGATCTTGATCGCGAGGTACTGGACGTCGCCCGCCTTCTGAGGATCAGGGATACGGTTCTCGAGTTTACAGGCGACCTCTCAGATCAGACCGACCATGAGCCGATTGATGGTCAAGCTACCACCGACGTCGAGGCCGTCGCCGCCGTGGAGCAAGTCGCAACGGAACCTGCTTACTCCGACCTTCCCATTCTTCAAGCCGCGGACCTCAAACCGGATTGGACAAGCGAAAATCCGATTTTATGCATCGCCGGACGAACCCCGCTCGACGAAGCGGCAGCGGTCATGATGTCCCATCTATGCAAGGTCCACGGCCTGTCGGCACGGGTTGAAGGATCGGACGCCCTCTCCACCGCTAACATCTTCGGGTTGGACGTGAGCGGCGTCTCTCTCGTATGTCTCTCGTATCTCAATTCGGCAAATACGGCACACATGCGATACGCGGTCCGGCGCTTGCGCCGTAAATTGCCGCGCGCAAAGATCGTGCTAGCCGCATGGATGAGAGGCGACCAGCCAGATGCCGCCCTCGATTCGGCGAAAGCAGACGCCGTCGTCGTGTCGTTGCGCGACGCGGTCCGCCTTTGCATCGACGAGGCAAGTGTAGCTTCGATCTCCGGCATAGAATCGCCCATCCCGGTTGCACTGAATTCCGCCTGACGGCGCTTGTCTCAGCGCTCGTATTGCTATCGCAGTGATCGGGAGCCGCATAGCCATTCTCTTTAGGGGGACCGTCTGGCGAAAGTGGTCAAGTCGCTCGAGCATGCCAGCCTTGCCGCCCGGCTCACAAACCTGGCGGCAAGCCCGTAGAGCTGATCGGATATGCAATGCCCTCGTTCGCCTCCAAGGCGATCGCGGCGACCTCGAGGGGACTTGAAGTCGCGCTGAAGGTAGCGTTGCGCACTCCGCGTCGGCGACGATTGCCGGCTTTGGCGGGCGCGCGCCGTTTGGGTGATAGAGCCTTGCCCGGCTGGCTACCGCTGCAATGGCCGCCAATGCAGCCGCCATCCCAATCCCTACTGTCTCAGAATGGCCGGCAATCCGGAACGAGATGGCGGCGAGAGTTGCGCCGAGGGTCTGCGCCATAACATGCGCGGTAGCGAGCATGCCGCCCCGCTTCGCGCGATCGGCGTAGCCGACAGCATCGAGCGGTTATTCGGAGCTGAAAAAGGCAGAAACCCAGACCGCACAGGGCCATGCGCCACGCAATCTCGGCCGCAGTCGGGAAGACCGGCCAAAAGGGCCAGCACGGAAAGCGTGAGTGCCAGCCAGATCGTGGCTGCGGACCAGTAACGTTGGGGAGTAGGAAGACCATCTGGGTCCGTCGTCGTTTGCGCGGTACTGAGTTGACCTGCGCAAGCCTTTGGACCGCCTCGGTTGAAGCTGCGCTGACGGCGGCCGTTATCTTCGCCTTGCGACAGCAACACCGAGCAAGAATGCGATCAGGAGTGATCCCAGCGGCGCTTCGCGGGCGATGTTGCTCAATACGCTGAGCGGCATCCCCGGTTTGCGGCCGGAATCGACCGCCTCGCCTATTCTTTTCGCGGTCCCCTTTACAGCGTCCGCCACCTCGCTGATCACGGATTTTTCCTCAGGGGCCGGGTCGAGTCCGTCATAGAGGAACGGAGGTGGCGGGACTTCATCGCTCATGAGCGTTTCCTTGGGCCTTTATGGAGTTCGGCGGGCGAGGCGTTGGTCGTACGACCATGCCTCCCAATGCATCCGGTTCCGTTTGGTTCCACTGTTCCGTCAGCGCTGGTGGTTACGGCGCGAGTCTTGCAAGATGGAAAGCCTACCTACGGTCGCTGGAGGTTGGCTGTGAAATTGTCCGTCAACGCTGAACTCGCTTATAGTTTCGCCAACGCAACGCAGATCATAGCCAACATCGAGGCATCGCACACAAGCGATCGGTCGATCTTGTCGGAAACGCTCGACATCCAGCCACCGGCAAAGATTCTTTCCGACAAATCCTCGTACGGCGACCGACGAATTCGCGCCTCGCTCTCGGGCGATGTGACTATTCGATATCTGGCGCTCGTCGAAAACAACGTTCGCCGGTTGCTTCCAAAATCCGGGCGGCAGCATCTGTGGTCGGATCTTCCGAGCGAAGTGCTGCCCTTTCTGTTGCCTAGTCGATTTTGTCCATCGGATAAGTTCATGCGCTTCGCGCAGCGCGAGTTTGCGAGCGACGGCGACGGCGTGGCACGGGTCATGGCGATGCTGGAATGGATCCACAGGAACGTCGACTATGTAACCGGCGTCAGCAACGCAGAGGCCACGGCGGAGCGGACATTCGTCGACCGCGCCGGCGTGTGCCGCGACTTCACTCATCTGGGTATCATCTTTGCGCGGGCATTGGGAATTCCCGCTCGCGCGGTTAGCGCCTACGCGTTACTGCTGGATCCTCCCGACTTCCACGCGATCTTCGAGGTCTACATCGAAAACGATTGGTGGCTGATCGATCCGACTAGGCTCGCACCGATCGAAGGTATCGTGCGCATCGGAAGTGGACGCGACGCCTCAGATATCGCCTTCCTGACGTCGGATCAGCGGTGCCAGGTAATTCGACAGACGATCGGGGTTTCGAAGGCATAGCCTCGAGCTCCTCGCTCCTGATCTCGCGGTGCGGCCTCATCGGGGACTTCGTGCCGTCCCCTGGAGAGGTTATCTTATGTCTTGATGTCGAGGCACTCCAGACACCGAGGTGGACCATGGTGAAACCGTTTCCGTCTAAAACCCATATCGGCAATCATCTGCTCCATCCTGAAACGCTGATGCTGAACTACGGGTACGATCCGCAATTGTCGGAAGGCGCCGTCAAGCCACCTGTCTTTCTGACGTCGACCTTCGTCTTCAAGACAGCGGAGGA
>Ga0209006_10003161_pt1 | contig 14967 bp, 10 predicted proteins | sample JacPin_JW_Ref_O2_FD_188567 | JGI IMG/M metagenome (GOLD analysis project Ga0209006, IMG submission 188567) | Forest soil microbial communities from Algoma, Ontario, Canada - Jack Pine, Ontario site 1_JW_Ref_O2 (SPAdes) (version 2) | ecosystem: Environmental > Terrestrial > Soil > Boreal... | reverse complement strand
GACCAGCGATGAATTAGTCGTCATGTCTCATTGTGCCACATAGGCGAGCGCTGCTTCAGGTGCTACGCTCTGACGCCTGTGCAATCGAGGACCTTTCGACGGTGGCCGTATTATCGACTTTTGATATGTTGCTCTTTGGAGGTACGGGGGACCTCGTCACGCGCAAGCTGCTGCCCGCACTGTACCGCCGCTATGCGGCCGGACAGGTGACGGCGGAGTCGCGCATCTACGGGATTGCCCGAACCGCCCTGTCGCGCAGCGAGTACCTGGCACAGGCGGAGGCGGCCTGTAGAGGATACCTCGGCAAGGAATTTGATGCTCCGCATTGGGAAGCTTTCAGCGGTCTCCTCAACTACCTGAAGCTCGATGCCGGTAGCGAACCGGACTTCGAGCAACTCACCGCCGTCCTGAAAGGTCGTGAACAGTTCGTGCGGGTGTTCTTTTTTTCGACCGCGTCCAACTTGTTCTCCGTCATCTGCGAAAATCTCGCCAAGGCCGGCGTCGTCACGCCGCTGTCGCGCGTGGTGCTCGAAAAGCCGTTGGGTCACGATACGGCGTCGGCCAATCTCATCAACCACGAGGTCGGCGCCGTGTTCACCGAGCAGCAGATCTACCGCATCGACCATTATCTCGGCAAGGAAGCCGTGCAAAACCTCATGGCGCTGCGTTTCGGCAACGCGCTGTTCGAGCCGCTGTGGCGGCGGGGCCTGGTCAAGCACGTGCAGATCACCGTGGCCGAAGAACTCGGCGTCGAGCGGCGCGGGCATTTTTACGACAAGACCGGTGCACTGCGCGACATGGTGCAAAATCATCTGCTGCAACTATTGTGCATCATGGCGATGGAACCGCCGGCGAGCAGCGATCCGGACGCGGTTCGCGACGAGAAATTAAAGGTGCTGCGTGCGCTGCGGCCACTGCACGATCGGGATGTGCTCACCAAAACGGTGCGTGGCCAATACAAGGCCGGCGCGGTGCACGGCGTTCCCGTTCCGGGATACCTCGAGGAAGCCGACATCGAACCCGACAGCACGACGGAGACATTCGCCGCGCTGAAAGTCGAAATCGACACGTGGCGCTGGGCCGGCGTGCCGTTCTACCTGCGCACGGGTAAACGGCTGCAGGATCGCCTCACTGAACTGGTCGTGACCTTCGACGAAGTTCCGCATCCGATTTTCGAACAACCGCAAACATCGCATACGGCCAATGAACTGGTGATCCGGCTCCAACCGGACGAAAGCATCACAATGACCATCCTCGCGAAGAACCCGGGCGAAGGCATGCGCTTGAAGCCGGTGAGCCTGGCGCTCGATCTGGGCGAGACCTTCAAGACCCGCAGCCTCGATGCTTACGAGCGATTGCTCATGGACACGGTGAAGGGCAATCTCACCTTGTTCATGCGGCGCGACGAACTCGACGCCGCGTGGCGCTGGATCGATCCGATTCGCGCCGGCTGGGAGCAGTACGACGACCGCCCGAAGACTTACATCGCGGGAAGCTGGGGACCGGCGGCTTCGAGTTCGCTGATCGGCCGCGACGGCTTTTCATGGCACGATGAGCAGTGAGCCGTCATTACGAGGAAAACAGTGAGCTTTAACATCAAGCCCGTAAAACCGGACCGGCGGCTCGAGGACGAGCGCACGGCACTCAGCAAGGACGCGATCAAGAACGCCTTCCTGGATGATCTCTTTTACATGCAGGGCAAGTTCCCGGCCCTCGCCACCAATAACGACTACTACATGGCCTTGGCCTACGCCGTGCGCGACCGGATGTTGCAACGGTGGATCAGCACCGCCGCCGCCTATACCAGACAGGGCTCGAGAACGGTCGCCTACCTGTCGGCCGAGTTCCTGATGGGTCCGCACCTGGGGAACAACCTCATCAATCTCGGCATTTTCGACACCGTCCATGAATGCATGACGGAGCTCGGCATGAACTTCGAGCAGCTGCTGGCTCAAGAAGAGGAGCCCGGCCTCGGCAACGGCGGCCTCGGCCGACTGGCGGCTTGCTTCATCGATTCCCTCGCCACGCTCGAGGTCCCCGCGCTCGGCTACGGCATCCGCTACGAATTCGGGATTTTTCACCAGGAGATCGTCGACGGCTGGCAGAGCGAAAAGACCGACAAGTGGCTTCGATTCGGCAATCCCTGGGAACTGGTACGCCCCGAATGGTCGGTGGACGTCAAGTTCGGCGGGTCGACCGAGCAGTACATCGACGAACACAACCGGCTGCGGGTACGCTGGGTGCCGCACAAAATCGTCTGCGGCGTGCCCTACGATACGCTCATCCTCGGTTATCGCACCAACACCGCCAATACGCTGCGTCTGTGGCGCTCGGAGGCGCCCGAGTCCTTCGACTTCGCCATCTTCAACAGCGGCGATTACTACGGCGCGGTCAATCAGAAGGTCACCTCGGAGAACATCAGCAAGGTGCTCTATCCGAACGACCAGGAGCTGCGCGGCAAGGAACTACGCCTGGAGCAGCAATATTTCTTCGTCTCGTGTTCCCTGCAGGACATGTTCCGCATCATCCATCGGCAGAAATTGCCGGTCGAAAAATTTCACGAGAAATTCGCGGTGCAGCTCAACGACACGCACCCCGCCATCGCCATCGCCGAGCTCATGCGGCTGCTGGTCGATGAATACGTGCTGCCGTGGGCCGACGCTTGGAGCGTCGTGCGCAAGACATTCGCCTACACGAATCACACTTTGCTGCCCGAAGCGCTCGAACGCTGGTCGCTCGCCGTGTTCGGCCGCGTCCTGCCGCGGCACCTGCAGATCATTTACGAGATCAACGCGCACTTTCTCGAAGAGGTCCGAATGCGGTACCTGGGCGATGAGGCGCGCATTTCGCGCCTGTCGCTGATCGACGAGTCGGGCGAGCGGTATGTTCGCATGGCGCATCTGGCCTGCGTCGGCAGCCATGCAATCAACGGCGTGGCGGGCCTGCACTCCGAATTGCTGAAACGCGACGTGCTCAAGGACTTCTACGAACTGTGGCCGCAGAAATTCAGCAACAAGACGAACGGCGTGACGCCGCGCCGCTGGATGGTGCTATGCAATCCGAAGCTTTCGGCGCTCATCACGGAGCACATCGGCGACGGCTGGATCAAGGATCTCGCGCAACTGAAGCGGCTCGAACCGCTCGCCGACGACGCCGAGTTCCGCATGCGCTGGCGTGCCATCAAGCAACACAACAAGCGGGCATTCGCCTCCCTCGCCGTCGAACGCACCGGCATCGTCGCGGATCCGGAATCGATGTTCGACGTCCTGGTCAAGAGAATCCACGAATACAAGCGGCAGCACCTGAAGGTGCTGCACATCGTGTCGATGTACCACGCGATCAAGAACAACCCGTCGCTGCAGGTCCAGCCGCGCACGTTCATTTTCGGCGGCAAGGCGGCACCCGGCTACCATCTGGCCAAGCTGATGATCAAACTGATCACGGCGGTCGGCGAAGTGGTCAATCGCGACCCGGATGTGCGCGATCGGCTCAAAGTCGTGTTCCTGCCGAATTTCAACGTCACCAACGGCCAGCGCGTATACCCGGCGGCCGACCTGTCCGAGCAGATCTCGACCGCCGGCAAGGAAGCCTCGGGAACCGGCAACATGAAGTTTTCGATGAACGGCGCCCTCACGATCGGAACGTTGGACGGCGCCAACATCGAAATCCGCGAAGAAGTCGGCGCCGAGAACTTCTTTCTTTTCGGCCTGAACGCGGAGGAAGTCTATTCGGTGAAGGCGCGCGGGTATCGTCCGATGGATTATTACAGCGCCAACCAGGGGCTGCGCGACGTGATCGACTTGATTCGCAGCGGCTTTTTCTCGCGTGGCGACGCCGAACTTTTCCGGCCGCTGATCGACGGGCTGTTGTATCAAGACCCGTATCTGCTATTGGCGGATTTCCAGTCCTACGTCGAATGCCAGGACAAGGTTGCGGAGGCCTACCGCGATGAGGAGCGCTGGACCCGCATGTCGATCCTGAACACCGCGCGCAGCGGCAAGTTCTCGTCGGATCGCACCATACGCGAGTATTGCGCGGATATCTGGCACGTGAAGCCCGTGCCGATCAATCTACTCACACATGCGGAAGCAGGAATCGCATAGTCCGGCGCAACGGCTCGGCGGCGCCCCAGAGAAGCTGGTCGCCGACGGTAAACGCCGACAGGTACTCTCCGCCCATGGCCATTTTCCGCAGGCGGCCGATGGGCACCGTCATTCGGCCGCTGACCGCCGCCGGCGACAATTCCTTGATGGAACTGTCGCGGTCGTTGCTGACCACGCGAACCCAGGGGTTGCCGCCCGCGATCAGTGACTCGATCTCCGCCAGCGGGACATCGCGCGTCAATTTGATGGTCAGAGCCTGCGAGTGGCAGCGCATGGCACCGATGCGGACGCAGATACCTTCGACCGGCACCGGTTTGGATTCGGTGCCCATGATCTTGTTCGACTCGGCGCCCGCTTTCCACTCCTCGCGGCTCTGCCCGTTGCCCAGATCCTTGTCGATCCACGGAATGAGGCTTGCCGCGAGCGCAGCGCCGAAATGCTCCTTGGGAAACTTAGGATGGGCCAAGGCATCGCTCACGGCGCGGTCGACGTCCAGAATGGTGGCGGCGGGGTTGCGGAGCGCCGCCGATGCGGCCTCGTGCAGAAATCCCATCTGCCCGAGCAGCTCGCGCATGTTCTGGGCTCCGGCCCCCGAGGCCGATTGATAGGTCATCGCGGAGATCCATTCCACCAGGCCCGCGCGCATCAAGCCGGAAACGGCCATCAGCATGAGCGACACCGTGCAATTTCCGCCGATGAAGTCCTTGATGCCGTGCTGCAACGCGGCCTGCATCACCGGTAAATTCACCGGATCCAGAACGATCACCGCGTCGTTCTTCATGCGCAGCGTCGACGCCGCATCGATCCAGTAGCCCCGCCATCCGGCGGCACGCAACCGCGAATGCACGGCCGTCGTGTAGTCGCCGCCCTGCGCGCTCACCAGAATCGGCAGCCGGGCGAGCATCGCGATGTCGTCGGCGTCCTGGACGCGCCCCACTTTGCGGCCGATGTCCGGCGCCGCGGCGCCCGCCTGCGAGGTGCTGAAGAACGTGGGTTCGACCACGTCGAAGTCCCTCTCCTCGCGCATGCGCTCGAGAAGTACCGAGCCGACCATGCCGCGCCAACCGATGATGCCGATGTTAGTCATGTCGCTAGCATAAACTCAGGCGCGGGCGGCCGCAGGTTATAGTGAGACGCCATGGAGTAGCCGTACGCACCGCACGTGGCGATCAACAGGACGTCCCCCTCGACGGTGGGGGGCAACCACCGGTCCGCACCGAATTGGTCCGCAGTTTCGCAAATCGGGCCCACCACGCTGACCGGATGACTCAGCGGCTCTTCGAGGCGCGTGAGATTACGGATGTCGTGATGCGCACCGTACAAGGCGGGCCGAATGAGCGAATTCATGCCCGTGGCAATGCCGACGTAGCGCACGTCCCCCTTGCCCTTCAGCTGCGTCACGACGGCCACCAGCACCCCCGCCCGCGCGACCAGGAACCGGCCTGGTTCCATCCAAAACTGCAGGGTGGGAAACTTGAGCTTGAGCGTCGCGACACCCGCGCCGAGCACGGCGAGATCGACTTCGGCCTGACCGCTTTGGTCCGGAACCCCGAGCCCGCCGCCCAGATCGACCACACGGACTTCGGGAAATCGCCGCGCCAGATCCGCAAGAAGTTCCCCGGTCTCGGTCCAGTTCGCCACGTCGAATATGCCGCTGCCGGTGTGGGCGTGCAAACCGACGACGCGGGCCCCGGCGCTCTGCACCAGCGCCTCGAGCTCGTCGGCCTCGGCGATGGGTACGCCGAATTTCGAATGCGCACCGGCCGTTCGTACGTGATGGTGGTGCCCCCTTCCGACTCCCGGGTCGATGCGCAGGAATATTTCCCTGCCGCGAAACAGCTCCGGCCACATTTTGAGGGGGTACAAGTTGTCCAGCGTCACATGCACGCCGAGCTTGAGACCATACTCGTATTCGCCGCGGGGCGCGAAGTTCGGCGTGAACAGCACGCGCTGCGCGGACAGTCCGGGTACGGAGGCGAACGCGTGCTCGAGTTCGCCCCGCGACACGCATTCCAGCATCAGTCCGGCGGCATGCATTCGGCGCAGAATCTGCGGGTGCCAGTTGGCCTTCATGGCATACGCCCAACGGTCCACGGACTCGACGCGTTTGACTTGCGCGATGGCGGCGTCCAGGGATTCTTGGTCATACACGAAGGCGGCGGATTCGCGCACTGCGATTTCGCACAGGCGCCGCCGCTTCGCCGGGTCTTCCCACCACTGGGCAACGATGGGCGCGTGCGGCTTGGCGGCGAACAACTGTTGCCACGTCGGCCCCAGGACCTTGTCGGAGCCGATGCTTTGAATCAATCGTTCGTGGAGCTGATGCACCAGACGATCGCCCTGCGATTCGTCGATCACGAAGGTGAAATTCAAATCGTTCGCCGCCTGGGTCACGAGATAAATCTTATGATCCTGGAACAATTCGAAGGCGGCGCCGAGTTCGTGGAGGATGGCGCGGATGTTGTGACCCAACAGGCTCAGCGACGCGCAGGGACCCAGGATCTCCACGCGGCACAGCTCGCCAAGCGCGGTGCTGAGCCGGTCCAGCGCGGCCGGGTCCAGGGTATTGGCGGCGGGGTCCAGCGATACGGTGACATTGGTTTCCGATGTCGATACGAGGTCGACCGACAAACCCTGCTGTTTGAAAATCTGGAATGCGTCGGCGAGGAACCCCACCTGATGCCACATGCCGGGGCTTTCCATTGAGATCAGGGTGATCCCTTTCTTGATGGCGATGGCCTTGACCTGGGCTGCGCTATCGGCCACGTTCGCCGAGACGATGGTCCCTTCCAGCCCCGGCGCCTGGGTCGCATAGACGTGCAACGGGATCTTGTATTGCCGCACCGGGAGGACGCAGCGCGGGTGCAGGATCTTGGCCCCGTTGCTGGCGATCTCCTGGGCTTCATCGTAATGCAGGGCACGCAGCAGCCGCGCGGTGGGTACCAAACGCGGATTGGCACTGAACAAACCGGGTACATCGGTCCATATCTCCAGCCGCAGCGCCGCGAGCTTGGCGGCGAAATAGGAACCGGAAGTGTCCGAACCGCCGCGACCTAGCAGCACCGTGTCGCCGTCGTCGTTCGCCGCGATGAATCCTTGGGTGATTACCACCCGATCGAGCGCCCGCCAATCGGCCTGCAGCCGCGCATCAGGCGCAAAATCGCAGGTCGCCGACAGCAAGCCCGCTTTTTCATTGGTTCCGTGGCGATGCTCGGCCCGCAAGTAATGGCGTGCATCGACCCAGGCCGCCGCGATCCCCTGAGCACTCAGAAAGGTCGCACCCAGTGAAGTGGCCAGCAGTTCGCCCATCGCCATGACCCGCGCGCGCATCCGATCGCCGAGTTCCCGAGTTTCGGCAATCGCATCGGCCATGCGCTTGAGCTCATCGATGAACCCGTCGAATCGCGAATCGGGAACGATGCCCAGCTTGTCGGCGAGGTCGCGATGGCCGCGGTCGATCTGATCCAGGACCGCAACGTGGCCGCCGACGATGGCCGCGGTCAGCAGCGCCTCCAGGCGGTCGGTGACTCCGGACATGGCGGAATGCACCACCACCGGCCGAAAGTTGGCCGCCATGCGTTCGCGCAGCACGCCGGCGATATTGCGCCAATTGGCAACGGACGAGACGCTGGTCCCGCCGAACTTCAGGACGACCCAGCCTTCGCTGTTTTCAAACACGGAAATGAACGCGCATGGAGGAATCTAGGAGCCTGTCTGAGTATTCTACGTGAGCCGCGTTGGCAGGGAGAGGGAGCGGATGCAAGGCGCGCGGCGCGGCCCGTGGTGGTACCACGGGCAAGCCGTGCAACGCCGCAGACGCCCCTCTCCCTGCCAACCCTTCGGGACCGGGCAGATTTCCCCTCATGCGGCGTTGTCGCCTCCTGATTGGGTATCTACCCAACTGCGTCGGCTCCGCCTTGCCTGAGGGGAAATCTGCCGCGGTCGCGGCCGCGTAGAATACTCAGACAGGCTCCTGATGGCGGCCGGAGCAGCCGGCGTCAACACTTTCTCACTCGTCTTCGAAGATATCGCGCAGCTCTTTTTCCAGTTGCCGTTCGGCGAGCACGTCCTCGACTCGGCTCCACGCCGCCTTGCCCCGCTTGCCCACGGCGGCCGCCTTGGGGCGGCGCTCCGCACGCTCTATCAACGGATCGAAGTCATGCGATTCTTCAGCCTCGCCAAGAAACTCATCGTCGATATCGAAATGTTCGTCTTCGCGTTCGCGCATTTTTCGAGAAAAGCCCCTGAAATCAATAGGATCGATCAACCCAAGGCATGAAGCTGCGCACTATATCGGATTCTGCTCCGCATTCAACTAGTGCGAATTCCTTCGCCCGAAGCGCTTATACAGTATTCGTGGCGAAAATCCTGTATTTCAAGGTTACTATTTTTTAATCCTCCAAAATCAAATAAATATCAATAACATCTCGATCAAACTTAAGGAACATCGTGGCCGATCAGGTGCCGGTCATCGCCGCATCCGCCCGCGCCGGCAGGGCTCCCCCCGCCACCGCGCGGTTCACCGCCGACAAAATGGCGAGCAACGAAGCCGTGATGATGTTGCTATGCATGCCCGCCCCGAAGAGCGTGCGCCGCGAGCGCGTGGTGATCTCTATATAAGAGACCGCCTTGGCGCCGCTGCCTTGGCCGCGGGAGTGCTCCTCGTAAGACAGCACGTCGAACGGCAGACCGATGGCCTTGACCATCGCATCGATGGGGCCCGACCCCTGACCATACCAAGCCTCGGGCCGTCCATCGCGCTCCACCTGCAACGACAAGCGCTCGGAATCGGCGCCGTCCGTGGACGCCGCCAGTTGATGCGACCGGTATACGAAGGGCTGGCGCGGCGCGAAATACTCGCTTGCAAATAGATCCCACAACTCCTGTGAACTCAATTCTTTACCCGTGATATCCGCTTGCGCCTGTACCACCTGGCTGAATTCGATCTGCAGGCGGCGCGGCATGACCAGTTGATAATCGCGCTCGAGCAGGTAGGCGACGCCGCCTTTGCCGGACTGGCTGTTGACGCGGATGATGGAATCGTAGGAGCGCCCGAGATCGGATGGATCCACGGGCAAGTACGGGACGTCCCAGAGATCCGCGTCGCCACGGGCGGCGAGACCCTTCTTGATGGCGTCCTGGTGGGAGCCGGAGAAGGCGGTAAACACGAGATCGCCGACGTAGGGATGCCGCGGGTGGATGGGAAGCTGATTGCAAGCCTCCGCGCACCTTGCCGCCTCGTTAATATTCGAGAAATCTATTTTAGGATCAATACCTTGCGTATAAAGATTCAGAGCTAACGTCACTATATCGACATTGCCTGTGCGTTCGCCGTTGCCGAACAGGGTCCCCTCGACGCGCTCGGCGCCCGCCATCACGGCAAGTTCCGCCGCCGCCACGCCGGTCCCGCGATCGTTGTGCGGATGCACGCTGAGGATCACGGAATCGCGCTTGCCGACGTGCCGCGCAAACCATTCGATTTGATCCGCGTAAATGTTGGGCGTCGCCATCTCGACCGTAGCCGGCAAATTGAGAATGGATTTGCGTGCCGGCGTCGGTTCCCATACGTCGTTCACGGCATCGCATATCTCCACAGCGAAGTCGAGCTCCGTCCCGGTGAAGCTCTCCGGGCTGTACTGGAAGATCCACTCCGTGCCGCGGTCGAGTTCCGCGTATTCCCGAACCGCAGTCGCCCCCCGCAGGGCAATCTCTATGATGCCTGCACGATCGGTACAGAACACGACGCGCCGCTGAGCAATGGAAGTGGAGTTGTATACATGAACGATCGCGCGCCGTGCACCGCGCAGGGATTCATAGGTCCGGGCGATCAGCTCGGGACGGGCCTGGGTCAACACCTGGATCGTCACATCGTCGGGTATCAGGCGCTGCTCGATGATTTCGCGCACGAAATCGAAGTCCGTTTGCGAGGCGGCGGGAAAGCCCACTTCGATTTCCTTGAAGCCGATTTTGACCAGCATGTCGAACATGCGGCGCTTGCGCGCGGCATCCATCGGTTCGATCAGCGCCTGATTGCCGTCGCGCAGATCGACACTGCACCAGACGGGGGGTGCCTTGATGACTTGGTCCGGCCACGATCGATCGGCAAGGTCGATGGGCTTGAATGACTGGTACTTGGTCGACGGATTACGCAACATGATTTTCTCTCGATCGGGTTCTGCGCGCCACGAATAACGCCCTTCGGTAAGGTAAGGCGCTTTGAGGATTTATTCCGGTCTTGTAAGCGCCGACCGTTAGCGCGAGTGTGTGGCGCCTAGCGGCGCAGCAGCAGAGCAAGCAGCCCCAGGCGCTGTGCGGCGCGGGGAATGGAGAGATGCTTGGCCTTACCCGGGTACATACCCCGGAATCTAGCACTGGTCGACCTCGCCATGCAATAGGCCGCAATAAGCCTCAAAAGGCCTCAAAAGGCAGCCGGCGCGGGCCCCTAGCTCGGGCCCCCGTAGTCGCGATTCTTCCATCGAGCCCCGCTGCCGCGCCAATAGTTGACGGCGGAGGCCAGCGTGGCTGCCATGTAGAACAGCGCAATCAGCGGCAGCGCCAACGATCTCAAGGGATTCCGCCGGTAGCGGCGCAGCGTCGGCACGAAACTCAACGCCCCGAGGGTGAAGGCAGCGAGCCCGGCGGCCCGCGGCCAGGCCCCCGGCCACGGGGCCCCGAGCCATCCCCCGCCAAACAGGGCGGCGACGGACGGCACCCACCAGACCAAGGTCAGCCCTACCAAGGTCAGCGCCAGCAGCGGCGTGGAATAACGGAGCTGTGTGAATGCCGTGCGCGCAATCATGTCCCACAGGTCCGCTGCCCGCGGATAGCGGCGCATCGAAACCGCAAGACCCGAGTGTCCCAGGTAGATGCGCCCGCCTCGCTTCACCGCCTTCGCCAGAGTGACGTCGTCGATCAGCGCACCTTTGATCGACTCGATGCCGCCGATCCGCTCCAGCGCCTCACGCCGGATCAGCACCGTACCGCCGGCGGCGGCCGCCACGGTCGAGTGGGGATCGTTCACACGGGCGAAGGGATACAGCATTTGAAAAAAGTAGACGAAGGCGGGTACCAACCACTTCTCGGCAGGGCTCGAGCAATTGAGCCGGACCATCTCGCTCACCATGTCGACGCGTGGCGAATTCAGCCGCGCCACCAGCGTCGCGAGGTGGCGCGGGTCGTGCACGATGTCCGCATCGGCCAGCAACAGGACGGCGGCCTCGGCGCACGCGACGCCTTGGCTTACCGCCCATAATTTTCCCGACCATGCCGGCGGTTTACGCGCGGCGGAAATCACCCGCAGCAAGGAGTTGCCGTTGCCGCGCGCCGCGGCGGCGGCGCGGGCAATCTCCGCGGTACCATCGGTGGAATCGTCATCGACCAAAATCACCCGGAATCTGCCGGCATATTGCTGGTCGAGAAGCGACGCGATCACGGGGCCTATGGTCTCGGCCTCGTCGCGCGCCGGGACGATGACATCGACGTCCGGGGTCTCGCTCGGCTGGGCCGGCAGCAATTCCGGGCTGGACAGCCAAAATTTGCCGTGCGCGAAAAAAAGATACAGCCAGATACACAGCGACAACAGCGGGATCAAAGCGGCATCCTTCAGGGAGTCCCGATCCAACCGCCGAGCTGACGTTGCACGATGTCGGCGAGCACGTCGGCGTGGCGCGCATCGTCGTTCAAGCAAGGCACGAGCGTCAGCTTCTCGCCGCCGAGTTCCAGGAATTTGTCGCGATACTCGATCGCCACTTCCTCCAAAGTCTCCAAACAATCGACGGCAAACGACGGTGAAACGACGGTCAACTTGCGCAGCCCCCGCTCGGCCAATTCCTTCAAGGTATCTTCGGTGTAGGGTTGCAGCCAGACCACGGAGCCGAAACGGGACTGGTAACAATGCGAGTAGTCGCCCGTCGCCAGTCCCAGCCGCGCCACGACCGAGCGTGTCGTCGCCTCTGCGTGGGCCTGATAGGGATCGCCCTCGTGGACATAAGCCGCCGGGATCCCATGGTAGGAGAACACCAGATGCGAGCGCTCGCCGACCTGCTTCCAGTGATTCTCGATGCTGCCGGCCAAGGCGGCGATATAGCCCGGATCCTGGTGATAGTCGTTGACGAAGCGGGTCTCCGGAAGCCAGCGCCAGCGCTGCAGCACTTGGGCCGTCCGATCGAACACCGAACCGGTGGTCGACGAGCAGTACTGCGGATAAAGGGGCAACACCAGCAGTTTCTTCACGTTCTGCTCGGCCAGCGCGTTGACGGCGTCGGCAAGGCTCGGATTGCCGTAGGTCATGCCGAGTTCGACGCGCAAGCCGTCCCCTTGCCGAGCGTTGAGCAGCGCAGCGACTTTGGCCGCAAGACGCCTGGAGTACACCGCCAGAGGCGAACCGTCGTGCAGCCAGATTTTGCGGTATTTTCGCATCGTCCTGATCGGACGGAACGGCAGAATGACGCCATAGAGCAGCGGTAGCCAGATCAATCGCGAGGTGTTGATGACGCGCCGATCGCCCAGGAACTCACGCAGGTAGCGCTGCACGGCGAAATAGGACGGAGAGTCCGGAGTGCCGAGATTGACCAGCAACACGCCGATGCGTTCCGGAGCCGACGCCGCCGCGGCGTCCGCGTGCGCCACCGCGCGGTAATAAGCCATTTTCCAATCCTTTAAGTATTCGCGCGCACAGTATACTCAACGCCGAATGAAGCCCCGCACCTCATGATGTGGCTGACTGCCGATGAGAGCGAGGCGCTGCGCCTCAGCCTGAGCATTGCGGCGCGCAGCGTCGCGTTCAATTTACCGGCCGCCATCCTGATCGCATGGCTGCTCACCCGGGTTCGATTCGTCGGGCGAACCCTGTTGGATGCCGTGGTGCATCTGCCGCTGGTGCTGCCGCCGGTGGTGGTCGGCTATATTCTGCTGCTGTTGTTCGGGACCCGCGGGTTCATCGGGTCATGGCTGCAGAGAGCGTTCGGCATCGAACTCTTATTCACGAGCAACGGCGCCGCGCTCGCCACCGCCGTCATGTCCTTTCCGCTGATGGTCAGGGCGATGCGAATTTCCCTGGAAAACGTCGATCGCGGATTGGAGGACGCGGCTCGTACCTTGGGCGCGCGCGCCGCGGACCGCTTCGCGACCATCACGCTGCCGTTGATGCTGCCGGGCATCACCGCCGGAGTCATCACCGCATTCTCGGCCGCCCTGGGCGAATTCGGCGCCGTCATCACCTTCGTCTCCAACATACCGGGCCAAACCCGTACGCTGCCGCTGGCTCTGTACACCGCGCTGCAATCACCGGGCGGCGAACACGCGGCCGCACGCCTCGCAGGACTGTCGTTGGGACTGGGGCTGGGCGGCCTGTTGCTGTCCGAATGGTTTTCGCGGCGCGTGCGCCGGATGTTGGGCCGCTGATGCTTGCCGTCGCCGCGGCCAAGAAGCGGGGTCCGTTCGCGCTGGACGTTCGCTTCGACTTGCCGACGCCGGGCGTGGCGGCGCTTTTCGGACGTTCCGGCTCCGGCAAGAGCATGGTGGTCAACACCATCGCAGGTCTGCTCAAGCCCGATGTTGGCAGAATCGTGCTTGACGGGTCGGTGTTGCTCGATACGCAGCTTAAGATCGATGTAGCGCCGGAACACAGACGAATGGGCTACGTGTTCCAGGATGCCCGTCTTTTCCCGCATCTCTCCGTTGCCGGCAACTTGCGTTACGCGGAACGGCGCGCCGCGGGCAGCGCCTACGTCAGCCTCGACACGGTGACCGGCCTGCTCGATCTCGGCGCGCTGATGGACCGACGCACACATCAACTGTCCGGGGGCGAGCGGCAGCGGGTCGCCATCGGCAGGGCTTTGCTGACGCAGCCGCGGCTGCTGCTGCTCGATGAACCGCTGGCGGCGCTCGATGGCGCACGGCGCGAGGAAGTGCTTCCGTACCTCGAATCCTTGCGCGACCAATTGTCCATTCCGATGGTGTATGTCACTCACGATTACGAGGAAGTCCTGCGGCTCGCCACCCACCTCGTGCTGATGGAATCGGGCGTAGTCATCGCCCGGGGCGGGCTCGCCAAAATGAGCCTTGAACCGCATTTGCGGTCCCTCATCGGCCCCGATCAGGTCGGTGCCATCATCGACGGCGTCGTGCTCGGTTTCGATTCCGCGAGCGGCTTGACGAAGGTCCGCGTAGGTCGCAATGGCGACCTTTTCGTACAGTCCAAGGATCTCGCGGTCGGCACGCCCCTGCGCGTGCAGCTCCTGGCACGCGATGTCATCGTCTCGACGCAAATCCCTGAGCGCTTGAGCGTGCGCAATTGTCTCGCCGGACGCGTGACGGGCGTTCAAGACGATGACCTGGGCTCCGACCTGATCACCATCGACATCGGCGGCGCGGCGATCCTGGCGCGGATCACCAAGGCGGCAACGCGTGAATTGTCGTTGACTCCGCAAATGAACGTATGGGCCCTGGTGAAATCCGTGTCCTTGCGCGGCCACTCCTTCGCGGTTCCGACCGCGGCGCCTACTTCAGCCGCGTCCCCAGATGCATGATGCCCACGATATGATCCTCGGCGCTCAATCCGATCGCAGCCTTGACCCCCGCATCGTAGGCTGCCGCACCGGTCTTCCACATCACGCCGTAACCCAGATCGTGCGCCGCCAAGAATAGATTCTCGGCGGCCGCGGCGGCGGCGATCACCTGTTCGATCTCCGGCACCTTGTGTTCACGGCGCACTGTACAGCCGACCACGACGATGGCCGGAGAGTTCTTCATTTTCTCGCATTCGGCGGCAAATTGTTCCTCACTCATCGACGGCAATCTCACCCGCTTGGCGCTCGCGGCCGCCAGCGCGAACCCGTCCCGCAAACCGGCGTCGACCACGATG
>Ga0209006_10003160_pt1 | contig 14968 bp, 9 predicted proteins | sample JacPin_JW_Ref_O2_FD_188567 | JGI IMG/M metagenome (GOLD analysis project Ga0209006, IMG submission 188567) | Forest soil microbial communities from Algoma, Ontario, Canada - Jack Pine, Ontario site 1_JW_Ref_O2 (SPAdes) (version 2) | ecosystem: Environmental > Terrestrial > Soil > Boreal... | reverse complement strand
GTGCAGACCATCGGTCGTTCCTCGCGCAATGGCGCCCAGTAAATTTTCCTGGTGCTCGGTTTTCTCTTCGTCCTCGTTCATTACGACGCGTCCGGCGGTTTTCGGCTGCCCAGTTTCCGGGACCAGCATCTTAGCCATGAGCAGCGTGCCGGGAGCAGTCATGATCACAGCGCTCAGCAGATGTTTTGGCTCGATGCCGAAAGCGATATAGGCGGCCATGATTCCGCCGGAGACATGCGCCATGCCGCTGGTCATGACCGTCATTAACTCCGACCGAGTCAGGTCGGGGAGAAACGGCTTGATCGTGACCGGTGCTTCGGTTTGTCCCATGAAAATGCTGGCAGCAACATTCAGAGATTCGGCGCCGCTGGCCCCCATCACGCGGGTCATAAGCCAAGCCGCGACTTTGATGATGACCTGCATGATTCCGAAGTGATAAAGGACGGCAAAAAAAGCGGTGATGAAGATGATCGTGGGCAAGACCTGGAAAGCGAAATAAAACCCGAGCGGTGAGCCTTGCTTCCCGAGATCGCCGAAGACGAACTCCGAGCCGACGAAGGCATAGTTCAGAAAGTGGTTGACGACATTGCCGGCGGCCTGAAAGGCGCGGCGACCTGCGTCAAGTCTCAAAACGCAAAACGCGAAGACGAATTGCAGGCCCAGGCCCCACGCTACCGTTTTCAGCCGGATGGCGCGGCGGTCGGTGGAGAAAATATAGGCCGCGCCGAGCATGGTCAGCAAACCCAGAATGCCGGTGTACCGTCCCATCAGTTTTTCTCCGCACTCATAGTGACGACCTTGCCGATGACTTTGTGGATGAGCGGCCTTTGGGCCGGCGCCGCGTCTGCGATCTGGCAACTCGCTTCAATCAGTTGCCGCGCACGCTCAGCGAGCGGCTCAGCATTGTAGTAAATCGTGGCCAGCGGCTCTGCGGCGGCAACCCGGTCTCCAACTTTTTTGTGCAACACAATGCCTACGGAGGGGTCCACCGAATCTTCCTTGCGCTCGCGCCCTCCGCCGAGGATCACGCAGGCAGTGCCGATCTGTTCGCACTGCATCGAAGAGATATATCCCTCCTTCGTACTTGAAACCAGCAGTGTGTGCTGTGCTTGCGGAAGTCGCTTCGCATCGTCAATCACTCGCGGATCACCGCCTTGCAGTTCGATCATCTGGCGAAATCTTTCCAGCGCCTGCCCAGACGAAATCAATTTCGCGCTCTGCTGTTTGCCTTCCGCAACCGTTTTCGAGACGCCGCCCAGGAGCAGCATCCATCCTGCAAGTTCGAGGCAAAGTTCGCGCAGATCCTGGGGTCCGCTGCCGCGCAAAATCTCAACTACCTCGACCACTTCCAATGCATTGCCGATCATGTTGCCCAAAGGCTGATCCATGTCGGTAATAAGCGCGACGACCCGCTTTCCCATACGCTCGCCGGTTTCCACCATGAGTTCAGCGAGAAAAGCCGCATCTTTCTCGCTCTTCATGAATGCGCCCGATCCAGTCTTTACGTCGAGCACGAGTGCGTCGATTCCCTCTGCCAGTTTCTTGCTCATGATCGACGCGCAAATCAGATAGGGGCTCTCGACTGTGCCGGTCACGTCGCGCAGCGCGTAGAGTTTCCGGTCGGCGGGTGCAATTTCCGCGGTCTGTCCGATCATGGCGCAGCCGCAAATCGCGAGCACCCTGCGGAAGTCGGTCACCGAGAGGTTCACGTTGAAGCCGGGAATGGCTTCCAGTTTGTCCAGGGTTCCGCCTGTGTGGCCGAGGCCCCGACCGCTGATCATCGGTACAGTAATGCCAGCAGCGGCGGCTAGTGGGGCGAGTACGAGAGAAGTCTTGTCGCCGACACCTCCGGTCGAGTGCTTGTCGACCTTCCTCGCAGGCAGCGAAGAAAGGTCCAACACTTCGCCGGAGTGCAGCATCGCGTCGGTCAATGCAGCCGTCTCGGGACGCGTCATCCCGCGCAGGACCACCGCCATCAGCCATGCCGAAACTTGATAGTCGGGAATTTTACCCGCGGTGTAAGCATTCACCAAGCCTTCGATTTCCGCGGACGAAAGCTCGACCGCGTCCCGCTTCTTGCGAATCACGTCAATGGCGCGGAACGCTTGTGCCGTGGTAGTCGTCGGGCTCACTTGAGACGGAATCCTTCCGGAAGAAGTTCGGTGATGTGCGCTTGCTTCGGCCCGGCTGCGCCCTGAAAGAAAATCGTCGCGGCGGGGCCGAACTCATAGATCACTTGCCGGCACGCTCCGCAGGGCGAGCACGCGACGTCATGATCGTTCGCGACGGCGACTGCGCGAATTTCAATCTTCGGTCCCAGTGTTGCGACTGCGGAAAAAATCGCGGTGCGCTCGGCGCAATTCGTCATCCCGTAGGAAGCGTTCTCCACATTGCAGCCGGAGAATATTTTGCCGTTGGTCAGCAGGATCGCAGCACCGACGTGAAAGTTTGAGTAGGGAGCGTGCGCGTTCTTCATCACTTTCGACGCAGCCCTCTCCAGCCTCTTCCGCACACTCGCGGACACCGCCTTGTTGGTCATAGAGAGAAATAATATCCCGCGGATTTCTGTTCGAAGTGGCCTCCCTGAGAGTCCAAATCGTGCGCCATTGTAAACCCTCGCATAGGATTCCGGGCCTTTTCTTCGAGGCTGCCGATGGTTCGGTGCGGGCAGACTACCGTTGCATAAGTCCCTGCCGTACAATTGCACTTCAGGATCGTGCGCACCCGCGGCCACGTGGGCCCGATAACGGTAAGAATCTGTGGAGCGAGAAGTGGGCGATTACGAATATTCGAGCGTCGGGAGCGAGTCAGGACGTGATCTCGCGACGCGCGGCCTTCGGCCGAACTCAATCGCGACTCTCGCGGGACGCCCGCTCCTGGCGAACTCCGGAATTCCGCTCGACCTGAATTGGTTGCAGGAAGTCCGTGTGAACACCAGTGCGGTAGAACGCCGTGCCCAGACGCAAACAGCGCGCCGAACAGTGAAGAAAGAATGGCAGGCAGCGTGGCTGCTACGCGCGATCACCTGCATGGATCTGACGACGCTTTCCGGCGACGACACCGATGACCGCGTGCGACGGCTGTGTGCGAAGGCGCGCCAACCGATTCAACAGGATCTCGTCGAAAAGCTTGGCATCGAGCAACTCGGAATCAAAGTGGGCGCCGTTTGTGTGTATCACACGTTCGTTGAGACTGCGCTGCACGCGTTGGAGGGCAGCGGCATAAATGTCGCCGCGGTTTCCACCGGATTCCCCGCTGGACTTTCTCCGCTCGCCGAGCGCGTTGCTGAAATTCGGCGTTCCGTCGAAGCGGGTGCGCACGAGATCGACGTCGTCATTACCCGCGCTCATGTTTTCGGCGGACGCTGGCAAGCGCTCTATGACGAAGTGGCTGCTTTCCGGCAGGCCTGCGGGGGACGTCACATGAAGGTCATCCTTGGGACTGGCGATCTGCTGACGCTTCGCAACGTCGCGCGGGCGAGCGGCGTGGCTATGATGGCGGGTGCTGATTTCATCAAGACTTCGACAGGCAAGGAGCCGACGAACGCGACGCTGCCGGTGAGCCTGGTGATGGTGCGCGCGATCCGCGAATACGCGCAGCAGACTGGAATGGCCGTCGGCTTCAAACCGGCAGGGGGAATCCGCACGGCGAAGCAGTCTATCGACTGGCTCGCGCTGATGAAGGACGAACTTGGTGTGTCGTGGATGCGCGCCGAGCTGTTTCGCTTGGGCGCGAGCAGTTTGTTGGGAGACATCGAACGGCAACTTGAACACTATGCAACTGGCCGCTACTCGGCGGAGTATCGGCATCCGATCGCGTAGGCAGGACGTCCCACGTCTCGCAAACGCGGCGAGACGCGGGGCACCCAATTGAGTAGTGGATTCTGGAAACTACATCGAATGAGCATCGCTGAAAAATTCGTCAGCATGGAGTACGGACCGGCGCCTGAAGATTCGAAAGAAGCGGTCGCATGGATGGAGCGTCACGGCCGGCGTTTCGGACTCTTCATCGGCGGCGCTTGGCAAGCGCCCGCGGCCGGAGAATATTTCGACACACACGATCCGTCGAACGGAGAGAAGCTGGCTTCGGTTGCCCAAGGTACGGCGGGCGACATTGACGCAGCGGTACGGGCCGCCCGCGCGGCTTCGCCGAAGTGGCGCTCGCTCACGCCGCACCTCCGCGCGCGTTACTTGTATGCTCTGGCGCGGCTTGTGCAGAAACATTCGCGCCTGCTTGCCGTTCTCGAAACGATGGATAACGGCAAGCCCATTCGCGAGAGCCGCGACATTGATATCCCTCTCGTGGCCCGGCATTTTTACTACCACGCCGGATGGGCCCAGCTGCTCGAACAGGAATTTCCCGATCACGAACCGTGCGGCGTTGTGGGCCAGATTATTCCCTGGAATTTTCCTCTGCTCATGCTGGCGTGGAAAATCGCGCCGGCTCTCGCAACGGGAAACACGGTGGTGCTGAAGCCCGCAGAGTTTACCCCGCTGACCGCGCTGTTGTTTGCGGAACTTTGTCAGGAGGCCGGCCTGCCTGCGGGGGTTATCAACATCGTGACCGGAGACGGTTCGACTGGCGAGTCCCTGGTCAAGCATCCCGACGTAGACAAGATTGCATTCACGGGATCGACCGAGGTCGGACGCGCGATTCGCGGGGCGACCGCGTCGAGTCATAAACGTCTCTCGCTTGAACTTGGCGGCAAGTCTCCCTTCATCATTTTCGAGGATGCCGATCTCGACAGCGCCGTTGAAGGTCTGGTTGATGGAATCTGGTTTAACCAGGGACAGGTTTGTTGCGCAGGCTCGCGCCTGCTGATGCAGGAAAGCATTGCCGAGGCGTTGATCTCGAAGATTCAGACTCGCATGAGCAGCCTGCGGATCGGCGCACCGCTGGACAAAGCGATCGACATCGGCGCGATCGTCGCACAGGTGCAGCTCGACCGCATCCAGCGCATGGTTGCGCAAGGCGTTGCCGAAGGCGCGACCTGCTGGCAGCCGGAGATGGTTCTGCCTTCGCGCGGCTTCTATTATCCGCCGACGCTATTGAGCAACGTGCATCCCACGTCGATCGTGGCACGGCAGGAGATTTTCGGTCCTGTCCTCGCGGCAATGACGTTCCGCACTCCCACGGAAGCCGTCGAACTCGCCAACAACACAGTTTACGGTTTGGCATCGTGCGTGTGGAGCGAAAGCATCAACGTCGCACTGCACGTTGCTGCGCAGCTGAAAGCCGGCGTGGTGTGGGTGAACTGCACGAACATGTTCGATGCCGCCTGCGGTTTCGGCGGATACCGCGAGAGTGGTTACGGGCGGGAGGGAGGACGCGAAGGCTTGCTCGAGTATATGGAGCCGAAGTGGTTTAAGCACGCTCCGAAGCTGCCGAGTTCAGAAAAATCCTCACTTCTCGCAAAGGACGCGAGAAATGGGGCACCCGATTCCGATGAGCACGATAAAGCTTCTTCTGAAATCAGCGCGCCTGCGATTGACCGCACCGTGAAGCTCTACATTGGCGGCAAACAGGCGCGGCCGGACTCGGGCTACAGCATGGAGGTGCGTTCGTCTGACGGAAAGTTGCTCGGCGAAGCACCGCTGGGCAATCGTAAAGACATTCGCAACGCCGTGGAAGCCGCGCACAAGGCCGGAGCTTGGTCAAAAGCGACAGCACACAATCGCGCCCAGGTTTTATATTACTGTGCGGAAAACCTTGCACAGCGGCGTGAGGAAATCGCTCACCGCCTGGCTGCGGTTGTCGGCGAGGAACAAGCTGCCGCGGAAATCGATCGGGGCGTCGAACGCACCTTTTCCTACGCCGCATGGGCCGACAAATTTGACGGCGCCGTGCATAATCCGCCCTTCCGCAATATTGCAATTGCGATGAATGAAGCGATCGGGACCGTGGGCGTGATCTGTCCGACGGACGCACCACTGCTCGGCTTCCTCTCGCTCGTGTTACCGCTGCTCGCGGTTGGGAATACCGTGGTCGCGGTTCCGTCGGAAGAATATCCGCTCATTACCGCCGATCTCTATCAGGTTTTCGACACCAGCGATCTGCCGGGAGGTGCGGTCAATATCGTGACGGGTTACGCCTCGCAACTTCTGAAAACGCTGGCCGAGCACGACGACGTTGACGCTATCTGGTGCTACGGAGATGAAGTGACCGTCGCGTCGGCAAAGGCGATGTCGACCGGAAATCTGAAACAGGTCTGGACCAACGAAAGCCGCGTCATCGACTGGTTCGACGCGAAACAGGGCGAGGGACGCTGGTTCCTCGAGCACGCGACTCAGGTGAAGAACATCTGGATTCCCTACGGTGAATAGGCGTTGCTGTCGAGTTCTCGCTCGACCGGGCGACTGGCGCGGCTGTCCCACATGAATCTCTCGGATGACATTGCTTTTGTCGCCGCGCGGCGCTAGCATAGCGCCGATCGCTTTTCATCCGTCCGGGCATCTTTCTCTCTTCAGTCCACGTTGACCAAGGAGGACCTAATGGGTATCGCAGTTTCCCCGCAAATTCATCCGCGAGTGGCAGAGTTTATCGACAAACCACGAAAAATGCTGATCAACGGCAAGTGGCTTAACGCCGCTTCCGGCAAAACCTTTCCCACGTACAATCCCGCGACCGGCGAGGTTCTCGCCCAGGTTGCGGAAGGCGATCGAGAAGACATCAATCAAGCAGTGCAGGCCGCGCGCAGGGCGTTCGACAATGGCCCATGGCGCCGCATGACGGCTTCTGAGCGAGGCCGCCTGATCTGGAAACTCGCCGATCTGCTCGAGCAGCACACCGAAGAGTTTGGCTACATCGAGAGCCTCGACAACGGGAAACCTCTCAGCATCGCAAAGGCGGCCGACGTTCCACTCGCTGTCGACCTGTTCCGCTACATGGCGGGATGGGCCACGAAGATCGAAGGCAACACGATTCCTCTGTCTGTTCCGTACACGCCCGGCGCGAAGTATCTCGCGTACACGTTGCGCGAACCGGTCGGCGTCGTCGGGCAAATCATTCCGTGGAATTTCCCGCTGCTCATGGCCGCATGGAAGCTGGGCCCTGCGCTCGCGACTGGTTGCACAGTCGTCTTGAAGCCCGCCGAACAGACTCCGCTTTCGGCGCTGCGATTGGGCGAACTGATTATGGAAGCGGGCTTTCCCGAGGGCGTGGTCAATGTTGTCCCAGGCTACGGTGAAACGGCGGGAGCCGCGCTCGCCGCTCATCCCGATGTTGACAAGGTTGCCTTCACCGGATCGACTGAAGTGGGCAAGCTCATTGTCCACGCCGCTACAGGAAACCTGAAAAAAGTTTCTCTCGAGCTCGGCGGAAAATCTCCCAACGTCGTTTTTAAGGATGCTGACTTGGCGACGGCTATTCCGGGCGCGGCCAGCGCCATCTTCTTCAATCATGGCCAGTGCTGTTGCGCGGGCTCACGGCTTTACGTCGAGAAAGGGATATTCGATCAGGTGGTCGAAGGCGTCGCAGAGCATGCCCGGAAGATAAAAGTCGGATCGGGCCTCGAGCCTGACACGCAGATGGGGCCACTCGTTTCCGAAGAACAACTCAATCGGGTCTGCGGATATCTCGAGTCCGGGCTTTCCGAAGGAGCAAAAGCTCTGGCTGGTGGACATAAGGCGGGCGACCGTGGATATTTCGTCGAGCCGACCGTACTTGTGGACACGCGGGAGAATATGAAAGTGGTGCAGGAAGAAATCTTCGGACCAGTTGTGGCGGCGATGCCGTTCACCGATCCAGAGGAGATTATTCCCCGTGCCAATGACAGCGAATACGGATTGGCGGCTGCCGTCTGGACGCGCGATATTGGCAAGGCGCATCGCATGGCAGAGCAACTCCGCGCCGGAACAGTGTGGATCAACTGCTACAACATCTTCGATGCGGCAATGCCGTTCGGAGGTTACAAGCAGTCAGGCTGGGGGCGCGAGATGGGACACGATGCGCTCAGCCTCTACACCCAAACCAAGGCGGTTTGCACCAGAATCGCCTAGCCATTCCATCGAAAGTAAATGAGGACGGTGGTCTTAGACCACCGTCCTTTTCATGTTTCAACGAGTTCATGTCTTAACGCGTCAGGTTGCGCCGCTCGCTATTTTTCCATCATCAGAACTTTTTCTGCTTCGTCAATTTCCATCAGCTTCACTTCGATCACTTCGTTCATGGTGGTCTGCACGTTGCGTCCCACAAACGTCGCCTCGACGGGAATCTCGCGATGCCCGCGGTCAATCAGCACACAGAGTTGTACACGTTGCGGCCGGCCGTGGGAGAACAGGGCGTCCAGAGCCGCGCGGGTGGTGCGCCCGGTGAATAGAACGTCGTCGACCAGAACGATATTCTTGCCTTCGATTTCAAACCCGATCGCTTTTTCCTGAACCACAGGCTTCGGTCCCAAAGTAGAAAGATCGTCGCGATAAAAAGTAATGTCGAGCGTGCCGACGGGAACCTCGGCATTCTCGATGCGGGCGATGATCTTGCCCAGGCGCTCGGCAATGGGCACGCCACGCCGGCGAATTCCAACCAAGCCGAGGCCATCCACGCCGCCGTTCTTTTCGACAATTTCATAGGCCAGCCGGACCAAAGTGCGTTCAATTTCTGAAGCCGACATCAGTTGCGCCTTTTGATGGAGACCCGTCTTACGCGAAGGATTCTTTGCATTCATCGGAAGTTATGCCTCGGCAGTTATGCGTCGTTACAGAACCGGCTTCTCAATGTAGTCAACGGGCTCTCGGAGGTCAAGCGCGGGTCGGGGCAACGGAGGGAGAATTCACACGCTGGACCGGTTGACGGGATGAGTGTTCTCGACTTCCACTTCCGTGCCCATGCCGGGCGCCGGACATTCAGTCTTCACGATGCGGGCCAGCGGAGACTTGGATTCCTGCAGAGAAGCTAGCGTTATGGCGCTGGGATTTCTGCTGGCAGCGTCGGTCGGAAGAATTCCCACGCCCAGATTTCTTCCCAAGGCCTTGGCGCGATACAGGGCCGCATCGGCCAGCCCGATGGATTCTTCGGCGCAAATCGATTCGAAAGCGCCGCGGCACCAGGGATAAGCTGCCCAGCCCACGGAGCAGGTCTTACGCACGGTAATGCCGTGGCCGAGATCGAACGCCTCCGATGCCATGACGTCAAGGATGCGGCTGCAGAATGCAGGCGTTCCTCCAGGATCGGTGGAACGGCTCATGATCAGAAATTCCTCGCCGCCCCAGCGCACCAGCACATCAGATTTACGTACCACCAGCGTGAGTCGCTCCGCCACTAATTGCAGCAGGCGGTCGCCAGCGGGATGTCCGTGAAGGTCGTTGACCTCTTTGAAAAAGTCCACGTCGACCATGATGAAGACCAGATCGCGGTGATCGAGTTTGCGAATATCTCCGCCCCGAGCGCGCTGGTAATTTCTCAGCACCTGTCCCGCTTCGGCGGTGATGATTTCTTCGAGGTAGCGGCGGTTCCATACTCCCGTAAGCGAGTCGGTAAAGGAGATTTCTTGCAGTTCGAGATTCTTGCGCTGTAGCTCAAGACTGTGCCATCGCAACGATTGCTCTTTGCTTTCGATCTCGTCCTTCATGCGGCACATTTCATCCAAGTTCTGCCGCGTCAATCGCAGCAGGCTGAGCAATTCAACATCCAGCAAATGCTGTTTCAGGATCACCAGAACTCCCATCACCACCATGACGGCAATGATCAATACCAGCCGGTAAGTGCGAACGGCTTGAGGAACGTCGCCGGCAAACTGGGCCCACGCCACCATCAGTGGCGTGACGAAGACCGCGAGCATAGCGAGGCGTGCCTTCCAAATCCCATGACCGTGCGTGGCCGCCTCCTCATCCGCACCCTGCTTCGATGCCTCGCGCGAAAGAAAACCGATGCGGACAAACCACGCCATCGCCGCGACCAGGGGCACGTCGAACAGACTGCCCGTGTAGTAAACGTGCAGGTCAATCGCTTCACTCGCCACTAGCGACGCGACGCAATACACTACCGTGGCTGCGAAGAGGTGCCCGTAGATTCTTCTCCACAATCCGCGGCTCCGCCGCCGGACCAGAACGAGCGCCACGGCCAAGACGAGTTCTTCGCTGACATAGAGCAGGTCAAAACTTCGACCGTAAATAGATTCGACCGGATGCACGTACTGCCACGGGATCACAACGAAGAGATAAAGAAACATCCACCAGGTGAAAAGCAGCGCGAAATCGAGTGTTCCGGCGCGCAGAGTACGATCATCCCGTTGCACGTGCGGCATCACCGCCACCGCCGCCATCATCGGGACGATGTGCAGGAAGAGAATAACGTCGCCGACAAATGGATTCGGCGCTTCGTGGCGAAAAATGACTTCTACATAAGTCCACATCAACTGCGACGTTACCCACATTCCAAGGCCGAGCCCCATCAGCGCCCAAAACAATCGCGCCTTCGGCGGAGCGCTCTTTACATTGGCGAGGAATGCGATGGTCGCACCCAGCAGAATGATGTTTTGCAGGATGTCGCCAAGGGCCGTCAACACAAATCCGCGAGGGACGAGCAGAGATAACAAAACATGGCCGCACACGACGGCGCAAATGATGATTGTCCACTCGTGCCGGCGCACAAGTGGAGACCGGTTTTGGAGCGGAGCACTCCCCACGTCCAAATTGTAAGTTCCTTCGACGGCGGGCACGGATTACGGAAGTAACCAAGAATGAGGCTATGAGAGATTGGCAGCGAACCTCTCCACGAACCTGTAAACATCGCGGCATGAGTTGTATAGCGGCACGGCGGCGACGCGAAACGTATCCGGCTCGCGCCAGTCCCCGATCACTCCTTCGGCAATGAGTCGGTCGCATAGTGCGCGCCCATCGTGAAAGAGTCGAATCGAAAGTTGAGCGCCTCTGCGGCTCGGTTCCGGCGGCGTTATGATTGAAAACTTGGTTGAAGCTATCCGGCTCAGAAGGAATTCCATGTATCCGGTGAGTAGTAAGCTTTTTGCCCGCAAGCGTTCCATGCCCGCCTCGGCAAATATCTCCATCGAAGCGCGCAGCGGGGCCAACGCCATGATCGGAGGATTGCTCAATTGCCAGCCTTCCGCTCCCGCCATCGGATGAAAATCTGGCGCCATCTGAAATCGGTTCGCCTCATCGTGTCCCCACCAGCCCGCAAAGCGCGGCAGTTGCCAGGCGCGAGCGTGGCGATCGTGTACGAAACATCCGGCAACGCAACCTGGACCACCGTTCAAGTACTTGTAACTGCACCACACGGCGAAGTCCGGGCCCCAGTCGTGCAACCGAAGCGGCACGTTTCCGGCCGCGTGGGCGAGATCACAACCGACGACGCATCCTTTGCCTTGCCCTGCCTTAGTGATCCCTTCGATGTCGAACCATTGACCGTTCGCATAATTAATTCCGCCGAGCAGGATCAACGCAATCGACGTACCTTCGCACCCGATCATCTCGACAACGTCCTCGTCGCGCACGCAACTTTCGCCGTCGCGAGGCGTGAGTTCAAGAAGTGAATTCGCCGGATCGAAGCCGTGATATCGGATCTGCGATTGGACCGCGTATTGATCGGAGGGAAATGCTCCCTGCTCAATCAAAATCTTGTGCCTCTGGGCTGTCGGCCGGTAAAACGACGCCATCATCAGATGCAGGTTGACGGTCAGCGAATTCATCACCACTACTTCCGGCGGCTCAGCTCCGACCAGCGCGGCCGTCTGTTGGGCGAGCAACCGGTGATATGGCAACCATGGATCGCGCGCATGAAAATGGCCTTCCACTCCTAATTGCGCCCAGTCTCGCAACTCCTGCTCGATGTATGCGCTTGCGGCTCTTGGCTGCAGCCCGAGCGAATGTCCGCACACATAAATGCAATCTTCCCCGCTTTTCCTTTTCGGGAGACAGAAACGCTCGCGAAAATGGGCGAGCGGATCGCGAGCGTCCAATGTCGCAGCGAAATCCTCTCCCGGTCGAAATACCGCCTGGCTCATGAGGCCAACTCCAGAGGTGTCAATGCGCCGCGTATCAACTGATCAGCCTTGCGCCAATCGAGATCCTCCACACGTTCCATCCCATAGCACAGGTCCGTCAACAGTCGGTCTTGCACGGCTCCGCGTTGGAGGGCGACCGCATATGGAGTGTGGTGAAATGTCACCATCGCATACTTCGGCACGAAGAGCTGTGGATATTTTTCTTCCAGCGCGAGTTCGACTCTTTTGCGAAGCAAAAATCGCGGATCAGCCACACGGTCCCGCATCTCGACGAAATTCTCCACGGCCAAATCGGCAATCGCGTCCGTGTTGATCTTTCGCGCCGCTTCAAACTCCGCAAAAACTCGCTCCCAGTCCGGATGACGATCAAGCAGGTTTAAAAAGCAAGTGCAGTCCTCGAACCCGCAGTTGATTCCTTGCCCGAAGAAAGGAACGATCGCATGCGCCGCATCGCCGAGCAGAAGCGCGCATCCGCCCACATGCCAGGGAAAACACTTGATGGTCGCCATGGTACCGGTAGGATTGGCGAAGAAATTATCGGCCAGGTCAGGCATCATCCGCGCCGCGTCAGGAAATTGCGTCGTGAAGAACGCCAGCAGCGTCTCATGTGTAGTCAGCTGCGCGAAACTATCCATCCCCTCGAAGGGAAGAAACAGAATGCAGGCGAACGTTCCATCGACATTCGGGAGCGCGATCAGCATGTAGTTGCCGCGCGGCCAGATGTGCAACGCATTTAAATCCAGTCGATGCTTTTCGTATGGGTCAGCGGGGATCGTTAGTTCTTTGTATCCGTAGTTGAGCTCCTGCTGCGAAAAGTTGAAGCCATTCACCTTCAACATTTCATTCCGAATCGCTGAGGCTGATCCATCGCACCCGATGACAACCTCGGTTTCTATGTCGCTGGCGATGCCCGTCGACTCGTCGCGCAACTGCAAGGTTCCCGTGTTCAGATCCATGCCGGTGCAGCGCCGCTCGAAAACGATCTTCGCACCTTGCGCCTCAGCTGCATTCAACAATGCAATATTTAGTTGGGCACGAGAAATCGAGTAGATGACTTCCGTCGCGTCCCTTCCATACGGCTGAAATGTCAGCTCAGAGTTGACCGCGTGCATCATCCTGCCCTTCATCGGGATGATGATGTTCTGCATCCCGTTCCAAAGTCCCGCTTGAGAAAGGGCGTGAATGCCGCGTGTCGACAGCGCCAGATTGATCGACCGCCCGCCACTCACGGAAACATGGCGTATGTCCCGGCGACGGTCGTACACTTCCACTTGAAATCCCCGCCGAAGCAAACCTATAGCCAGCAACGGACCGTTGAGTCCGGCGCCGATCAGCGTAACGGTTCGGGGAGCGGGAGTCATTCCGTTAGCAGCGTCCGCGCTTCCCACAGTTCCGGGAAAAACTTTTTGTCGAGGGTGAGCTTCAGGTAAGACGACCCTGCGCTCCCTCCGGTTCCCATCCGCACGCCGATCACCCGCTCCACCAGTTGGACGTGACGCAGCCTCCAGCTAACAACCAGCTCGTCGAACTCGGTGAGGCGCTCGCAAACGTCGATCCAGTCACGGTTACTTCGTTCGTCCTTGTATAGAGACAGGATCGCCCGGGCCCGTGCGTCGAAGCGCTGGCGCTCCGTCGCATGGTCTTCGAATCTCAATTTACCCATCGTCCGCAACGCATCAAAAAGCGCATCGTGCAGCGACGGCTCGCGCAAGCGCCGCGCCAGTTCTGCGTGGGCCTCCGGTGTGGGGCGATGATACTTCAACATCTTCTCGTCTTTGAGCCCGCACAGAAATTCAAGCTCACGAAATTGTTCCGACTGAAATCCACTGGCCGGCTCAAGCTTTCCGCGAAAGGCGAGAAAGTGTGTCGGCAACATGGTTTCAAGGATCGTGAACTGTTCCACCAGCACTCGCGTAATTTCTGTGCAACGCCGCAGCAGCCGTGCAGCCTCATAGACTTCGTCGCGCGAATTTGGATTCGGCCCGGCCTTTTGTAAGTTGGCCACTACAGCATCGAGATCATGCAGCAATTCCTTGAACCACAACTCATACGTTTGATGAACGATGATGAACAGCATCTCATCGTGATGTTGCGGAGACGATTGCGGATGCTGCAGCTCCAGCAGCTCCGGAACTCTCAGGTAAGAACTATAAGTAAGTTGTCCGCTCTTGGGTGCAGGCGTGGGCTCGGGCTTTGAAGCGTCCACTGCGGACTTGCTGTTCTCGATCCCAAGGAACTCCGCAGCATTGTTTCCCAGCAGGCGAACCTTCGCGTCAGGTGTCAAACAGCTCGACCGGATCAGAGCGCCAACATTGTGTTCGCCGAGTGGAAAGGGATAATCCGAACCCAGCATTACATGCCCGACGCCCATCGTCTCAACAAGAAACTGCAGGGCACGTTCATCGAACACGGCTGAATCCACGTAGAAGCGGTCCACATAGCGACTGGGTGGCAACTCACAAACGCCGCGCGCTACAGGGTGATGCTTCCATGCGTTCTCCAATCGCCCCAGCAGGAACGCGAAGCTCCCGCCACCGTGCGCAAAACAAATCCGCAGCGTCGCCGGAAGTTTGTCGAAGGCTCCGCTCACGATCATCGCGACGATTCCGAGCTGCGTCTCGGCGGGCATGCCCACGGTCCATGGCATCATGTATTTCGGCATGCGCTGCTGCCCCAGCATGTCCCACGGATGCACCAGCACCGCCGCGCCTTCATTTGCGCAATGATGCAGAAACGTCACAATGCCGGGATCGTCAAGATTCTTCTCGCCAACATGGTTTCCGATCTGCACGCCAACATGTCCCGCACGCATGCACCGGCTCAATTCGCTGCACGCAGCGTCCGGGTCCTGCAGCGGAACCTGGCACAGCGATTTCAGTCTCCCTTTGCCTTGCGCGCACAAATCGAGTGCCGCGTCGTTGAACAGGCGCGCACAATCCAGTGCGTGCTCGCCCGGACGTTCATACGCGAACAGCACCGGCGTAGCCGAGATGATCTGCATGTCGACGC
>Ga0209006_10003159_pt1 | contig 14969 bp, 10 predicted proteins | sample JacPin_JW_Ref_O2_FD_188567 | JGI IMG/M metagenome (GOLD analysis project Ga0209006, IMG submission 188567) | Forest soil microbial communities from Algoma, Ontario, Canada - Jack Pine, Ontario site 1_JW_Ref_O2 (SPAdes) (version 2) | ecosystem: Environmental > Terrestrial > Soil > Boreal... | reverse complement strand
GATCAGAATGGATCATGGCCAAACTACGATCGAGTTGCATGTCGGCAGCTCGTTGCACGTGAATAACTCCTGAGGCCCTGATAAAACGCGCTGTCTCACGCGCGCTTGCCAATTAGCCGGGTCCGATCAGATGCTCCACGATCAAGGTGGCGGCTTCTGCTGCGGTCATCTTGGTGGTATCAATGCGAATATCGGGCGAGCTCGGCGGCTCATAAGGGCTCGCAATCCCCGTGAAGTTCGCGAGTTGTCCTGCGCGCGCTTTTTTGTACAGCCCCTTTACGTCGCGCCGCTCGGCCTCTGCCAATGGCGTATCGATATGGACCTCGATGAACTCTCCGGGCCGCATCATGTCCCGCACCATCTTGCGCTCTGCACTGAACGGCGAAATGAATGCGGTGATGACTATGATTCCGGCATCCGTCATGAGTCGGGCCACCTCGCCCACGCGGCGAATGTTCTCAACGCGGTCGGCATCGGAGAAACCCAGATCGCGACTAAGGCCGTGGCGGATGTTGTCACCATCCAACAGAAAGGTGTGCCGATTCATGCGGTGCAGCTTTTTCTCGACGAGGTTGGCAATCGTCGACTTGCCTGAGCCCGAGAGCCCCGTAAACCATAAAACCGCCGCTCTCTGATTCATCAGGAGCGCACGCGCTTCGCGGCTGATATCAAGTGCCTGCCAGTGGACATTCTGGCTGCGCCGGAGCGCAAAGTGCAGCATGCCGGCGGCGACGGTCGCGTTGTTCAGCTTGTCGATGAGGATGAAGCCGCCGAGATCGTGGTTCTCTTCATAGCTCTCAAAGACGATCGGCCGATCCGTCGCGAGATTACACACGCCGATCGCATTCAAAGTCAGCGTCTTGGCCGCCAGGTGCTCCATCGTATTGACGTTAATCTGGTACTTGGGCGGTTGAATCGTCGCGCTCACGGTCTGCGTGCCCAATTTCAGCCAATAGGGTCGGCCGGCCAACATGGGGTCTTCTGCCATCCACACGATGGTCGCCTCGAACTGGTCTGCAATCTGTGGGGGCGCATCGGCGGCGCAGAGCACGTCGCCGCGCGAGCAATCGACTTCGTCTTCGAGGCAAATCGTCACGGACTGCCCGGCGATCGCCTGGGGAGCATCGCCGTCGGGCGTCAGGATACGGCTCACCGCGGAAAGCGTACCGGAGGGCAGGACGCGCAGCCGGTCACCCGGCTTGACCGAGCCCGCGCAAACCAAGCCAGAAAAGCCACGAAAATCGAGGTTAGGCCGATTGACCCGCTGCACTGGCATCCGAAACGGTTGTGTCTGCTCGGCGTCGACCTCCACGGGAACGGTTTCCAAATGCTCGATCAACGATGGGCCGCCGTACCAAGGAATAAGGCTGGAGCGAGTTGAGATATTGTGGCCCACGAGTGCGGAAATCGGCATGGCGAGAAAGTCAGTGATGCCAATCCCGTCGGCGCAGCTTCGATAGTCAGTAACGATCGCATCAAATGTGGCCTGATCATAGTCAACGAGGTCCATCTTGTTGACGGCCAGCACGACGTGACGGATGCCCATCAGGTGAACGAGGAAGGAATGGCGTCGAGTCTGAGTCAGCACGCCTTTGCGGGCGTCGATCAGGATAACGGCGAGATCGGCCGTGGAAGCACCGGTCACCATGTTCCGCGTGTATTGTTCGTGGCCAGGCGTGTCGGCGACGATAAATTTGCGCCGTTCGGTGGAAAAAAAGCGATAAGCAACGTCGATGGTTATGCCCTGCTCGCGCTCGGCTGCGAGGCCGTCAACCAGCAATGCGAAATCGATATTTTGGCCCTGCGTTCCGACTCGCTTTGAATCCGCCTCGAGCACCGCGAGCTGATCCTCATAGATCATTTTCGAATCGTAGAGTAGCCGTCCGATGAGGGTTGACTTGCCGTCATCGACGCTCCCGCAGGTGATGAAGCGCAATAAATTCTTATGCAGGTGTTGCAGCAGATAGGCGTGAATATCCTGCGCGATCAGCGCTTGCGCCTGATAGCCGTCCTGCCGATGGCCAGCATCCATCAGAAATAGCCCTCCTGCTTTTTCTTCTCCATGCTGGCGGCCTGATCATGATCGATTGCTCGGCCCTGACGCTCGGAGGTCGTTGTGAGCAGCGTTTCCTGAATGACATCGGGAAGCGTGGCGGCGTCACTCTCGACCGCACCCGTCAGCGGATAGCACCCGAGCGTGCGAAAACGAATCGAGCGCATCACTGGCGTCTCGCCCTGGCGCAGGGGAAATCGTTCATCGTCTACCATCAGAAGGAGTCCATCGCGGCGCACCGTCGGGCGCGGCGCGGCGAAATACAATGGCACGATAGGAATGGCCTGCAGATGAATGTAGTGCCATATATCGAGTTCCGTCCAATTGGATATCGGGAAGACCCGGATGCTTTCACCCTTGGCCTTTTTTGCATTGTAGAGCCGCCACAATTCCGGGCGCTGATTCTTCGGATCCCAGCGGTGATTCGCGGAACGGAACGAAAATACCCGCTCCTTCGCACGGCTTGCCTCCTCGTCGCGGCGCGCTCCCCCGAAGGCGACATCGAAACCATGCAGATCGAGCGCCTGTTTCAGGCCCTCGGTTTTCCACATGTCCGTATGCACCTGCGAGCCATGCTCGAATGGATTAATTCCCCGCGCCTTCGCCTCAGGGTTCTGATACACGATCAGCTCCATTCCCGAGTCGTGCGCCACGCGGTCGCGAAACTCGTACATGGCGCGAAATTTCCAGGTCGTATCGACATGCATCAACGGGAATGGAGGTGCCCCGGGGGCGAATGCCTTGCGGGCCAGATGCACCATGACGGAGGAATCCTTCCCCATCGAATACAGCATGACGGGTTTGTGCGCTTCGGCGGCGACTTCGCGCATGATGTGGATCGACTCCGCCTCGAGCCGCTGCAAATGTGTCAGGGATAGCTTTTTATTTGTCATTTGAAGGCGCATCACAGACGACAGAGTGCGTAAACATCTGATTAGCAGGACCGCGCAGCCTTGCTAACTCTGCAGTGCGGGCCCAGCTGAAACCGATATCAGACAGTGCAGTTCCCTGTGTAGGGCCGCGGGTGCACCCTATTCGGGCTCCCGCATGGTTTCAGATCCCTGGCGCATCAGAGTTTCCGTCAAGTAGGACATGAGCGTGCGGCTTCCGACCATTACGTCTCCCACTAGCGTCATGCCTGGAATCAGTCTGAAGTCCGGCGGTATGTCATGCAGCCTCAGCTCCGTAACTTTCACCCTGACCTTGAAGTACGGGAGTACCGGCGTATTGTTGTCATCTACCGAGAATGAGCCTTCGCTGATGCTCTTGACAACACCTACGGCCAAGCCATACAGCGTGTACGAGTAGCTGTCGAGTTTCAGTTGTACAGGATCTCCGACTGAAATAAAGCCAACGTCCGTCGTGGCAACGTCGATCTCCGCCTCCACGGGTGCGTCCATCGGCGCCAGTGTGAAGAGCGGATCGGTCCCCGGAGTAATCGTATCTGCGCCCTGGCCAGCCGTCACCGAACCCGCGGACAGTTTGCCGATCTTTAATACAATGGCATCGGTGGGCGAATCAAGGCTCGTCAGATCTTGCAGCTTCTGATCCTTGTCCAGACTATCGCGCGTCAGATCCAAGTCGTTGCGGTCCAGCACCAGTTGGGCCGCCGTGTCAGAGAACCATTTGTGGATATAGGATTCCCTTTGAGCTTTTAGGGAAGCCGCTGTCTCGCGGTACTGATCGATCTGGTTCTGTGCATCCGCCATCAAGCGGCTCATCTCCGTGCGCGCATCGGAGGCCGTCAGCACCTGCAATTTCGACACATAGCCCTTCTCGAGTAGCGGCAGATATACGTTTTCGGCATCGCTCGCGAACTTAAGTCTGTCCTTATACTTCACCGCATCGGACTGGGCTTGCGCCATCTGCGCTATGGCGCTCGCAATCTGGCTGTCGAAGCTGGCAAGGTCGGAATGATACTGCGCCTGGCGCTTCAGGTAGATTCCACCCTGAATCGACTGGTAGCGGTCCGTCGTTGAAAATTTGTACGGGCGGATCGCAATCTCGGCCTCTTCGCGAGCGACTGTCGCCTCGTCACTAGCCATATGCTCTTGCATCTGTAGCAGGTCCGCCTGGGTAAAGGTCGGATCGAGAGTCGCGAGCGCCTGACCCTTCTTCACGGCCTGGCCCACCTTTACATTTACTTTCCGTACCACCGAAGGATTCAGTGGCGATACATAGATTGATCCCCCCGATGTCTTAATGATCCCTGCCACGCTGGTGACGACGCGATCAAGCTTCACGATGCAAGAAAGGACGACCACAGTTGCGATCATGATCACGAACGCGTGAAGAACCATGTGTTCGTGCACGGGCGCAGTGCGCTGGAACACCCCGACCGTGTCAGATTCGAACGCACCGATCAATTCGCCAACGCCATCTGCTTGGCGACGCAGTACAAGACTCTTCTTCGGGCCGGTGAGCAACAAACTCATCGAGCGCCACCACGGGCAACGAACGGCATGTCGGCAGCACGAGGATCAAGATGACGGTTCTGCTGATGCCACATGTGCTTATAAATGTCGCAGCGCCGCAGCAGCTCCTCGTGCGTTCCCATGTCATAGACCTTGCCGCGCTCCAGCACGATGATGGCATCGCACTCCACGAGCATCGACAGCCGGTGGGAAATGGACAGTACGGTCCGCCCCTTTGCCATACGCTTCAAATTGGCGTTGACGATGGCCTCGCTCTCCGCATCAAGCGCACTGGTAGCTTCATCAAGAATGAGGACAGGAGGGTCAATAATGAGAGCGCGCGCCAGAGCGAGTCGCTGGCGCTGACCACCGGAGAGATTGGTGCCGCCCTCCTGCAGTTCAGTATCGTACCCGCGCGGTAACTGCTCGATGAACTCCTCTGCACCACTCAACTGCGCGGCGCGAACGACGTCTGCAAAGCTTGCATCCGTCTTTGCCATTGAGATGTTGTCGCGAATCGTACCGGTGAATAGGAAATTTTCCTGCGGCACGACACCAATATGCGTGCGCAGATGCATAAGGTCGATTTCGCGCAAATCCATGCTGTCGATCTTGATAATGCCCTCATAGTTCGAGTTCAAGGACTGTAACAGGCGCGTCACGGTAGTCTTGCCCGAGCCGCTGCGCCCCATGATGCCGAGCATCGTTCCAGCTGGCACCGTAAAGCTGACGTCCTCAAGAGCAAATGGTGCGTCCGGTGAGTATCGAAAGCGCACGCCTTTGAAAGATACTTCACCCTTGATCGGCAAACGCAGGCCATTAGTGCGGGCAGCTTCCGGAGGAATATTTACGACCGAGGCCACCTCAAGAACCGCCCCGCGCACCTCTGCCATGTCCATCTGGAGCTGCGCAATTTTGACCAGAGGTGCGCCAAGCCGCATCGAGAGCATTGCAAAGGCCACCAATTCGCCTGGAGTGATGGTCGGAACAGTAAAGATCGACGACACACCAGGCGTAAGCGTGCTCGTCTGCTGCGAGAGCACCATATAGGCGCCTACCGCCAAGCAACCGGAATAAATCAAACGGTCAAAGGGCAGCGTGAGTGTCTTCGGATAGTTCGCCACCAGTCCGAAGGCGTGTCGGGCACTCACCTGCTCGGCGACGCGATGGTCCCATTCGCGGCGACGGCGGCCTTCCAATGCCAATGACTTGACGGTTTTAATCCCATGTATCGTCTCGGTGAGATGCGTGTTCTTAGCCTGCTCCGCAACTACCACCTTGTGAAACGCCCGACGCATCGGCTGTATGAATATCAGGACGATCAACGCAATGATGCCCGCCAACGACAACGCCATGAGCGCCAATTGCCATTGGATAAACAGCATCAAGGGAATCAGGCCGAGGAGTGGCACAGCATCAAGAAACACACCGAAAAGTTGTCCGGTTAGGAAGTGCCGAATTAGCCAAACGTTGTTGAGCTTGGACAGGATGCGGCCGGTCGGTGTGCGCTCGAAGTAATCCATCGGCAGCTTGAGGAGGCGTTCCTCGACAAGCAAACTGATTCGCCCGTCAATCCGGGTGCTTACGGATTCTGTGAGGATATTTCGCAGATATGTGAGGACGGTTTCACAGATGATCAACAGCGCAATCGTGCCGGCAAGAATATTTAGAGTCGGATAGGAATTGTGTACTAGCACCCTATCCAACACGATTCTGAAAACGAAAGGGGGCGCAATAGCAAAAATCGTACTGACAGCGGCCGCTGCTACGATGTAACGGAAGAGCTTGCGCTCCTTCACTACCTGACCTACCAGCCAGCGCATTCCAAATGGCTGTTGTTCGTCGGCCGCAGAATGACGGCGTTTGATGAGGATCGCTTCTCCTTCCCAAACCTCGGCGAGGTGCAACTCATCAATGGCGAGCAAGACGTCATCGGCAGCACTAGGATCTCGGATGACCGCAACCGTGCCCTTGGAGGGATCTGAGCGCGCCTCTTCCAATATCAGGGCGCCCCCATCTTTCGCGCGCAATATCGCGGGGAGAGAACGGCCGACGCGCGGCAGTTCTTGGAACGTCATGTGCAGAGATTTTGCTTCGAGACCGAGCTCTCGTGCCAAGGCGACAAGCGTCGGGGTGCTGGGTTCTCCGGCCTGTAGCGCAAAGCGTCGCCGCAATTGATCAACGCTGACGTCCAGTCCAAGACGTGACGCTATCGCGGCCAACGCTCGAAGCGATGTGGACACTGTCGCTTCGGATACGAGTTCTGTCTCCACTATTTTTGCCCTTGGATAACTGTTAGCCAGTCGTGCTGAAGCGAGAACTTATGGAGAAGCGCTGATCGCAAAACCGACGGCGCGGTTGATATCGCCTCGAGAAGCGGAGATTTATTCAACAAGGCCGTTTCGCTTTAAGGCAACGCGAAGCTGCGCCCACGCCGGAATAAGCGTGGCTGCTAAAACACGAGCATCATCGCCTGTTTGATCCGCAAACCACTCTTCGGCGAGTGCCAACTGTTCGGATAAAGTACGCACCGCGAGCTCTTTCCTAAGACGTTCAGTGGTGGCATGGCCCCCAATCCAGATCGCTACCTCTTTGCGTTCCTCTGGGGTAAGCGCCGCCTCGAGAGCTTCGGTGATTTGTGGATTGGCCTTTACCAACCGTCCCACGATTTCGCTTTTCCCCTTCTTCGAGTCCTTGTTGTATGTAGTACGTATAACCTGGACCACTTGCCCGCGTGCGCGAAAATGCATTTGAATTTACCTCCTAAGTAGAATGGGCAATATATTGCCCGCGGGCCGTCCGGAAGTCAAAAACGCTCCTGCACGCGAGGCTGGCTCTGATTTACCTTAATACCATGATTTATATATTTATTTTGCACGCCGAATGACGAGGAAGCTATCGAAGGCTAGGTCAGGGCAGCTACAGATCGGGTCGTTCCAAGTGCTCGAACCCGAGCCGCCCAAGGCCTAGATGCGGATGGCACGGCGAGTCCCAGTAATCGAGCGCGAAACTTCGAAACTTAAGCGAGGCTGCAGATGCGAAGGGCAAATAAAACGGCGTGAATGAGCTCCTGAACTATGAATTGCTTATTCTTCGCCCTGAGAATCTCATGGTTCAATCCATCCCGACATCCTCCGTCGTAACTGCCAGAAATGTGAAGGGTTCGACGACCCGGAATCCGGCCGACGTCCGGAAATTTCCGCGACGACGCATGACAATGAAGTGGCTAAGACGGACTTGGTCGGTCATCGCGCTGATCGTACCGACTGTGTTGACCGCGGCGCTCGCCGCAGAGGCGCCGGCAGACCTCGGAATCCTTCAGCCGTTCTATCGAAGTACACAGCTTCAGGGGCATCTGATCGGATTGCATCTGATCGAGATTCCCGAATATCTGCTGGGATCTGACATCGACTTCCCCTATCGGAGAAAACCAGGGGCTGCCCGGGAGATTCCCTTCGTCGACAGTTTCACGATCAACCGCTTTCTGGGCGGATACCGTGAAGACTGGCTGAGGCAGCCCGAGTCCTCCTGGGACAATAATCTCGGCATCCGTTCGATGGACTATGTCGTCCGATCCACCGACGGTTCCCTTAGATATCGGCCGGAACTCATCGAGCGTCGCCTCAAGCCGTATCTAGATGTGGGATACCGTCCGCAGGACATCACTCTGGCACTCGAAAATGTCCCGTCCGACCTGGCACGTGCGCCCGAATTCGGCAATTGGGGCGATCGGTCGCCGCCGGCGGATCTTCGGATATGGACTGAAGTGATAAGTCATTTTGCCAGTGATCTGAAAGCCTATCTCGGCAGCGCCGCATCCGCCGTTTCATTCAAAACCGGGGTCGAGTACGACGAAAAAGCAAGCTTTGACGGCTCGTCTGAGGACTTCTTCGCACTCTATGCGGCCACTGACCGCGGATTGCATGCAGTACTGCCGGGCGTCGCCCTTGGGCCAGGAGAGTTTACTGGCTTGGGCGAGTGCAGGATGGCGACCTGCAACTACAGCACAGCGGATTTTCTTCGCTACGCAAGTGCACACCATCTAACCGTCAGTGATGTACCCCGAAGCCTGCATGCCTTCCAGAACAGACCCAACCCGTGGCCTTCCGCCGCAGTTGAACGAGCGGTCGACTCCTACGCCCGACTGCCCGCAGGCACAATCGCCGAAATCCATCAATTTGGCCTAATGGATCAGCCATTCGGTCTAGGCGCCGGCGCGGCTGATCCTGCGGCAGCGCAGGCGAGCTGGCAATTCCAAACCCTAATGGGTTTGTGGCAGAAGTTGCACCCCCGACGCGTATTCCATTGGGGAGGCGTCATTCAGATGGGCGACATGGAATTCCTGAACGGGGCGGGCTTCTTGCGTCTGATCTTGGATCATTACAACGGTGCCCACGTCTTCCTTTTGCATCCGGAGAACGGCAGCGGCAGTCGCCAGACGGGCACGGAATCACTAGCGGCGGCATTCACCGGAATCGGCAAAGCGGTGCTGATCGTTTCGAGCTTCAGTCCGGAGATGTCCGGTGCGAAGCATGTAGCGCGGTTCACTCTGCCGGCCGGCTTATCCGGCAGCTCCATCCGGCTCATCCATTATCGCGAGACCGATAATGTCTTCGTGCGCATTCGCGCCGATCTGACCACTAGCGGCAATCTCAGACGCGAGTTTTCCGGCTGTCCGATGTGCTTGGCGCCACCCGCATTCATGGCGGCCGATCTCGAGCGCGCCCGCGCCATACTCGCCAGTAATTATCCTGCATACCAGGCCAAGATGAAGGAAACGCTGCGGTGGCACAGCGGCGACGAAGATGTATCCGTGCAAGGTCGCACGCTAAGCGCGAATCTCGAAGCCAACGAGTTGCTGCTCGTGGAATTTGATTGAGTCCCGCCGCAAACAGCGACGACCTGCAACAGATTACCGGATTCCCCCTCAGACGACCTAGGCGGTGGCCTACGGGCGCGAACACACGGCGCTCGCGAGAATGCTTTAGTCAATATTATGTCCGACCACCCGATCGACTTATAATTTGCTCTCCCCTACGAAGTTATCGTTATCCTATACAAGGTCATGCGCGCTCAGTGTCCGGAATAAAATCGTAAACATCACTGAGCAACGGTTAAGAGGTCCGCCGATACCATCCATGGTCACAGATATGCCTGGATGCCGGTTCTTTTCCCGATGAGGACATAGTAGTGCGACGATTCCTCTTTATTTGTGGCTGCGCACGTTCTGGGACTTCGGCACTCGTGCAGCTGCTGAATGCACATCCAGAGATCTCCATTGGCATGGAGAGGTACATCTCCCGTTTCCTTTCAGGTGGCGGCCTGTTACCGGAGTTATTTGAAGAGCAGCGCTTTTTCTTGGCAGAAAAGGGAGATACGTTTTACGAGCACTTGGATTTCTACAAATCCTTATACGATTCTCTGCGCGCCAAATGGTCCCGCAGTGTTGTTATTGGAGATAAAATTCCCAAGCTTTACACCAAATATGCGCAAGTCTTCGATCGTTTTCCTGCCGCACGCGTCATCTTTGTCTCCAGAAACCTTATCGATGTTGCTAGCTCATACAAGCGAAGAGCCGAAGACGAGGCAGATTACGCGTGGTCTGGTAAACGCGACGCAATGAGGGCAATTGAGGATTGGAACGCTGCAAATTCAAAAACGGTTGAGGCAAGGAAGCAGTTCCCTGATCAAATTTATATTTTAGCCTACGAGCGTTTATTTATTGATGGTACGGGACTTGATGAGCTATTTGATTTTATTGGCTTGAAGCCAAGTCCAGATATTTACAAGTATTTCCAGTTCCAATTGCAACGCTCGAGCGCGATAAGAGCTCAACGCAGCGAGAGTCTCTCTGTTGCTGAGAAGCTGGCTATCTGTCTTCGCGCCGATTCGCGATCATTTGCGCAGCTCGATTCAAAAAGCTCTGTAGCGATGTTGGCATCGCAGCGAACGCCAACAATGGCTGGCAAATCGTCGCCATCTAAGATCGCGAGCTTGGGTGCTGGATCGGCGCCGAGTGAGAATACAGCCCCCAAAGCGGGAAAGTATCAGGACTCCGACCATGCAATCCTTGACTACAAATACGCGCAGCTCTCTGGCACGGAGACATTGTTTCGCGGGCCCATTCCTGAAGATCTCTCCGGAGGTTTCATCACATGCCTCGGCGGCGCGCACACACTTGGTCGGTTTGTTGAACAACCATATCCGGCACTATTGCAGAAGCAATTGGGTATTCCCGTTTTGAACCTCGGTCATGGCGGAGGTAAACCCGAATTCTATCTGCAATCGGCGGGTGTTCTGGAAATCATAAATAGATCAAAATGCGCAGTGATTCAAGTGATGTCGGCTCGTGGTAGTCCCAATCGCTATCTCAAGCCTACATCTCATTCGCACAACATCATGAGGATCGCGAAGGATATTCCGGCCCACAAGAATCCGGCGTTTGTAGACGCGGCTTATCGCATTTTGCTGAAGCAGCTTGCTCCAGAGAAAGTACAGGAAGCAATCTCTGAGACTCGGGCCGCTTGGCTACAGGAGATGGGGAAGCTCCTGGAGCGCATCACCGTTCCGAAGCTCCTCCTCTGGTTCTCAGTTCGCACACCCGCATACGTTGAAGGGTTCAACGAACTTGATGCCCTGCTCGGGGAATATCCGCAACTTGTGAATGAAGACATGATCAAGGCCCTAAGGGTCAAAGCGCAGACCTACATACAATGCGTTAGTAATCAGGGAATGCCCTACGAGCTACGCGACGCACAATCCCACGATCTTGTTAATGTCTTTCCCTGGCAAGAGTCACCCGCTGTGAACTACTACTACCCGTCGGCGGAAATGCATTCGGCAGCAGCTGCCGATTTGGCGCCTGCGCTTATAAGCCTGATCAAATAGATTATGGAGAGCGGTACTTGAGCGCCACATCTAACTTGTCAGCTTTCTTCGATTCAGCAAAGGCTGCCAGTCCGAGACCCGCAACAGGGAGGACGGTTGGCAGGATGTGCTGCCGCAGGGCAAAGACGCGGCGCATCCATAACCGCGAACTGAGACCAGTGCGCGGAATACTTCTCGGGCGCCGGGCTGTGCGGGCCTCCTGGCTCGCACGCCTCAGGCTGAGCCGATCTCGTGGCAAGTCCGTGAGCACCTGAAGCATGGACAGTTCGATCCCACCGACGGGAACGGCTTCGGGTATCACGTCGCCTCCGTCGCCGTCCGCGCCGACGGACGGTCGCGCCCACCCGCCATGGTGGCCTGCGATTAGAGCTGCTCTCGACGCGATAGCCAGTCGCCTCGGCGATCGGCGGGCACCTTTTGCGTCGGGTGGAGAATTGGCGCGGGCATTGGAAGAACCGCCAAACCTGACAAACATTGCCGAGTTTGCAAGCTCATTACTTAAGGCCGGGGCACTCGACGAGGCTGAGTGCGTCTACGGCGCGATTGCGCAGAGCCTCCCGTCGGTTCCCATTGGGTATGCCGGTCTGGCGCGGACTGCCGCGCGTCGCAGGGCATGGTCGGATGCGTTGACCCGCTGGGATGGAGTGATCGATCGATTCCCCAAACAAGCGCACCCGAACTGGCCCGTTGAGCGAGCGGCCGTTCTCGTCGAACTCGATCGGCTAGACGAGGCGGAGCAGATTCTCCGCACTTTGATCGAAAGCGCTGATACCCGCGCGGCTGGCTTGGCGGCCTTGGCGCGTTTAGCAATGCGCCGCGAATGGTGGCCGGAGGCGCTGGAATGGTCGGAAACGTTGCGCGACGAAGGCGGCGAGCAACGGAACCCGCAGTGGGTCGCCGAAAGGGCAAACGCACTTGCCGCGCTGGGCCGATTGGATGAGGCCGAGAGAATCTTCCGAGAGATGATGGGTCGGCCGGCCACCGAATTGATCGGAATGATTGGCCTTGCGCGCGTGCTGATTCGGCGGCTTGCGTGGCCCGACGCGCTCGCCACCCTCGATGCTGCTTTCGCTCGCGCATCGGACCTAGTACCGCCCTACACAAGGGCGTTGAGGGCAAAGGTGCTGTCGGAAAACGGCCGCATGGAGGAGGCCGAAGTGATCCTCCGGGAGTTGGTTCTCGAACAACCGGGTTCGATTGGGACTCTGGTTGAATTGTGCGAAGTTCTCCTGGCAGGCGGCCGCCCGGAGGAGACCCTTCGTGTGCTGCCATCGAGCGACTTGGGATTGACCGAAGCATCCGGCCTGACTTCCATACGTTTGAGAAGCTTGATTATGCTGCGGCGTTTTCCCGAGGCGCGAGCGGATTTTTGGAATCGATTGGAGCGCGCCGTTGACCCGGCCGCTTTGACGATGCTGTTCCAAATTGCGCCTAGACTTTTCGAGGGCTGGCTACGCACCAAGATTTGGCTCGCGATCGAGAAGAAGGTCGACTGGTTGGCGACATCTAGGCAGTGGCCGCCCATCGCGTCCTTGTCGGCGTTACGGTTACGGCTTTTCCTTGCCTTGCGTAATTACGAGGCCTTTCTGGTCGCGTTGGGCGCCGTCAAGGACATGCGTTCACTCGGCGTTCACGAAGGAAATATCCGCGCGGTGGCCACGGCACTCAGGCGCCCCAACTTCCCGGACTACGGGAGGCCGCGGATATTCGGCATCGGTCTTTCAAAAACGGGCACGACTTCCCTCGCGGCGGCCCTGATGGCGCTCGGTTTCTCTACGGTAGACTGGATTAACACGCTGACCGGCGAATTGATGAACGACGATGATCTGGATTTATTCGATGCATTCACCGACACGCCATCCTGCCAGAATTTCGAGAAATATTATTATATGTTTCCTAGCTCGAAATTTATTTACACCGTTCGCCGCGCGGACGATTGGGAAAGATCGTGGGCTTCGCATTTGAAGAGATGGTATCTGATATCTGGCTTCCAGGAGGCAAAGAAGAGACACACTGATCGCAATGCGTTTCACTTCGGAACACAGTACTCGGATATCTATATGGCCCTGTACTTCAATCACAATAACTTTTCAGAGGCGTTTCAAGCTTATGATCAGCGCGTGCGCCGATTCTTTGCTGACAAGCCCAGTGAGCGGTTTCTTGAGTTCAATATCTTCGACGGCGATGGCTGGGAGAAATTATGTAAATTCGTCGGTCGAGACACCCCATCCGCGGCATTTCCTTGGCAAAACCGCGCTAGAATCGAACCATCGCCCTACGCATGAACGATCTTCCGTGAACTGCCACCGGGCGAAACCACGCGAGGCTGCTCCGCGGGCTTCCGGGCAGCGACCAGCAATCGCGTTGCGTAATGGCACGGTGATGCAAAGCGGCCCAGCGGTTGCAAGAATCAGGTAAGGAAATTGGGCATGCCGTGGCTGACCGATGTCGTATTCAAGCAGGCTCAAGATGAACCGCTGACGAAGTTACCCCGGTTCGATGACGGCCCCAGAAGGATCCGATTCCGTCATCTGGTCCACGTATATACCGATAAAGCCGTTCCCGAAAATACCGCGGTGCAGTCCATCACCTTCGATACGATCGACAAGGCAAGGCAATTCGCTGCACCGGACTATCGGGTTACGTGCGTTGCGATCACCTATCCAGAGGACAGCGCGCTAGTTCCCCCCGGAGTTGTTGTGGCGCCTCACCTGCAGCGTGTGGTCACGGACATTGCTCGATTTAAGGTCCCCCGAGCACTTCCTTTGTTGTTCGATGTGCTCCGCAATGGGATGGCGGCGCCCGTTGCAATCGATCAAGACCCTTCCGAAGCCGAGTTCATTGTTCTGACAAATTCAGACATTCATTTGCAGCCGCCGTTCTATCGAGTGGTGGCGGAGTTCATCCGGCGCGGTTATGACGCCATGACGATTACCCGACGAACCATTGACGTGGAGCCTACTGAGCGAGCATTCACCCCACTATTCATGGCTGAGGCGGGGCACGACCACCCGGGCTTCGACTGTTTTGTCTTCCCCGCCCGAATGATGCAGGACTTCGGGATCAATGACTGCTGCTGCGGCGCGGGGGCCGTCATGCGCAGCCTATTGTTCAACTTAGTGGCGCATGCACGGCGGTTCCTGATGTTGACGCAAGCTCGGCTGACTTTTCACCTCGGCAACGATGTGCACTGGCAGAATCAAATCTTTGCCGATTACATTGAATTCAATCTGGCCGAGGCGCGGGCTCTCGTTGAGTCCTTGGCGACCGATCCGGAGAAGGCCAAACGCTTGATTGAATTCATCAGCGCGCACGAGCCGAAGATGTATCAAGAAAAAATTCTCGCCTCTTTGTCACCGTCGCGACAGCCGAAAGCCTCGCCCGACATCGAGACTCGCGCGGCCGGCTCTGAAAACACGTCCCCCGTCAAAGCATCTGAATTCCCGTGACCGCGGCGGCGAACGATGGTTTGGATGATCTGACTAAGGCCGAAGCCGCCGCCAAGGAGGCACAGGGCCGCCGCGACTGGCCTGCGGCGCTGACTCATTGGGAGGCGTGCCTCGCCGCCGCTCCGAATCATCCTCGAGCCTTCGCTTGGCGCGGCGGCCGAGGTT
>Ga0209006_10003158_pt1 | contig 14969 bp, 9 predicted proteins | sample JacPin_JW_Ref_O2_FD_188567 | JGI IMG/M metagenome (GOLD analysis project Ga0209006, IMG submission 188567) | Forest soil microbial communities from Algoma, Ontario, Canada - Jack Pine, Ontario site 1_JW_Ref_O2 (SPAdes) (version 2) | ecosystem: Environmental > Terrestrial > Soil > Boreal... | reverse complement strand
GGGCGCGTATGGTTCTGACACAGGATACGCGGCCTATCACGCGCGCCGCGCGTGCAACAAGCGACGAAGGGGAATTTCGACATGAGCCTGTCTATCCATGATGCCTCGGTTCCGGTCCTGGCGCGCGCACTCACCAACCTTGCCGCAGTGCTCGAAAAGGGCCGACTGCATGCCGAAACCGAGAAGGTAGACCCGGCAATCCTGCTGGGAATGCGGCTGTACCCGAATATGTTTGCGCTGACGCGCCAGGTGCAGGTGGTGTCCGACGGCGCCAAGGGTTGCATGGCGCGCCTGGCCGCGGTCGAGGCGCCGAAATTCGAGGACACGGAGTCGAGCTTCGAGCAACTCAAACAGCGCATCGACAAGACGCTGGCGTTCGTCAAGGGCTTCGACGCGCCTCAGCTGGAAGGTGCCGAGAGCCGACCCGTGGTGGTGAAATTCCCGAACGGCGCGCTGAATTTCAAGAATGGCTGGGACTACCTGCAGACGTTCGTACTGCCGAATGTCTACTTTCACAGCGCGACGGCTTACGACATCCTGCGTCACGCCGGGGTGAAACTCGGCAAGAGCGACTTCCTGGGCAACGTGGGCAGCGGCTGAGGCCCTGACTCGCCTATATATAGAGGGATATAGAGGGTAGCGGCACCGGCGCGGCCCGGGTATGGGCGCGCTGCGGCTCTTTGATTACGCCCTGCGCCGCCGCCGCGCCGCTCCCAATGCCCCCAGACCGGAGACCAGCAGCCAGCCGGCGGCGGGCAGCGGAACCGGGGTAGTCGGAGCGAACGATACGCCGCGCAGAACCTCGCCGTACTCCGCGGTGTCGAGCGTCGTGAAGCTCTCAGCCGATGCCTGGCTCGCCATCGTATCCGCCAGGGTATCCGTGATGGCCACCAGTTTGTTCGGGTCCGCGCCCTGATCGCCCGAGGTGCTGATCGTGGAGGTGATCGCATACAGCGTGACCGAGCCGTCACTGTTGACTTTGCCCGTCAGGTTGCGCAGCCCGTCCGTAGCGGCCAGGACCGAGGCGCCGGTGCCGGTGGGATTGATGCTGCCATCGGCGTTGAGACCGCCCGTCACGCTGTACGTCGAACCCAGGTTGAGGCCGGAGGTCAACGTGTAGTCCAGGTTCCAGGTACCGCCACTGAACGTCCATTTCTGCAGGCCGCCGCCTGCGTCGAAGCTCTTCACCGTCCCATTGGAGTTGAAGGTCGCCGTGCCGTCGCCTTCCTGCGAGACGTACATGGTGGTTGCATTGGCGAACCAGATCCCGAAAGGATTGGACGACGTGCCGGTCGCGGGAAAGCCCGGCAGGGTCGTAATCGCGGTCGATGACGCGCTACCCGCTGTGGGTAGCACGCCACCGGGGCCCACCTGATAGACCGAGTTGACGCCGTTGCTGCCACTGCCCTTCGAAGTGTAGATGGTGTTGTCGAACACCGTCAGGCCACGGAAATTGTCGTCCTTGCCGGATTTGTCTGGGGTCGCCGCGGCAAAGCCAAATTGCCAGCCGTTCTTTGCGCCAACGGTACCCTGCTGCGCGCCAACCACGGTGGTATTCGGGCCACCGCCAGCGGCCAGCATCTGAACGCCGGTGTTCGACACGATCGCGTTTGGCGAGGCAATCTCGCCGCTCTTGGGCGCAATGCCATTTCCGTTGCCACCGTTGCCGACCATGTAATAGTTGCCATTGAGCAGCAGCACCGCGCGGCCGTTATTTCCGCTGTAGGCGTTGGTGGGCGTGACGGTGAGCTGTCCGAACGCATTGATACTGCCAATCGCGCGGTAGGTGGCGGTCTGCATGTCGTTGTTCGACGGATCGATCACCCCCGGCGTGTTGGAATTCGATACATCCACTGCGTTGACTGGTGCGGTGTAGCCCATGAACGTCAGCTGCGTTCCATCCGATGACAGATTCAAGGCGAGCTCGGATTTGGAGGAAAAGCTGGTGACCAGCCCGTTGCTTGCGTTGAAGCCGGTTGGCGCTGCCAGCGTAATCGAGTCCTTGATGGCACCGGTCGTGGCGCTGACGTCGGAGAGCACGATCTGTGAGGTTACCCCGAAATTAGCATCGACCGTGGTTGAATTCAGTTTCCCGCTGCTCCCGATGGACACCTGGGAGTCATTGTTGAATACATTCGGATATGAGCCGTTTGCGACCGCAGCGATCGGTGTCGTCGTGGGATTCGAATTGGCATCGACGGTGACCGACGGCAGCCCCTGACCGACAGTGATGGTCGAGTTGTTGCCCTGGTAGAAGGAACTGCTGATGACCAGATCGCCAGTCTGAAACTCCACCGGGGGATCGCCGGCGAGGGCCGGCGTGGCGACCACGGCCAGCGCAGCCACGATCGCCAGTTGCACTGAGGTGAATAACGCGCGAAGCGCGGTCGGTTTTTTGTTCACTAAACGAAGCTCCCCGGAATCCGCCACGGACAACGTGTCAACCATAAGTTCCGACGATATCGCCGATGTTTTGTTTTTGTTACGGTTCGGACACAGACCTGTCACCGACGCGACGCGCTACCTTCATACTCACGATACCGTGGAGTCCTATGCTCTCGCCGGTCGAGAATGCGTTGATACCTGGAGCGGGTGTAATGGGACAGGGCGGCTGGTCGACGAGCTTGGGCCGGTACCACCGCGTGCTGTCGGGTTTCTGGTGGTACTCGGCGACTCCGCGTCGTCACTGGCGTTTGCGAAGGCGCCGATATCCGCTGCCGGTAATACGGTAGTCGCGACACAGACGACTCCGCCGCCAGCTAGCCGACGGTCGCTGAGAGTCGATAGCCGACTCCGCGAATTGTCTGCAGATATTTCCCGCAGCCATGCGGGGCCAGCGCACAGCGGATTCGCTGGATGGTGACGTCGACGGCGCGCAGGCCGGCATTGCAGTTTCTGCCCCAGACCTGTTGCAGCAGAGTCTCACGGCTATACGCGCGTCCGGGACGGCGCATCAGAAACAGCAACAGCTGGAATTCCATATTTCGCAGCGGGATCGTCTTGTCGACGATGGTGACGCGCCCGCCGTCGGCGTCCATCTGCAGCTCGCGGAATTCGAGGTAACAGGGTTCCTGTGGCAGGTAGCGCGCCGGCCGAAGTACCGCGCGTACCCTCGCAACCAGCTCCGGCACCGAAAATGGCTTGATGACGTAGTCGTCGACGCCAAGTTCAAATCCGGAAACAATATGCTGCTCAGCGGAGAAGCTCGACAGCGCTATCAGGCGTGGTCCCTTGCACGGTGAGTCCCGACGCACGTGCCGCACCAAGTCCAGGGCTATCATCGCCGGCAGATCCCAGTCGATCATGATGAGATGCGGGTTGTCCCGATCGATAGCGACACGCGCGTCTTCGCCACGATTCAGGATTCGGACCGTGAATCCTGCCTGAGACAACTTGAGCCGCAGCGCCGCCACTGACTCCGCATCGTTCTCGACGATCAGCACCCGACATTCGGCAGCGGGGTGCTCGGCGGTGGGACAACAGACCGGCTCAGAGAGTGCGATAGCGCCTTGCACATGACCTATTACCGCTCCCTCCATGGATGGGCATTGGGCCTGATACGTTTGACAGTGCTGTTAAAGTTTAATGAAGTGCAAACTTTTTTTGTAAGACGGCTGTCGGACGCCGATGTGATGCATGCTTCGCGTCAGATCGAATGATGTCAATCGTGCAGCGTCGAAATCTGCGGCTGTCGCCGCATCTGGCAAACGGTCGATGTGGGTTGCATCGTTTAGAATCGAATTCTCGCAGAGTCTCGCGGATGAGCGGCATAGTGACGAAGCAGAATGCAATGGCCAGTCAATCAACCTTCGAGAAGGCGCTGGCATCATTTCGGGCCGGGCGGCTTGGCGATGCCGAGCGCGAGCTTGAGCGAATGCTGAAGCAGGTGCCGGATCACTTCGACGCCCTGCATTTACTCGGAATCATCGCAAGGAGAACCGCACGCAGCGAGCTGGCAGTGAAGCTGATCCGTCGCGCGATCGGCCAAAACGCGAGCGTGGCGGCCGCGCATCGGCATCTTGCCAATGCGCTGATCGATCTGAGACGACCACAGGAAGCCGTGACGAGCTTCGATGCGGCCATCCGGCTGAAGCCGGATTTTCTGGAAGCCTATGTCGGGCGGGGATTTGCGTGGCTGGAGATGCGACGGCCGGCGGTGGCACTGGAGGATTTCGATCGGGCGGTGGCTGTGCAACCGATGAATCTGGCCGCACTGCACGGCCGTGCGGCAGCACTCAATGCGCTCAAGCGCAGTCAGGAGTCGCTCAGGTGTTGCGATCAGGTATTGCGGTTGCAGCCGGACTTCGTCGAAGTGCTCATCCTTCGCGCCGTGGCGCTGCGCGAACTCGGGCGCCCCGCGGAGGCGCTGGAAGCCTGTGGGCGGGCGGCGCTGCTACAGCCAGCCGCTGCGAAGGCGTTGATTGTTCAAGGCGCGTTGCTCGCGGACCTGAGTCGACCCGAGGACGCCTTGCGCAGCTTCGATCGGGCGCTGCTGCTGGCTGATGAGGCAGTCGCCCACAACGGCCGCGGTTCGGTACTGCTGGATCTGCAGCGACCGGACGAGGCACTGATGTGCTTTGAGCGCGCGCTTGATCTGCAGCCCGGGTTCGCCAATGCCCACAACAATCGCGGCATCGCGCTGGGTCATACGCTGAATTTCGAAGCGTCGCTGGCCAGTCTCGAACGGGCCTGCGCGCTTGAGCCGGAGTCGGGTGATTACCACCTGAATGCAGCGCATGCATACCTGCAGTTGGGACGCTTCGAGCCGGGGTGGCAATTGTACGAGCGGCGGCCCAGGCAGGGCTGCGTGGCGGACGCCGATGGTTGGCCGCAGACGCACTGGCGCGGACAGGAAGATGTCGCCGGCAAAACTGTGCTGCTGCACGCCGAGCAGGGGTTGGGGGATACCATCCAGTTCAGCCGCTATGCCCACTGCCTGCAGGCGCAGGGGGCGGACGTCGTGCTGTCAGTTCCACCCCGGCTGCTACCACTGCTGCGCCGTCTCGATCCCGCAGTACGATGCATTGCGCAGACCGACCGGCCACCGGGGTTTGACCTCCACTGCCCGCTGCTGAGTGTGCCGCTGGCACTCAAGACCACGGCGGAAACGATTCCGGCAACGGTGCCCTATCTGTCGGCTGAGCCGCAGCGCGTCGCTCTCTGGCGGCAAAGACTCGGCAGCGAAGGCTTACGGATCGGGATCAACTGGCAGGGCAGGCCGACAAAGATGGATCTCGGTCGCTCCTTTCCGCTGGCTTGCCTGGAACCGATTGCGAACATCGCCGGCGTGCGGCTGATCAGCCTGCAAAAGGATGCCGGCACGGAGCAGATAAACGCTCTGCCCGCCAATATGCGAATTGAAGTTCCCGCGGCGCCGTTCGATGAAGGCTCGGATGCTTTTCTCGATACCGCTGCGATCATGGACTGCCTTGATCTTGTAATCACATCAGATACATCCATCGCGCATCTGGCCGGGGCGCTGGGGATCCCCACCTGGATAGCGTTGCAGCAGGTCCCGGACTGGCGCTGGCTGCTGCACCGCGCCGATTCTCCCTGGTATCCGCAGGCGCGCCTGTTCCGACAGTCGCGGCGCGGAGATTGGAACGGGGTATTCGGCGCGATGCGAGATGCGTTGCTCGCGAACCCGGCGCGCGGCACCGCATCTTCATAAGTGCGAAAACGCATCACATCTGCTAGGTGCTGCGGGCTGGCACCCGAAAGCTTTCCGGCGGCTCACTCCGGCGCGTACGTCGGACCATAAGTCGATAAGCATCCTCGATATGGCCGCAGTAGCGCTGGCCGTTGAAGAGCACCCCACCACCGCGATGCCTGGCAAGCCTGGTGCGAAGCTCAGCCAGACGACTGGAATCAGTCAGCAGTTCGATTGCGACCTGCTCGTACTCCGCGGTGTTGGCGGTGATCAATTCCGGCAAACCGACGGCGCGCAGCAAGCTGCCCGCCATGCGAGCGGCAAAGGCCTCGCCGGCGCAGGTTAATACCGGAACTCCGGCTGCCAGCGCATCGCTGGCAGTCGCGCCGGCATTGAACGGCAGGGTATCGAGAAACAGGTCGGCCAACGACAACCGGGCGAGATGTTCTTCGTAGGGCATTCGCGCGGCGAACAGCAGCCGCTGTGCAGCTACACCCCATGTGTTCGCTGCCTCCCGCAGGCGGCGTTGCAGATCCGGCGTGCCACCGAGCAGCCATATCACGCTATCGGGCGCCGCCCTCATCACACGCATCCAAATATCGAACATCCCGGGATTGAGTTTGCAGTGGTTGCTGAAGCAGCACAGGATCGGGCCGTGAGCCGGTAGTCCTGCAGCCGCGCGCGTGGGTGCGGCCCCAGGATCACGCTGGTATCGACAGGCATCGTTGGCCTGAAAAGTGTCGGGCAGGCGCACGATCTTTTCCGTGTACTGGTGGCTCATGGATTCAGGGATTACAAAATCATCGGCAATGATGTAATCGATCCACGGCACGCCGAGCGTACCGGGAAATCCCAGAAAGTTGACCTGCGAAGGCGCCGGCCGCCGCGCGAATATCCCGGGCCGGCATCCTTGGGTATAGCCCGTCAGGTCCACGGCTACGTCCACTTCTATCTCGCGCAGGCGCGCGGCCACCTGTTCGTCGCGCAATTGCGAGGCGTCAATGAACTGATCCAGTGCGGCCTTGCTTTGCGCGACTATTGCACTGCGGTCGCTCGCGCCAAGGGAGACGCCGATGAGCTCGAACTGCCGCCGGTCATGTCGTTGGTACAGCGGTGTCATGAAGCGGGCGACGACATGATCGCGAAAATCAGCCGAGACGTAGGCAACTCGAATGCGGTCATGGTCGTAGACTTCGCCGCGCCAAAGCGGCGGTGGTGGCACGGGACAAAGATACCCGGCATATATCCGCGCGCATAGCTGCTGATGCTCGACCGAATCCGACACCGATAAAAACGAGAACGGCCGGTCGATGCGCCGGCCGGCGAGTACGCCCGCGGTGATGTCGGAAGTCCGCTTTGCGAATTCTTCCCAATTGCAAGCCTGGCGCCGGGAGTGAACACAATTTCCCTGCGCGAAGTCAAAATCAGGCGCCAGCTGCGCCAGTCTGGCAAAAGCCTCGGCGGCCTCCTCGTGCCGACCGAGCGATTGCAGGGCATTGCCGCGATTATTCAGCACAGCCGCAAAGGAAGGCTGCGCCGCAATCGCGCGATCGTAACAGCGCAGGGCGTCCTCGGTGCGGTTGACGAGCAGGTAACCGTTCCCGAGATTGGCGAGCGCCTGCGGATGATCGGGCCTGAGCTGCAGTGCGGCTTCTATCAGCGCAATGCCTTCACTTAGCCGACCACACTGCAAGTCCAGGACGCCCGCCATATGGCGGGCGTCGAAATTCTGCGGTTGCGAGCGCAGCACCTGCCGATAGAGCGACTGCGCACGCACCAGGTCGCCCTTGCCATGTAACGATGCGGCGGTTCGCAGCGCGAGTTCCGGTCGCGTGCTGGCGCCGCCGGCAACGAGGCCGCGCTGATGACGCAGACGCGACAGACGACTCTGCTTTCCCATGGTTCGGGTTTGTCGGTCTGTGGTAACTGCCGGCAACACTAGAACACCGGGCATGACAATCTCGTTGCAGCAAGCGCCGGACAGACGTAAGACAGTGCGGTCATGGCCGTGCAATCGAATTGGTCTAATGCTGCCGCGTTTGTGATGTCGGCGGGTACAACGTGAAGGGCGCAAAGCGAATCTGGAACCTGCTACTGCAATGGCGCTCGGCCGTGACAACCGGGCTGCGCATGAATACCGTGCCGTGGCCGCACATCGTCGTCGCGACGCTATCCCTGGCGATACTCGTGCAGCTGCTGCAAATCGCGCTGACGATGCGCCAGACGATGAACCGGCAGGCTCAGTCGCTTGCGGCGAGGCCGGATGAGCGGTCGATGTCGAAAGCAATCGAGGCCGCGCGCGCAACGAGTCGGGCCGAGACGCTCGATCGACTGCTCGCGGCACACTTGTTTGGCAGCGCTCCATCGGGAACCGACGCGGAGCCAGCGGAGGCGCCAGCACAGTGGGTTCTGAGCGGTGTGATCTATGGGCCGACGCCGGAGACAGGCCTTGCAATTCTGGGCATCGACGCCCAATCCACACATCTGCGCGCGATCGGACAGGATGTCGGAGCCGGCTACAGGCTTGCGCAAATTCTGAGGGATCGGGTCACAATCGAAGGTCGTGGCGAGCGCCTGTCGCTGAGGTTACCCCGCTATCGAGTGTCCGGCGCAAAGCTCGCGACAGCGACAGGATCTAGTGCGGAGACCAGACCCGCGTCGATGCCGAAATTGCCGCCGGGCATCTGGCATCCGCCCAAGGGTTCCATCGGCGTGAAGCTTCCTGCCGAGGCGCTATTCAATCCTCAACCGCATCGAGACAGCGACGGCAGTTATGCGGGAATCGAAGTTACGGCAGCTGACGCAACGCTCTCGTACTTCGGCTTGCAGAGGGCCGACGTGATCACCCAGATCGACGGCCATGCGATTACCAACGCAAATGCGGCCCAGCGAGCCCTGAAGCAGCTCAGCAGCGGCTCGACGGTGATGGTGACGGTGGAGCGTGGCGGTGCGCCGATGACGCTTCCAATCACTATCAGCGAGGATGGCGGCTGAGCCGCGATAGGTTGCTTGTCATACAAGCGACTTTCAATCGGACACAATCCGATTACGTTTCATCTCTGGCGCGGCATCGGAACCGCACGGCGGTGGCCCCGTCAAGGAAATGCCACTTAGTAAAGAAGTCCCGTGTGGCTAAAGATTCACACTTCCTTTAAGTGCGTGACATTGACATCGCGCCTAATACGTCCGTCGCGCAGGCACCCGCCAGGTGCGTGACACGGGACTCACGGCAGTTGGGCCCGGTTCCGGCCACGTTTTCTGAAGCAGCGAGGCGATACGGACTTGAAGCCACCGCAGATTGATACCACCGATCGAGGCGGACGCAGGAAGCCAACGGGTGCCGAGCATTTGACGATTGCAACCAACTTACTGGGGAATTAAACAGATGAAGAACGTATCCAAACTCATTATGGGAGCCGCCGTGATGGCCGCCTCCGCCGGCGCTGCCCACGCGGCTGCGACGCTCCCGTCAACGGACAACAGCCAACTGCTGTTTTTCGTAAACGACCAAACGGCGCATAGCACCTACACCGCCGTCCTAACGCAGGTGATCAATGGAGCCGGTGGCTATTTCACTTCCGCTGATGCCAATGCCGCGGGCGCTACGACCGGTGTCATCAACACCACCAACGGCGACGCCAATTTCAGTTACAGCTTCGCCGCAGATAGCGCTTTGCAGTCGTTCATCGCAAGCGCGGAGACCGCCAAAGATACGCTTGATTGGGGCATCATGGGCGGCGCCTTCTCGGGCAACACTCAACTAAACCGCGAACCGACTGGCAATACGCTGTTCGTGACGATGGGCGCTGGGAGTCCGATTAATCACGTTCCCGAGTCCACTCTGACCAATACCAGCCCGCAGACCATAAACACCGATGTCGGCAAGCTGAACGCTCAGACTTTCGATTCTTTCAACGGTACGACGAGTGGAATATTCGGTACTTCGCTGAGCGCAAACGGTACCAATCTGAGCACGGAGGGTATCGGTTATACCCAGTCCGGCACGGCGATCGGCACGACCGCCTATAACCTGTTCGGATTCAGCAGCACCGGCTCGGCCGGCGGCCAGGGTCTGATCTTCCAGTTGGGCACTGCTACCTTCGACGGCACCACGCTGGCGTTTACGGGCAATGCGGGCAGCACCTCGGTGCCGCTGCCGGCGGCGGCCTGGCTATTCGGCAGCGGGTTGCTTGGTCTGCTCGGAATAGGTCGCCGTCGCGAGACTGACGGCGCCGCGGCCTGAGGCCAGCGACAGCTTCCGAGATCCAACGGATAAATCTCAACGACAAATTTCCAGGAGATTGATAATGCGTAATTCTCAAGTCGCCGCAGCGGTTGCTGCGGTACTGGCCTTAAGCGGCTACGGCGCCGCCGAGGCGGCCGCTCCCCCGACCGGCGCCCAGGCGGCGGCTGTGCCGGCCGGAAACCAGATCTTCATGGCGGGCTCGTCGGCCGCCGCCAATGCGGTCATCAACTACATCGAAACCACCGTCTGCGGCGGCACTGGCTGGAGTGCCTTCACGACGCCGACCAGCTCGGTCGGTCTGCCGGACTTCCGCGCGGTCTCGTGCACCTCCGCGCTGACCGGCCTTGACAGTGGCCAGCTGATCACGATCTGGTACCGTCCGGAAGGCGGCTCAGTCGTCGGCGTGTTTCCGGTCGTCAACAACACCTCGATCAAGCAGCTCAACATGGCCACAGGCTGCACGCTCACCGGCGGCGGCTCCACGACGTCGACCTACAACTGCACCGGTGTTGGCGGTACGACTCCAGGCAATGGCACCAACGACAGCTTCACCGGCACGGTGCTGTCGCATAACGTGGATGTCGGTGTATCGGACCTGGAGCCAGGTGTGTTCGCCAGCACCACGCTGGGTGGGACGAACGCCTATGCGGGCGGTGGTAACAACGATCCGGTGTCCAGCGGCGCAAGCCCGCCCACCTATTCGGCAAGTTTTACCGGCCCTGATTTCGGCGTGGACACAGCCGAGAACTTCGCCACCGTCACCTTTCAGCAGGCGTTCGGGTTCATCGTCAGCGCCAACCTGCATACGGCGGGTGTAACGGATCTGCCGAAATGGCAGATCAAAGATCTCTTCTCCGGCAGCGTCACAAACTGGAACAAGGTGGTCTTGGCCAACAACACCGCGGTGACGGTCAATGCCTCGCCGGTCATCTGCAATCGCGAACTCGGCTCCGGTACCCGCGCCGAAACTGACCTGTTCCTGTGGAGCGACGGCTGCATCAGCAACTCTGGTAACCTGCCGGAGTTGGCAGGCACGACCGTCGGCACGCAGGTTCAGCCGACCGACAACTTCCAGACCATCGCCGAGCTGGACTGTGTCAACAGCCATAGCAACGCGATCGGCTATGTATCGATCGACAATTTCGCGAAGACGGCGGCGAACTCGAGCTCGAGTTTCCCGAGCGTCTGGCCCATCACGATTGATGGGGTTTCAGCCTATCCGGGTGCTGGAAACGCGGGCAATGGCGCCCTGCAGGCAGCGGTCGGCGCCTACGACGACTGGTATGAAGCCTCGATCAATCTTAACAATTCGGCCAGTGCCATCGGCAACACGTTCTACGGAGACATCACCACGGCCCTCGGGTCGCTGAATGCAAATGTCGGCAGCAGCTACCAGGTCATGGCGATTCCGGACAACATCGCGGCCAACACGGCGACCGCGCCGGTGACGGTCGGTACCCACGGCGTGTACGTGAACAACTTCACCCGCAGTGGCAACAGCTGCACCGTGCCAACCCACGGCTGATTGCGCCTGGCATCGATGTAACCAACAAGTCACAGATCTACCGCAAACTCATGGCCCCTCGAAAGAGGGGCCATTTTTTTTGTGAATACGCGCGGCAGGCAAGCCGCGCTGACAAAACCAAGGGCTGGGCGTGCCTTCGAGACCAAATCCAATACCCGTGCCGCAATGGGGCAAGCGCACTCTGATTGGCTGCCTGAGCCTGTGGGTGGTGGGTGTCAATTGGGGACACTTGGCGATGGCACAGAATGCCAGTGGCGCAGCCGCCGAGCCCGCCGCGGCCGCGGCCGTTGCTCCCCACTTCACCGTGAGCGAGTATCGTGTGCTCGGCAATACGGTACTTGCGCCACGAGACATCGAGACGGTGCTGTACCCGCTGCTGGGCGAGAACCGGCAGTTCAGCGACGTGCAGGATGCGCGCGCGGCGCTCGAGAAGCTCTATCACGATCGCGGTTATGGCACCGTGTTCGTGGATATTCCCCCGCAGGAGGTCAACGAGGGCATCGTGCGGCTGCGGGTGACGGAAGCCACGCTGCACGAGCGCAAAATCGATGGCGCCCGCTATTTCTCCGAGCGCGACATCGTCGCGGGGCTGCCGGCGGCGCAGGTCGGCAGTGTGCCGAAGCTGACCGACCTGCAGCAGCAGCTCGCCGCGGTGAACAGCGAAAGCCCTGATCGCAGCGTCGTGCCGGTGCTCAAGGCCGGACCGGTGCCCGGTACGTTGGACCTGGAACTCAAGGTCAGCGACAAGCTGCCGCTGCACGGCAGCCTCGAGTTGGATGACAACTACACCGCCGCCACCAAGCCGCTGCGAGCCGCAGCGTCTCTGAGCTACGGCAATCTGTTCCAGGCTTTCGACCAGGTCTCGCTGCAGTACCAGTACTCGCCGCAGTCGCCGGGCGAAGTCGGGGTCCTGAACGGCAGTTATACCTCGCGACCGCTGTTCGGCGGCGAGACCCTGTCGGGCTACTACATTGATTCCAACAGCAACGTACCCGATGTCGGGGCCGGCGCCAGCGGCGTGCTCGGCAAGGGTGAGATCGCGGGACTGCGTTGGAATGTCCCAGCATATTCGTCCGAGGCCTCGACGCAGGGGCTTACGCTCGGCTTGGACTTCAAGCGCTTCCGCAACACGATCACTGCCGGCGGCGTGTCCGCACCGCTGGTGACGCCGATCAAATACACCGACCTGACGCTTACCTACGCAGGTAGCTGGCATGCACCGATACTGGATGCGGCGGTGACCGCCACCCCTAGCTTCGGCCTGCGTGGACTGCCCAATAGTGCGGCGGATTTCGAGAATGACCGCTTCCTGGCGCGGCCGAATTTCTTCTATCTTCGATGGGACGGTTCGGCGACCTTGCACATCCCGGCAGGCTACCGGCTGACGCTGCGGGTGGCCGGACAGAACACCAACGCGCCGCTGATCAGCAATGAAAGCTATTCGATAGGCGGCATCGACGGGGTGCGTGGCTATCTGGAGGCAGAGGAGCTCGGCGACGCTGCTCTAAAGGCAACGGCACAACTGCAGACCCCGAATTTTTCATGGCGCATCGCGCAGCTCCTCAACGTCTTCGGCTTCTACGACGCTGGCCGCACACACGTGTATGACCCGCTGGGCGGGCAGCCCGATCACGTGTTTCTCGACAGTTTCGGTCTGGGCCTGAATCTGCTGCCGACGCGCCCGGTGAATGCGACCCTGATCTGGGCCGATCCCCTGAAGGATGGCAGCTATACCCGAGCCTATCAGTCGCGGCTGCTGTTTTCCGTCCGCGGTGCTTTCTGATACGTGGCTGTTGCGAAGCCGTCATACGGGAACGCTAAGGTATCGGCTATGAATGAGACGCGCGCGATACGCTTGGCGGTGCGCTCCGCGCTGACCGGCCTCAGCCTGACCGGCTTGAGCGCGACGCCCACCGTCGCGTACGCCGTGCAGCTTCCGGTGCCCTGTCTGCCAGGGTCCTGCGCCGCACCCAATCCCGCGTTTGCCGCCAACCCCGCGTTCGTGAGTGCCGGCAAGGCGACTGCGACGCAGAGTGGTAACACGCTGACGATAAACCAGCAGACCAGCCAGGCGATTCTGAACTGGTCTTCCTTCAATGTGGGTGCTGGCGGCAAGGTGCAGTTCATGCAGCCGGCCGCCAGCTCGATTGCGCTTAATCGGATCTATCAGCAGAACCCGAGCAGCATTTTTGGAACCATCACGGCGAACGGGCAGATCTATCTGATCAATCCGAACGGTTTCCTGTTTGGTCCAACCTCGGTAGTCAACACGAGTGGCATCATCGCTTCGTCTTTGCAGATATCGGACGTGAATTTCAACGCCGGCATCCTGGCCCCGCAGATACTCAACGGTTACCTGCAGACTCAGAGCAACAATCTGGCCGCAGCCCTGAGCGCGTGGGACCAGAACGGCAATCCGCTCTACAGCGCCCAGGGCATCACGGTACTGGCTGGTGCGCAGATCTCGGCGCCGGGTGGACGCATCCTGCTGGCGGCTCCCAACGTGCAGAATGCCGGCACGCTGTCGGCACCGGATGGCCAGATCATTCTCGCCGCCGGACAGCAGGTGTTCCTGCAGGCGAGCACCGATACTTCACTGCGCGGACTCGTAGTCGAGGTCGACGGCGGCGGCACGGCCGCAAACCAGCTCGCCGGCCAGCTCAACGCCGATCGCGGCAACATCTCGCTGATTGGTCTGGCGGTAAACCAGGATGGGCGCATCTCCGCCAGCACATCAGTGTCGGCCAACGGCTCAGTACGTCTGGAGGCAGCCGACACGGTGGCGTTCTCGCCTAGCGGGCCTGGCGGAGCAGTCACCATCGCCGCCACACAGACCGGCACGCTGGAGCTCGGCTCGCAGAGCAGCATTGAGCTGCTGCCCGAGTACTCCAGCAACGCCACCGCGGTGGTAGACCAGGAATCCACGACAAAGTCGCAGGAACTGGCGCTGCCGTCGAGCATATCGCTGACCGGCCAGCAGGTGCTGTTCGAGGGCGGCAGTATCATCGCCCCTAGCGCCACCCTGACCGTGGCCGCCACCGCCAATCCCAGCCTCGCCGATCCCGGCGCTGGCGTACAGGTATCTGCCGATGGCAACCCGGCGGAACAGATCCGTATCCATGCCGGCACCACGATCGACCTGTCCGGCAGCGATGCGGAATTGCCGATGTCGGCCAACCTGGTCAGTGTGCAGTTGCGCGCCAACGAGCTTGCCGACGATCCGACGCAGCGCAATGGCGCGTTGCGCGGCCAGACCGTCTACATCGACTCGCGGGTAGGCACCTCGATCATCGGTCCGTCGGCGCTGCAGGAAGCTGAGGCTACGGTTCCTTACGGGGTGGCTTATTGGACCGAGCGCGGTGGCACAGCGAGCTTCCAATCAGAGGGCGACATCGTCATGGCCCCGGGCGCCAGCATAAAAGTCTCCGGCGGCGAGACTATGTACGACGCCGGCGTGATCCAGACTACAAAACTGGTTGGAGCCAACGGACAGCTGTACGACATCGGCAGCGCCAATCCGCTCATGACCTATAGCGGCGTGGTCAATC
>Ga0209006_10003157_pt1 | contig 14974 bp, 12 predicted proteins | sample JacPin_JW_Ref_O2_FD_188567 | JGI IMG/M metagenome (GOLD analysis project Ga0209006, IMG submission 188567) | Forest soil microbial communities from Algoma, Ontario, Canada - Jack Pine, Ontario site 1_JW_Ref_O2 (SPAdes) (version 2) | ecosystem: Environmental > Terrestrial > Soil > Boreal... | reverse complement strand
ATTCGCAATAACCAGCGCCACGCGCCTCGCCTCGGCAGGCGTTGCACCTGCCACAAGTGCCAACAGTAGTAGCACACGACCCAGCATTCAGCTCTCCCATCATCGAAAAGATAGTGCCACCACTCGTATCTGCCTCCAGAAAATGGCACCGGAGCGGGAAGGCACGTCCACCGTCCATGCCAACTCACAAGGATGGTTCGATCGCAGCCGAAGCATCCCAGGTGCAAAATCCTCCTCGAGTCAAGCAGTGCTTACGTAACTTGGTTCCGCGGCCCACGACAATCCAAAGTATGTACGCCGACGCATACATCTCAAAGAAAAAGGGCCCTTCTAGCTCCTCGGCCGCCCTGAGTCCCACAGACTTGACGTGATTTTCCGAAGCAGCTACCGGGCTCATTGTGGCGAACTGGAAATGCGCAAGCAATTGCGTCAACTCGACATATCTCACTGGGGGCGTCGCTCCTAACAACCGTTGTAATGGACCGGGAGCAAGGGATCTTCCCGGCGTAATTGGCCGCCGGATAGCAGACGCTCGCGACCGGGTATATGCGCCCTTGGGGGTGAGGCCGCCCCCTAATTTAAGCACCCCCTCTCTCGCGCATCAGTGACACCCGGCGCGCTCGATCACAGCCTATTTACTGGTTACCACGTCGTTGAGCAGGCAGTGATCGATGAAAAGGACTTCGGCGTCGAATAGCAAGTCCCGGTTCTTCTTCTTCGCGTAGCCGTGCCCTTCGTCGTTGGCCATCAGGAACCAAGTTGGGGTGCCCTGGGCCTTGAGCTTGTCGATGATCTGGCGGGACTCGGTCCAGGGCACACGCGGGTCGTTCTTGCCGACGACGGCGAAGATCGGCTTGTGCATTGCATCGAGATGATTCATGGGCGCGATTCCTTCCAGATAGGCACGCATGACCGGGTCACGCTCGTCGCCGTATTCGACGCGCCGCAGATCGCGGCGGTACGCCTCCGTGTGTTCGAGGAAAGTCACGAGGTTCGACATGCCAACGATTGGCATGGCACAGCTGATGCGCTCGTTGTAGAAGGCGGAGACGGCCCAGGTCATATGGCCGCCATAGCTGCCGCCGTAGATCATGATGCGGCTGGAATCGAGCTGCGATTGCGTGCCGATCCAATCCAGAAGCGCGTTGATGTCCTTATACGTGTCGTCGCGGTGAAAGCCGTTGTCCAGCTTGAGGAAGCTCTTGCCGTAGCCGCTGGAGCCACGCACGTTGGGTGCGATAATGGCGACGCCGAGCTCGTCGATCAGGTAGTTCTCCTGTGCCCTGTAGTTCGGACGGAATTGCGACTCGGGGCCGCCGTGAATCTCCACGATGACCGGCCGCTTGCCCGTGAACTTTGTGCCATCCGGCTGGTACAGGAATCCGCTCAGCTCGAGGCCGTCGAAGCTCTTCCATTTGACCAGTTTTGGCTCAACGAAATTTGCCGCGATAAGGCCGCCGGTTTCCCCCTCGGTCCAGCGATCGAGCTTGCCGGTACGTATATCTATAGAGTACGCGTCCGTGGGAGATCGGGCGGAGGTTATCGTGAAGCCGAGATCGCGGCTGTTTTGATGAAAGTGCAGGTTCTCAATGACGCCAGCGGGGATATTGGGTAGCGCACGGAACCTGCCGCTGGCAGTGTCGAGCAGATAAAGCTTGCCGTAGCCATTCTCGTTCGCGAAGAAGGCAATGGCTTTGCCATCCTCGCTGGCCGTCATCTGGTCCACGTCCCAGGGAATGGAGGTCGTGAGATATGTTGGCTGCATGCTCTCCAGATCGATACGGGCGAGGCGTTGGAATTCGCTGTCGCGGTCGGCGAGGACGTAGATGCTCTTGCCGTCTTTGCTGAAGACGGCGGCCGAATAGGCGACCGTCTCCCCGGGCTTAGCCGAGACGGATGGCGATGTCAGGGCTTTTTTCTCGCCGGTGGTGGCGTCGACCATCCACAGGTAAATCTCATTGATCGAAATATATTGCTGGACGAGAAGCCGCCGATTGTCCTGCGACCAGGCAACGGGGGCCCAGCCACCGCCGTCCACCTGCATTAACATGTGCGCAGACGAGGAGCTGCTCTTCGAGTCCACTGCGTCCACGATCCATAGATCGTCGTCCTTGTTATTACGCTGGGTGGACGTATAGACCAGCTTGGTATCATGGTGTGCAAGCAGGTAATTATCGTTGCGGCTATGGCCATCGGTCAGCAGCGTAATAGCCCCCGTGGCGAGGTCGTAGCGGTAGATCTGATACCACTCGCCACCACCCGTGTCCTTCTGGAAAATAAATGCCTTGCCGTCTGGCAGGAACTGGGCGCTGAGCACGCGATCTTTGAAAAAAGTGAGCTGACGACGCGCACCGCCAGGCATGGCGACAGAGTGGACCTGTACGGTGTCGCCGAATCGGGTTCCGATGAGAATCTCGCGTCGCGTGGGGTGCCAGCCGAATAGCGTCGAGCCGCGCGACTCGCCATACCTCGCTGTGTCCTCGGCAATCTTCGCTGGAATCGGCGGAATGTTCTCCAGGATAAGGTTATCGCCGGGCGTGAGGAAGCTGTCCGCCGGTTGCGCACCCCCCTGTTGGGCCAGTGCGAGGTAAGGCAACCCAAGAATCAGCGCTGCGCTAGCAAGAATTTTTATCACGAACGAACTCCTAAGCAGCGGGCGACGGTAAGTCATCTCTCCGCCGAGGCTAGAAAGAAATTGTGCCATGAACTGGTGCGTCCGCACTGATTTCTGGGGTCCATTGGCGCACGCCCATTTTGATTACTGGAGAGCCGCCGGTCATGACGGGCCGGATCGTGTCAGGAGCGGCCAAAGCCGGGGAACCGCCGCCGACCGGCTGAGATCGGCCAACTGCGGCCGGTCCAGGGCACGGAATACCGGCTCTAAAGCAGTCGGTGGCCGCTCGGTGATAATCTGAGTGCTGCATGAGTTGCTCACTCACCTCGCGATATTGTGTTGGGTTGCTTGCCGCTATGCTTGGTATAGCGCCAGTTACTGCTTCGTTCGCCGCAGGCGGCCGTTGCACGGACTACTTCAAACTAAAGGGGCCGTGCTTCACAGTCCATGGGCGCCTCCGCGTTTACAACGGAAATCCATCGGTCCGTATCTGGCCTATTGGCTCTCACCGTCTCTTGGCCGTAGCGACCGTTTATGATAATCCAGAGAATCCGCAATCGCCGTTTCCCCTAAACCAAGGGGCTGGACGTTGAGACCGCTTACTTTGGTGAGTACACCGTGTGTCCGTTGGGACCTGATGTGCGAGGTGAAATGCGTTACGTGTGCGTCGAGTCAATCGCAAATGTTGTGAAGAGGAAGGATTGATTGCCTACCGCAAACCTGACGGTCGCGACCAACCGCAACGGGTCAAGACTGGCAGGTCCTGACCTGCCGGCGACTGCCGGCCAATAGCGAGCGTTCGAGGCAATGAATTCTCGTACCGGGACCGGTCGTTCGCCACGACCCGTTATCGTCGCAAAGACCTGGCGCGCAATTTAGTTGTTACTGCAGCGTCTGTAAGGTGCCGTATACCACCTCACCATACAGATACATCGTGCAAGAGGGGGGTACGAGATTATTGGGCGGGGCGGGACCATAAATAACCAACTGGACTTGGTCCATGGGCTGCAGCCAGAACTTCAGCGTTCCACCTCCCATCTGGGTGCTCGCACCGATGAGGGGCAGCCCCAATAGCAAGCCCTTGTCCGGTCCAGCTACGACATTTAATTGAAGATTATTATAACTATTTAGGTCCTGACACACGTAATAGAACGAATCGAACTGATAGAGACCCGAGGACGCCGGCAAAGGGGACGATGCGCTGCCCTGCGTAGAGCCGCTGCTTAGTGACATATTAAAAAACTCCTTGCCAGCGATTGGCGGCTCACTTTGGCTTTGGGCTGCCGAGCAACCTGCCATCACGGCCGCGATAGCGCCAAGCGTTCCCGCGGTTAGTAGTACACGCCAGCCGCGCTCCGGGCTTGGATCTATCGAGACCGGCGCAACGTAAGATGTTTCGACTAACGATATTGAAGCGTGGATTCTCATGCTGTGGTCCCCTTAACTGATGGGTTACTTGCACGTTCGATCCGTGACTCGGCGCCGACGGGACGTCTGCTCTAGGGAATATATCGCAGGCAGGGGTTACGAGCGCGCGGTACCTGTAAGAAGTTACAGTGACGCATCGAGCGCAATTGAGCACTCTGAAGCGGTCAGTGATCACAGGCGACTTCGGGTCAACAGCCGGCATTGGCGGGCCAACCGTCGCTGCTCCGCCAACTACGGTCAATGGCGCTCTCGAAACGACCGCCTTAGTGTCGAACACTCGCCGAGTGCAAATTCATCGCCTGCGGCGAATCATTGTTTACCGGCGCGCGGAACGCATCACACATGAGGTTAGAGTTTCTGGCATCGAGATCGCGTGACGCCCCGTTGATTCGCCTGTATGGCACCGATGTCGAACCGCTGCTAGAGCTGTCGCGAGAAGTCGAGCGATTGTCGAGCCGGGTCTCGGAAAGTGTGGAGGTCCACCGAATCGCGGGGATCACGGCGGTTGATGAGTGCCGACTCACGCTCGAGTCCGTGCACAAGCGTCCAAGTTCACTCGTTGCGCAAAGGAACAAAGGACTCGATTTCGTTGGACAGGCAACCTGCGAAGACTGGATCACGGTACATTGCCTGATCGAACCATTCCTGCGCCCGGAGCCTCCACGCGGTCGTTTTCAGTGGTTGCTCGGTGGCGACGCCAGAGGACCTCTTAGCGCCTCCTCCATCGCCTTCCTGCTGTCCACCTATCCGGACGGCCAGTGGTAGCAGAGCAACTCACTGCAATGGCATATCCACGGCGACAAGCGACTCTACATCTGTGGCTGAGCGCACTGGCTGGACTGTCTTCTCCGCTAACCTTGGCAATTATTTTTTTTGCCACTCGGAAGCACGGAGGTCGCGCTGGTCGAGTTCGGCGTCCGGCACCTTGGCATCACCAATGCCGGAATTCGACTCATCCTCGAAACAGTAGATCCTTGCATTGACGCGATCATATGTGCTGCAGCCTTTGGTTTTCCTCTGGGTTGGCTTGTCGATGGAAAGTTCCTACGTTGCTGGGCTCTATTTGTACTTGGCGCTGTCGTGGCTCACGCAGTTGCTGCTCTGTTCGTACCCTCATTTCTTGGCGGATTTTGGCAGTATATGGGTACTATGCTGCTACCATTCTGGTGGCTGTTCATCTCCATGCTTTTGGGCTTCATGGCATTAACCGCCCGCCTGCAAACGCGCCCCAGACATGTGCCAAGTCATGTTAGAGCGAACGGTGACGGATAAATTGACGAGCAGCCTCAACTGGACGGTCCGAAGCAGCCGTTCATGACTGTCGGCTATGGGTCAGAAAGCGACCTTCGCACGGTCCACAGGACACCAAATTCACATCACGCAATCACATAGTGTCATCCGGCTCTTAATGACACTCAGCTCTGCGTTCGCGGATGTGACCGCAATGCGTTGTTCCCAAGCGGTAAGTCAAATTAGTTGTTGAACCAAAGGCCTCTGACAATGAAATAAACGCCAATCACCAGCAGCACCTGCGATAGCAGTATCAGAGGCGCTACGACCGTCTCACTGACGACTCCGAAGCGGTATGCCATTATAACGATGAGCGCCCAAATCAAGGCTGCCGGAAAGAAAAGCGCCCCCTTTATGACAGAGCGGAAGTTCGGATTAAAGGGGCGCAAGCGAAGTAGACGGGCCCTTATCTGATCTCCAAGAATATTGCTTCTTGCGGCAAACCTAATTAGAAAAAGAAAAGCCACGCTTAGCAGCACCGTTGCAAGAACGAACCGCGGTAGATGCCGGAGGTGATGAGCGTCATAAGCAACAACGAGGACCAAGAGCCCCGCTGCTAGCACACTAAGAAGACGGGAATTCGAGGGCACAACTGTTGCTGTCAGCCAGCTAGTTAGGACAGAGTTCGTCGAGGCTAACCCGTCCAGCATCGATTGAAAAGGGTCGAGCGGGAGTGGGAACAGCAGATCACCGATTTGATCTTCAGTGCTCGAAGCGGGGGCGCTCCCGAACCCCGCGGCCAGCTCCGAAGCGGTCATTCCCGAGCGTCAACTTCGGGTCAGGAGCGGCCAAAGCCGCGGAAACCGCCGCCGCCCGGCCGAGATCTGCCAGCCGCAGTCAGAGAAAGTCTCGCATTGCGTAGCCGAAAGCACCCACTCATGACCTGGGATAAGCTATGAGTCATGTGCCGCGTTTTGCCGGAGATTTGCGTCGCCGAATGTTGGTGACGCCTAAACCATGGAAGCCTTCGGAATCGCTATTGCACTGGTTGGTGGTCTCCTCGCAGCGCCTATATTTTGTTTCGTTCTGGCGAAGGTGGTACGCCGCTTTCCACGCGTAGCTGCTTTATTAGTTCTGGTCTCGATTCCGCTGGTCTTGCTCTATGCCTTGGAGCTGATAATCGTGTTGACCCGAGGCATTCTCTCCGCGCGCGCATTAATTGGATCACCATATTTTTTGATTCACGTTGTCCTGACTTTATCGTCGGCTCCCGCCTTGGCGTGCGTGCTCATACTTGGCCGTCGCAGCCTTGCCGCTTGGTGGCCACTGGCCGCCGTAATATGTTGGTTTGTTGGCGCGGGATCCATCTTCTATCAGTACGATGTCGCTGAGACGCTGTATGGCATCGACGGTCAGGGTGGCCCATACCAATGGCCGTGGTAGCGCCTGCCCGGCCGGTCCATTTCGCTGCCTCATCGCTACCCACGCCATCCACAGCCGAACCCGATAGCCGATCCACGGATTGCGTAGCACTGGCCTGCGGGACGCGCTAAGTTAGCTTCCGATGAGCCAACTCACAGAGCTGCTAGGCCGGATTCAGGCGGGCGACACGGCAGCGCGCGATGCGCTGTTTTCGGCTGCCTACAGCGAGCTGCACCGACTGGCGCATGCACGACTTCGCGACGGCGGACGCAATACAGTGCTGGATACAACCTGTTTGGTGCACGAGTCGTACCTGCGGTTCGAGCGCGCCGGGCAGCTGCGTGCAGAGGACCGCCGGGCGTTCTTCGCCTATGCATCCCAGGTGATGCGCTCGGTGATCGTCAACAGCGTGCGGGAGCGCATCGCGCAGAAGCGCGGCGGCAGCGCCCGACCCCTGACGCTTTCGACGCAGCTGGGCGCGAAGGTGGCCGACGGGGAAGAAAGCATTTTGAAGGTGCATGAGGCACTCGAGGAGCTGGCCAAGGTTGAGGCGCGTCTGGCGCAGGTGGTGGAGATGCGCTACTTCGGCGGCTACAGCGAGCGGGAGATGGCTGAGACCCTCGGGGTCACGGAACGCACGGTGCAGCGAGACTGGGAAAAGGCGCGTTTAATCCTGGCCGCCGCGCTGGAGTGAGCGTAGTAGGGAACCTGGAGGCGCCATCGAGGCAGCGACAAGGATGAAGCTTTCGGCCGCGGAGATGGCGGTTCTTAGCCGGCTGCTCGATGAAGCCCTTCCGCTTGAGGGAGCTGCGCGGCGTGCCTGGCTCCAGGCTCTACCCGCCGATTACGAGCACCTGGCGGCGGTGCTGCGCGCCGCTCTGCTGCCCGAAGCAGCGAGCAGTCCAGGCGCGGAGCGACTAAGTCTGCCCGCCTTGGGAGCCGAGGTAGCGCAGGCCTCCGCCAGCATTCTGGGGACAGGCGAGCGCGTCGGGCCCTATGAGTTGCTGCGCCCGCTCGGAGCGGGTGGCATGGCCGAGGTCTGGCTGGCGCGCCGAGCCGATGGGGCCTTCCGGCGCGAGGTCGCGCTCAAGCTTCCCCGACAGATGCAACAGTCCGAGCAGCTCACGCAGCGCTTTGCACTCGAGTGCGACATCCTGGCCAGCCTCGAGCACGCGCTGATCGCCCGACTCTACGACGCGGGCATTGCCGAGAATGGGCGCCCCTACCTGGCGATGGAGTACGTTCCCGGGGACGTGATCACCACGTGGTGTGACCGGCAGCGCCTGGCCGTAAGCGCGCGAGTGGAGCTGTTTCTGCAGATCCTCGACGCGGTCCAATTCGCGCACGGCAAACAGATTATTCATCGGGATCTGAAGCCCTCCAACGTACTGGTGACCGACTCGGGACAGGTGCGGCTGCTGGACTTTGGGGTGGCGAAACTGCTGGCGGGGGAACAGACCGATCCGGCGGCGGGGCAGCTCACCGGTCTCTACGGTCGGGCGCTCACGCCCGACTACGCCAGCCCGGAGCTACTGCGAGGCGACGCGGTCGATGTGCGCAGCGATATCTACTCGCTGGGCATGTTGCTCTACGAGCTGCTCTCCGGTGTGAGAGCGTACGAGCTGAAGGCGGCCGCCGTGGCGGGGTTGCTGGGCCGGGCTGCGAGCGCAGTGGAGCCGTGCCGACCGAGTGAGCGCATCGAACAGGCTGCAGCCGAGGCGCGCGGGATGAGCTTGGGAGCACTGAAGCGCGCGTTGCGCGGGGATCTGGACGCCATCACGCTCAAGGCGCTCGCCAAGGAGCCGGACGGACGCTACGACAATGCGGCCGCGATGGCGGAGGATCTGCGCCGCCAGCTCGCGGGCAAGCCCATCTCAGCACGCCCGCCGCGCCCGAGCCGTCGGTCAGCGCGGACAGCTGCGCCCGCCGGACCCACCCGGGTGACGATCTGCGTATTGCCCTTTGGCAATCTGAGCGGCAACCCGGAGCAGGAGATTTTCTGTGACGGCTTCAGCCAGGACATCATCACCGAGCTGGCCCGCTGGCGGTTGCTGGAGGTTCGTTCCCGCCTGGCCTCGTTCAAGTACCGCGGTACTGTCATCCCGATCGCGCGCATTGCGCGCGAGCTCAATGTCCGATTCGTGGTCGAGGGCAGCGTTCGCCGGTTGGGCGATCGCATCCGTATCGCGGTGCAGCTGATCGATGCCGCGAGCGGGCAGCAGGTCTGGGGTGATCGGTATGACCGCGACGCAGCCGAGATCTTTTCGGTCCAGGACGAGGTCGCGCAAAAGATCGTGAGCACGCTGGTTGGTCGCGTTCAGGTGACCGACGCGGATCGTGCGCGCCGCAAGCGTCCTTCGAGTCTTGAGGCCTACGAGTGTGTCCTCAGGGGCAATGCGTTGCCCTGGGACGATCCTGCGGGCGCGGCGGAAGCCACGCAACTGTTCGAGAAAGCCATCCAGATCGATCCCGGCTATGGCATCGCCTACGGCCTGCTCTCGATGATGCGTATTCATGCTTGGAAGGGCCAGAGCGGGGACTCGACGGCGTACCTGGATGAGGCTTACAAGCTGGCCCAACGCGCGGTCGAACTCGATGACAGCGAGAGTACGTGTCACTCGCTGCTGGGGCAGGTATACATGTATCGGCGCGCATTCGAACCCGCGCTACAGCACATGCGCCGTTCCCTAGATCTCAATCCGAACAACCAATGGAACCTGGCGGACATGGCGTACGTGCTGGGTTATGCGGGGGACGCAGAACAGGCGTTGAGCTGGAGCGATCGCGCGAAAGAGGTCGATCCGTACTTCGAGCCCCCGTGGTTCTGGCGGCAAAAAGGCCGCAGTTACATGGTTCTGGGTCGATATCAGGAAGCGCTGACGATGTTCGAGCGCGTCCCTTTGCGCACCTACTATGATGCTGCCTATATGGCTGCATCCTGCGCACGCCTGGGAGACTCTGAGCGTGCCCGTACCCTTGCTGCGGAGTGCCTGGCGGCCCGCCCGAATTTCTCGATCCGCCGCCTACTGGTGACCGAGCCCTTCAAATTGAGCTCGGATGCTGAGCACCTCGCACAATCGCTGCGCCTCGCAGGCCTACCCGAATGAGCAGGTTATAGCGCACTCATGTCCTCCGATGTCGCACTCACGCCCAGCGAACCTCCGTGGGTCGGACGGGTTCTTGACTTCTGGTTCCGCGAGATCGATTCACACCTGTGGTTTGCCAGCACAGATGAGCTTGATGAGCGGATACGCCAGGGCTTTCTCGAATTGCACGGACACATTGCGCGAAGTGATGCTCGAGAGTTCGCGGGCGCGCGCGCGCTGCTTGCGGCGATCATCGTCATGGACCAGTTTTCGCGCAACATGTTTCGAGGAACACCGCGCGCCTTCTCCACGGATCCCCTCGCGCGGCGCCTCGCCGAGCAATGCATCGCAGACGGGCTTGATCTGGCCATGACACCCACGGAGCGATATTTCGTCTACCTGCCCTTTGAGCACAGCGAGGATCGGGAACATCAGGCCCTTGCGGTGCGCCTGATCGAACCGCTTGGCGATGAGAGCTGGACTCGCCATGCACGGATGCACCAGGCAGCCGTCATTCGCTTCGGCCGCTTTCCGCAACGCAATCGGATCCTGGGTCGGACGTGCACCGACGATGAAGCGGCGTTCCTGGCAGGCTGAGAGGAATTCCGGCGAATTCCGGCGATCCGCCAGCCATTCACGCCCGACCCTGAGCCGCTCGGGCGCCTAACTATCGCTGTGGTCCTTCTCTGCCTTGCGTGTTGCGGGTCGGTGCCGCACGAGTTCAGCAAGTTGTCTGAGCTTCGGCAATCGGGAGGCCAGCGCGGCATCGTCCAGCGGGTACCAGCTGGCCAGCATGTACAGGTAATGGTCGGCAGCGGACAGCTGTGCGCCGAGCACATAGGGTGACAACGCGGCGTGGACGACGTCGAAGTGCTTGCCCCAGTCCGCCAGGGCTTGCCTCTTGATCTGCGGTGCCGCGGCCTCACCAGCGGCCGAATAGCGGTCCGCGTAAAAGAACCGCAGAGCTGCTTCGTACGCGTTTGCTGACAGAAAGACCATCCACTGCAGAAAGTGAGCGTGGGCCGAACTGCCCGCAACGGGCGCTAGCCCTGCGGCAGGATGGGCGTTTGTCAGGTGAATGAGTATGGCTGCCGACTCCGATACGACTGTGCCATCCGGCAGCACCAGCGCCGGAATCTTGGCCGCGGGGCTGATGCGGCGGAATGCCTCGACCTCTGCGGGCGCTTTGCTGACCCAGACCAGCTCATAAGCGGCACCGATCTCCTCGAGCAGCATTTGTGGGGCCAGAGATCCAGCGCCCTGCCTTGCGTACAATCGGTATGAGCTACCCGGCATGGGGACGGACTCCTCAATTAGTTCTTGCGGCCATTCTACTCACAGTCAAACCAGCCGATCAGCGCTGGTCGTCGGCAACAGCTGATAGGTAGCGTATGCATAGGGTAAATTTGCCGATGCGGTAGACTCTGGGGCTCCAACTGAACGGCGCTTGGGAGACGATCGTGCCCGCATACCTGATCGTGGACAATCAGATCACCGATCCGAAAGCTTATGACGAGTACCGGCGCCGCGTCGTGCCGCTTCTTGGCCGGTTCGGTGGCCGTTTTCTGGTACGAGGTGGTCAAATATCGCATCTCGAGGGCGAGTGGAAACCGCAACGGTTGGTGATCGTCGAGTTTCCCAGCATGGATGCGTTGCAGGCTTGGTACCGCTCACCCGAATATGCCCCTATTCTGGAACTCCGTAAGTCGGCATCTACCGGAAGTGTCGTAGTCGCGGAAGGCGTGTGATTTGTCGAGCTCAACCTTACGGTGCGACCGCCGCAATATCGCTTTTCACATGGCACACGAAATGATCATGCGTTGATCTGAGCCATTGTGCGTATTGGGCCTCTGGCGGCCTCAACTGCATCCCTTCAATCGATGGGTCAGTTGTCTCGCCGTGATACTTACTAGTGTGATGTGCTGCTCAAAACCACCACTGTAGCGGGCCGCGCGGAGTGTCTGTGGGCGTTGTCCTACATACCTCTGTATCCGCAGGGTGTGGAGTGTTTTTGACACTGCCATTGGTGCGCGCAAAAGATCACTCATGTCCCAACGCATACTTCTGATCCAAGATGATGCGACGGCTGGAAAGGCCATCCTGAGAGCGCTAAATACCTTCGAGGATGAGCTTTTTCAAGTCGACTGGGTCAGGTCTTGCGCTGAGGGTCTTCAAAGACTGACTGGCAGCGCGGCGATATTGCTCGACCTGTCGCTGCCCGACAGCCGCGGCATAGAGACCTTCGATCGGCTGTTTAAGGCGGCGCCGCAGATTCCGATCATGATCCTATGCACGCCGCAAGAGGAGGAGACGGCCAGGTTGGCGGTGCAGTGCGGAGCCCAGGATTATCTCTTAAAAGCCCATCTTGATGGTTACCTGGTGCCCAAGGCCGTGCGCAGCATGATCGAGCGCGCTGCCAATTCCGAAGCGTTGTTTGAAGAAAAGGAGCGCGCGCAGGTCACACTCAACTCGATCGGCGATGCAGTCGTGAGTACTGACGTCTCGGGTCGCATCACCTATCTCAATGCAGTCGCTGAAGGCCTGACAGGTTGGCCGAATGATGAGGCGTTAGGCCGGACCCTTGAGGAGGTGCTTCAAGTCGTTGACGCGACAACGCGCGAAACCACGCCAAATCCCCTGATGCTGGCGATGCGGGACAACACCACCGTGGCCCTTGCCCCGAACTGCGTTTTGATTCGGCGCGACGGCAAAGAAACCGCCATCGAAGACTCTACCGCGCCGATCCATGATCGTCGAGGACAGGTGACTGGCGCTGTCATGGTATTTCACGATGTCAGTGTGTCGCGGGCGATGACGTTGAAAATGTCCTATCTGGCACAACATGACAGTCTCACCGGATTGCCCAATCGAGTCTTGTTGAACGATCGACTCAGCGAGGCAATAGCCCTGTCCGGGCGCTACCGGCGACAACTGGCGCTATTGTTCCTGGATCTCGACCGATTCAAGCATATCAACGACTCGTTGGGTCACCTCGTAGGCGATGGCTTGCTGCAGTCCGTCGCGCGTCGACTTTTCACGTGCGTGCGCAGTTCGGATACCGTCAGCCGCCTGGGCGGCGATGAGTTCGTGGTCCTGCTCTGGGAAGTAAGGCACGCACGGGATGCGGCCATCACCGCGGACAAAATACTCAAGGCGCTGCGTGAACCCCACCAGATCATGCAGCATGAACTGCATATCACTGGGAGCATCGGTATTGTGACGTATCCTGATGACGGCACGGATGCGGAGACATTATTGAAGAAAGCAGATGTCGCGATGTACCACGCCAAGGACACTGGACGCGACAGTTACCAATTCTTCAAGTCGGAAATGAATGTACGTGCGATGGAGCGGCAGTCGCTCGAGGACAGCTTGCGCCACGCGATCGAACGGTGCGAATTGTCGCTGCATTACCAGCCGAAGATGGATCTGGCGACCGGCACAATCATCGGCGTCGAGGCGCTCATCCGCTGGTTACATCCGCAACGCGGGCTCGTACCGCCGGCGCAATTCATCGAGATAGCGGAGGATAGTGGCCTCATTGTGCCGATCGGGCGCTGGGTCCTGCGCGAAGCGTGCCGTCAAGCCCGAGTTTGGCAGCTAGCGGGTCTGCCGCCGATGTGCATCGCGATAAACATCTCCGCAGTGGAGCTACGCGCCCCGGGGTTCGTCGCTGGCGTACGTGCGATTTTGCGGGAGGCAGAGCTGGAACCGCGCTATCTGGAACTCGAACTGACCGAAACCGCCCTCATGGAGGATTCCAGATCCGTTGCGGATGTTCTCAAGCAACTAAAGGATATCGGCGTGCAGCTCGCGCTGGACGACTTCGGCACCGGTTTTTCAAGCTTGAGCCATTTGAAGCGCTTCCCGATCGATGCCCTGAAGATAGATCCGTCTTTCGTGCGCGACCTCACTACGGATGAAGATGATGCCAGCATCGTTACTGCGGTGATCGGTATGGGAAAAAATCTACATATGCGGGTTGTGGCCGAGGGCGTAGAAACCTCAGAGCAACTTGCGATGCTGCGGGAGTTCGGCTGTCCGCAGGGTCAGGGGTACTATTTCAGCCGGCCCGTGCCGGCGCTGGAATTCGGCCATTTAGTGAAACACGGTGAACAGGCCGCAGCCTTCGCCTGACGACTTCGAACTGTGGGAAGCTCGCTGAAGCCCGCAGGAGAGCCCTGAGAATGATGCAGCAAACGGCAAAAAGCCTGGTCCGGATCGTCGAACGCGAGCCGGATCGTTGCAGCTGCGGGGCCGGGTTGCGCCCCACGATTAGTCTCAACTCGATCACTGACATCGATGTGACTGCGATGGTGGAAGCCAGGATACTGGCGGCTCGCCACGATGCTCTACTTCAAGGGTACACCGGCCTCGTGAGGTACATTGCTTATCACCTGTTCCGACGGCGTAACTACGTCGATGTCGATGACTTGATCGATGCCGGCATGGTCGGACTGAGTGAGAACATCCATCGGCACGGGTACGATACCGCCGGGCGCTTCCAAGCCGATGTCAGTGTCTGCATCCGTGCGGCGATGCTCGATTTCGTGCGAAATGCGGACTGGAGTCTGCGGGCGGGCTGCGGGGCCCGCCGGATCTCGACCGCAAACCGTCGTAAAATCAGTTAGTTGGACGGTTTCGCCCGGCGACTGAAAATCCGCCTGTCGAGGATTCAATTCCGCCCTGGGCTGTCGCCAAGTCGAGGCTCGGCCATGGAATATTCCCCACTCTTATATCTGTACAAGACAGGGCGTAGCTCCATCCAATAGCCGCCATTTTGCGGCTGCAGCACTCAGCCGGCAGCGGTCGCAAATCCGCATCTGATTCGTTGTTTCAGTCGATCGTCAGAACATTTCACAGCAATGGCAACGATTATTCAGACGCCGTGGCCGATGCTTCTTCCCGGACCAACGGAGCACGTGATTCCGCTGGAACGAAACGAAACAGAAGGAGATAAACGCCATGTCCGCCATCATCGAGAAATCATTTGCAGCGGCGTTGATCGCCGCATTACTCATCGCGCCCGGGCACTCAATGGCCGCCGACGCCACGAAACTCGCATCTCAGTCGGTTGACATGAATTCTGGAACTACGGTTCATTTCGCCGACTTGGACCTCTCAAAGCCGGCGGGCGTCGCAAGACTCTATGGGCGTATCAGCCGGACAGCACACGATATCTGCGGCGACGCGA
>Ga0209006_10003156_pt1 | contig 14976 bp, 14 predicted proteins | sample JacPin_JW_Ref_O2_FD_188567 | JGI IMG/M metagenome (GOLD analysis project Ga0209006, IMG submission 188567) | Forest soil microbial communities from Algoma, Ontario, Canada - Jack Pine, Ontario site 1_JW_Ref_O2 (SPAdes) (version 2) | ecosystem: Environmental > Terrestrial > Soil > Boreal... | reverse complement strand
CAACAGAACGTTGATCCAGATGATCTTGCCGACGGCAAGCCAAAACACCGGTTTCTGCAGATCGGTCTGCAATTGCGCAAATAGCGCACCGATGGTTGCGGGATCGAGAACCTGCAAAAGCCAGTTCACGGCCTTCCCCCGACGCGCAACGTCTTTCCTGTTCCGACCGGATCAGAACCGCGGCCCCGCCTTTTGCTTTGACGCGCTTTTTTCACGCGGACCGGTATCCACCCCGAAAACGCCGCAACGACCGTCGCTTGCGGCGATGGTCCACTCAATGGCGCGCCAACGCCGAAAGTCAATCAGCCGACGATCTCGTTACCGGAGAAAAACTGTGCGATTTCAATCGCGGCCGTCTCGGCTGCATCGGAGCCATGCACCGAGTTTTCGCCGATCGACTTCGCATGCAGCTTGCGGATCGTGCCATCGGCCGCCTTGGAAGGATCGGTTGCACCCATGACCTCGCGGTGCCTGAGCACGGCATTTTCGCCCTCGAGAACCTGAACCACCACGGGGGCGGAAATCATGAAATCCACCAGTTCGCCGAAAAACGGCCGCGCCTTATGGACGGCGTAGAACGTCTCCGCCTGCTCGCGGGTCATGCGAATGCGCTTCTGGCCGACGATCCGAAGGCCAGCCTTCTCGATCAGCGCATTGATCGCGCCCGTCAGATTTCGCGCGGTGGCGTCGGGCTTGATAATCGAAAAGGTGCGTTCAATCGCCATGATTTCGTCCTTGAAGGGTTTTGGGGGAATTGCGGCGCTTATATCGGCGCAGTCGAAAGACGGCAAGCGATCAGGCGGCGCGCGCCGGATCGTCCCTGGAGGCTGTCCGGCGCCGCATCGATCGAATTACAACAATTTCACCAAGGTGAACCCTTTCTGAAACCGGCGTCCCGCTCCCATTCAGCTTCCCGGAGGTAGGCTTGTTTTCAACGGGCGTCGCATCAATCCGAAGCGGCGTCACGGAATGGCAATTTCACCTGTCGCGCTTGAGCGCGCCGAACTCAAGGAGATGACCATGTTACGCAAACTCTCGCTTGCTGCAGTTGCCGCGATTGCGCTTGGCGCGGCCGCGTTGGCGCCGACCTCCGCCTCCGCCTGGGTCGGACATGGCTGGCACGGCGGCTGGCATGGCGGCTGGCATCGCGGTTGGGGTGGTCCCCGGTTCTTCGTCGGCGGCCCGGCCTTTTACGGTTATGGCTATGGTTACGGCGGCTGCTATGTGCGGCGGTTGATCCCGACGCCCTGGGGCCCCCGCTGGCAGCTGGTAAACCGCTGCTATTGATCCCGAACGACCGGTTCGGATCTCAAAGCCCCGGCGGTCTCGCGCCGGGGTTTTGCCATGCGTCGAGGGTTCAACCGGCGGAACCGGAGCCGGAATTCCTTCAATTTTAAGCAATTTTTAAGCAAAACGGCACGCCGCCGCCCATGCGGGGAACGATTTCAATCGCGGTGATTTGGTTCGGCAATACTGCAATGGACGTACATTAGGTGGAACTCGTTATGATCGGCCGAATCACCGACAAGGGCGAACAAATCGACCGCAAGACCTGCCGATCGATCTGCGATGCGGTCGGCGAACGGCTGCAGCAGAACCTGCGCCCCGAATCCTTGCGACTGTCCTCCCACCTAGAGCATCTGATGAATGAATTGCGCAGGCGGGACGACGATGGCGGCAAGCGGCCGTCGAACTAACGCGACATTTTTCGGCATGTGCCTACCGCCAAGGCGATATTTCGCGCCCAGGCGGGTTGCGTTTGACCGCGGCTCCGGTGACAACGCCGCGTGCTTTCAATGTCAGACATATCGGTCCGGATCGCCGGACGGCTCCTGATCGATCACGGTACCGCGCAGATCGTGCCGGGCGCACGCGTCGGCCTGGTCGGCCGCAACGGCGCCGGCAAATCGACGCTGTTTGCGGCGATCCGCGGCGAACTGCCGATCGAGAGCGGCACCATCACGATCCCTCCGCGCTGGCGCGTCGGCAGTCTGGCGCAGGAGGCGCCGAACGGGCCCGAGAGCCTGATCGAGGTCGTGCTCAAGGCCGATCTCGAGCGCGATGCCCTGCTGCGTGAAGCCGAACTCGCCCACGACCCGCACCGGATCGCCGAGATCCAGACGCGGCTTGTCGACATCGACGCCCATTCGGCGCCGGCGCGGGCGGCGGCGATCCTCTCCGGCCTCGGATTCTCAACCGCGGATCAGGCCCGGCCGTGTTCGGAATTTTCCGGCGGCTGGCGGATGCGGGTCGCGCTGGCCGCGACCTTGTTCGCCGCACCCGATCTTCTGCTGCTCGACGAGCCGACCAACTACCTCGATCTCGAAGGCACGCTATGGCTCGAGGACCATCTTGCAAACTATCCACGTACCGTGATCGTCATCAGCCACGACCGCGATCTGCTCGATACCTCGGTGGACCAGATCCTGCATCTGGATCGCGGCAAATTGACACTCTATCGCGGCACCTACTCGTCGTTCGAGGAGCAACGCGCCACGCGCGAGATGCTCGATGCCAAGCACGCCAAGCGGCAGGAAGCCGAGCGCAAGCGCCTGCAGGCCTTTGTCGATCGCTTCAAGGCCAAGGCCTCGAAAGCCCGCCAGGCCCAATCGCGCGTGAAAATGCTGGAAAGGATGAAGCCGGTCGCGGCGCTGGTGACCCAGGATGTCCGCGAGATCAGCTTCCCCGCACCGGAAAAAATGCTGTCGCCGCCGATCATCGCCGTCGACGCGGTCTCGGTCGGCTACGACCCTGATCACCCGGTGCTCAATCGCGTTACCTTGCGGATCGATAACGATGATCGCATCGCGTTGCTTGGCGCCAACGGCAATGGCAAATCGACGCTGGTCAAGCTGCTCGCCAACCGGCTTGCACCGTTTTCGGGCACGATCACGCGCGCTGACAAGCTCGCGATCGCCTATTTCGCCCAGCATCAGCTCGACGAGTTGAACGAAGATGGTTCGCCCTACGACCACGTTCGCAAGCTGATGGGGGACGCTCCGGAAACCAAGGTGCGCGGACGCACCGGTGCGATCGGCTTCTCCGGCAAGGCCGGCGACACCCTGGTCAAAAGCCTGTCAGGCGGCGAAAAGGCCCGGCTGCTGCTGGGGCTCGCGACCTTCTTCGGTCCCAACATGATCATTCTCGACGAGCCGACCAACCACCTGGATATCGACAGCCGCGCGGCGCTTGCCGAGGCGATCAACGAATTTCCCGGCGCCGTCATCATGGTTTCCCACGATCGCTATCTGATCGAAGCCTGCGCCGATCAATTATGGGTGGTGGCCGATCAAACTGTCACAAGCTATGACGGCGATCTCGACGACTACCGGCGCATGGTATTGTCGTCGCGCGGCATGCGCACCAATTCACGCGATCGCGGCGGTAGTGAACGCACGAGCGCACGCGACAAGCCGCAGCGCGCCAGGAGCGAAAAGCAAATCCCGCTGAAGCAGAAGATTTCAGAGGCCGAGGCCGAAATCGCCCGCATCAACGGCATTATCTCGAAAATCGATGCGGCGCTTGCGATGCCGGATTTGTTCAAGCGCGACCCGAAGCAAGCCGCCCAGCTCGGCAAGGCGCGCGCCGGCGCCGCGAGCGCCCTGCAGCGCGCCGAGGAAGAATGGCTGGCGGCCAATTCGCAATATGACGAAGCGAGCGGCTGAGCCCGACAGCGGCGGGTTCAATTCGCGCAAGCGGAAAAATCAGGTCGCCGCCGGTTTTTTCTTCGGCTTCGATTTCGGCTTGGGCTGCACCACCGGTTCGGGTCCGCGCTCGATCGAACTCAGGCGCCCTGCGGTGAAGGTATAGATTCCGGCGCGCTGGCCCTGAGTGTAATTGACAACCGCGACCCGGTCTCCGCGCGCATTGTTGGAGAGGTTGACGCTCTCGGGCGGACCGATGCCGCGAACCACGTCGCATTCGGTGTGACCGAGCGCCACCGTGCCCCTTGTCGAAGGGGCCGGCGCGGCGGCGGCGCCCTCGGCCAGGGCGTTGGCGCCTCCGGGAGGCGCCATTCCCGGACAAAAACCCTCGGCACTGACCAGATCTTCCGCGGTCACCGGTTTGTCAGGCGTGAGAGGCGGCGTCTCGATCGACACTTGTCGGATGAACAGCCTGCCGGAGCGCGAAAACCAGTCCGCATCTTTCGACAACAGGTCAGAGGAAAACATGTCGGACATGCTTCCCCCCGAGCAGCCCGCGATCATCGGGGCCAGCAGAAGCAACGCCAGCAGTTGTTTTCGCTTGACGTATTTGTCTCGCACGATGAACTAGGTTCCCACCCGGACTTAAGCGGTTGTCCCACCATCACTTTGCGGCACGACCGTGGCTATCCGCAAGCTCGCCGACCGAAACCGCAGATTATCATTAATTGGCTGAAATCGCTAATCCCGCCGCTGCCATCGTCCCCGCTCGTCGGCCTGCCAGTAGGTAACCTCGAACCCTCGCGATTTGCAATCCGTCCAGGCGCCTCGCGCCGCGGCCAGCGCATCCTGATCATCGCCGTTGAACACCACGACCAGCCGATCATAGCTGCCGCAATCGGCCGGCAACGCGGAATTGTCGACCAGGAACCGGACATTGGCCCGGTTCGGATTGTCGTCCTCGACCACCAGCAGGATCGGCTGATCCTGCGCGTCGCCGGCGCGCCGGGTGGCATGCGGCAGGAATGAGTCCTCGCGATAGGTCCACAAATGGTTGTCGAGCGCCTCGGTGCGCTCCTCGGACGTCGACTGCACCACGACCCGCCAGCCCCGCTCCAGCGATTTCTCAAGCAGCGACGGCAACACGCTTTCGAGCGACATGTTCTGCAGATGATAGAACAGGACTTCGGTCATCCGGCTTCCAGCTATTTCCCGGCTTCGTAATATTCGGCGACCAGCCGCTCCAGCAGCCGAACGCCGTAGCCCGAACCCCAGCTCTGGTTGATCTCGGATTTCGGCGCGCCCATTGCCGTTCCCGCGATATCGAGATGCGCCCACGGCGTATCATCGACGAAGCGCTGCAGGAATTGCGCCGCGGTGATCGAGCCTCCGTTTCGGCCGCCGGTGTTTTTCACGTCGGCGAACTGCGAGTCGATCTGCTTGTCGTATTCCGGGCCAAGCGGCATCCGCCATACCCGTTCCCCCGTGGCGAGACCGACCTTGGTCAACCTTTCCGCCAGTTCGTCATTGTTGGAAAACATACCGGCATATTCGGTGCCGAGCGCCACCATGATCGCGCCGGTCAGGGTTGCGAGATCGACCATGAATTTCGGCTTGAACTTCTTCGCCACATACCAGAGCACGTCTGCCAGCACCAGACGGCCCTCCGCGTCGGTATTGATGATCTCGATGGTCTGGCCGGACATCGACGTCACGATATCGCCGGGGCGTTGGGCATTCCCGTCAGGCATATTCTCGACAAGGCCGATGGCGCCGACCGCATTGACTTTTGCCTTGCGCGCGGCCAGCGCATGCATCAGTCCAACCACGCAGGCGGCGCCGCCCATGTCGCCCTTCATGTCCTCCATGCTTGCAGCGCCCTTGATCGAGATGCCGCCGGTATCGAAACAAACGCCCTTGCCGACAAAGGCAACCGGCTGAGCGCCGCGCTTGCCACCCTTCCAGCGCATGATCACGGTCCGCCCAGGCTGCACGGAGCCCTGGGCGACGCCGAGCAGCGCGCCCATTCCAAGCTTCGTCATGGCCTTGACGTCGAGAACCTCGACCTCGACGCCGAGCTTGCGCAACTGGCCGGCGCGGCGCGCGAATTCGACGGGATAGAGGACGTTCGGAGGCTCGTTCACCAAATCGCGCGCCAGGATGACGCCATCGACGAGGTGACTATCGGGAGCGAAGGCTTTCCGCGCGGCGGCGACATCGGCGACGGCGAGCGAAACCTCGGCGTGCAGTGCTGCGTCCTCACCGTCCTTCTTTTTGGTCTTGTAGCGATCGAATTTGTAGGCCCGCAGCCGCAGCCCCGACGCCACCGCGGCTGCCTGATCGGGCTTCATGGGCTCGTCAGGCAGTTCCGCGATGATGGTCACGGCGTCGCTGCCGGCACCCAGCTTGCCGGCTACTGTGCCACCAAGCTTGAGAAAATCGTTGTCCTTGAGGCCAGGAACCTTGCCGGCGCCGATCACGATCAGACGAGAGGCCTTGAGGCCTTCAGGCGCCAGGATATCAAGCGTGGAGCCGTTCTTTCCCTTGAACGCATTGGTGGCAGCCGCGCGCTTGACCGTGGCAGCCGCCTCGCCGAGCGTTTTTCGGGTCTCCGGGCCGAATTTCAGCGAGTCGTCACAAAAGACCACCAAGGTGCCGCGCGGGGCCGTGGAAAACGAAACGAAGCCGACCTTGATGGCGTCGGACATAGGCAAATCCTCCAAAAATCAGGGCTGCCGCCGGGCCGGGAACGCGCCGGGCGGTGTTTCGGACGTTCCCGTCGGCTGCGAAATACATTCCTGGGAACGCGAGTCTCCACACTATTGCCTCTCAGCCGCCGCGATGCCAAGCGTTCCCGTGGCCGGCGGGCCACATGGCTCGATTTATTAACCATATAGCGAGCGCGCCTTGGCACAGCCATTTTGTTGACGGATCAAAGGGATGGTAGTGAGAGATTAAGCGGCCGGAGCGATGGCGGCGTGACCAAGGGGAACCCCGATTTCGGGATTGGTCGCTGCCGCAGTTTCGACTTGCTGGACGGGGATCGTGCGTCGCGATGGGGTCGATCGACAAGTATATTTTCCGCACGACGCTGGCGTCGTTTGCGCTGGTTCTGGTCAGCCTGACAGGCGTGATCTGGATTACGCAGGCGTTGCGCGGCATCGACCTCATGACCAGCCAGGGTCAAACGATCCTCACCTTTCTCGGCATCACCAGTCTGGTGATACCGTCGCTGGTGCTGATCATCGCGCCGATCGCGCTGATGATCGCAATCTCGCACACCCTCAACAAGCTCGCGACCGACTCCGAGATCATCGTGATGAACGCCGCCGGCTTCTCGCCGTTCCGGCTGTTCCGCCCCTTCGCCTATGCCACCTGCGCGGTGGCGATCATGGTGGCCTTTATCGCGTCCTACCTTGCACCGGATGGCCTGCGCCGGATCGCGCAATGGGACGCCGAGATCACCGCTGACGTGTTGACCAACATCCTGCAGCCCGGCCGCTTTGCCCAGCTCGATCAGAACCTGACCATCCGCATTCGCGAGCGGCGGCCCGGCGGGCTGCTGGTCGGTATCTTCGTCGACGACCGTCGTGATCCGAAGGAACGCGTCAGCATCGTCGCCGACCATGGCACGGTCCTGAAGAACGAGAGTGGCTCGTTTCTGATCCTCGAGGACGGAAACCTCGAGCGCTACGAAGCCGACAAGCGAGATCCGGCGCTGGTGGCTTTCGGCCGATATGCATTCGACATGTCGAAATTCTCCAATCACCGCGACGTCGCGCTGGGGATTCGCGAACGCTACATCTGGGAATTGCTTCGGCCGTCGCCGGATGATCCGGTCTATCTGGAACTGCCCGGACAGTTTCGCGCCGAGCTGCATGACCGTTTCATGTCGCCGATCTATCCCTTTGCTTTCGCCGCGCTGACTTTTGCGTTTCTCGGCGCCCCGCGCACCACGCGCCAGAGCCGCAATTTTTCGATCGGCGGCTCCATCCTGGCGGTGTTCGGATTGCGCATGGCCGGCTTCGCCTGTTCCGTGATGGCGGTAAAATCACCGCTCGCCGTGGGGGTCCAGTATCTGTTGCTGGCGGCGGCGGTCGGCGCAAGCCTGTGGATCATCCTGGACGGCGTCGTGGTGGAACCGCCGGCCGCGCTATTGGAAGCCATCAACAATTCGAACGCGCGTCTCCTGCGGCTTTTGGGACGGTCGGCCACGGCATGAGCATGTTGACCAACACGCTTGGACGATATTTTGCCGGCCGCTTCATTGTCGCGGCGATCGGCGTATTCCTGAGCATCTTCGTCCTGCTGGTGCTTATCGATTACATAGAAATGGTCAGGAAGACCTCGTCGCTGGCTTCGGCATCCGCGGTCACGGTTGCGGAAACTTCGTTGTTCCGCGTTCCACAGCTGCTCGAAAAAATGATGCCGTTCTGCATCCTGATCGGGGCGATGACCTGTTATCTGGCGCTGTCGCGGCGACTGGAACTGGTGGTCGCGCGCGCCGCAGGGGTTTCCGCTTGGCAGTTCATCGCGCCGGCGCTGGCGAGCGCGATCATACTCGGAATCCTGGCAACCACGATCTACAACCCGATGTCCGCCAACTTGCGCGAACTTTCCAAGCGAATGGAGGCCGAACTGTTCGGCTCGACGCCCGGCGGCGGCATCCAGGACGCATCCGGGTTCTGGATCAATCAGATCAACCCTGAGGGCCAGGCCATCATCAACGCCGTCCGAAGCGAGCGGCAAGGCGTCCGCCTGACCGGCCTCACCGTGTTCCGGTTCGATCCGGACTACCAGTTCAAGGAGCGAATCGAGGCGCAGGAGGCGACGCTGGAGGAAGGACGCTGGGCCTTCAAATCGGTGCGCCGGTACACGCTCGACGGTCCGCCGGTCGACCAGGACACCTTCTACCTGACCACCAGCCTGACACCGGCCCAGGTTCGCAATAGTTTTTCGACCCCCGAAACTGTGTCTTTTTGGCAACTGCCGACCTATATCCGATCCTCGGAAAGCTCCGGATTCGCCACGGCCGGCTACCGGCTGCAGTACCACAAGCTTATTGCGCAGCCGTTTTTGCTGGCGGCAATGGTCATGTTGGCAGCGTCCGTGAGCCTTCGGTTCTTCCGCTTCGGCGGTGTCCAGAAGATGGTTTTAAGTGGCGTGGGAGCGGGCTTTCTGCTCTACGTTTTGTCCAAAGTAACTGAGGATCTGAGCAAGGCTGAGTTGATGCATCCCATCACTTCGGCGTGGCTGCCCGTGTGCGTGGGCGGCCTCACCGGCTTTTTGGCCTTGCTGTACCAGGAGGACGGGTAGTGGCCGTTGTCGCCGCCCGCCAGGGACAGTCGCCGGCGTTCGGGCGGTGCACCGTCGTGCGCCACCATCGGGCTCGTTTGGCCGCCGGCAGGGCCGTTCTGGCTGTCCTCTGCGGGCTATTTTTCGCCGGCGCGCTCGATCTGGCGGTGACGGCCCCGGCGCTGGCGCAAAGCTTTACCTTCAACCCGCGCCCTCCCCACCCGGTAGCGCCCCGCGCTCCCAACGACGGACAGATGCTGGTCCAGGCAACCGAGGTCGATTACGACTACAACAATTCGCGGGTGTCGGCGGTCGGCAACGTGCAGTTGTTCTACAACGGAACCAGCGTCGAGGCCGATAAGGTCATCTACGACCAGAAGACCAAGCGGCTTCACGCCGAGGGCAACATCCGCATGACCGATGCGGACGGCAAGATCACCTACGCCAATATCATGGATTTGAGCGACGATTACCGCGACGGTTTCGTCGACTCGCTGCGCGTCGACACCGCGGACGCGACGCGAATGGCCGCAACGCGCGCCGACCGCAGCGATGGCAACTACACCGTATTCCACAACGGCGTCTACACGGCTTGCGCGCCCTGCCGGGACGATCCGAAGAAGCCGCCATTGTGGCAGGTCAAGGGCGCGCGCATCATCCACGACCAGATCGACAAGATGCTGTACTTCGAGAATGCGCAGCTGGAGTTCTTCGGCGTACCGATGGCTTATCTGCCGTATTTTTCAACACCCGATCCGACCGTGAAGCGCAAGACCGGGTTCCTGATGCCGATCTACACGACGGACTCGACCTATGGATATGGCGTTGAAGTCCCGTTCTACTGGGCCATCGCCCCCGACTATGACGCAACCTTCAACCCGCGCTTCACGACCCAGCAGGGCGTGCTGTTCCAGGGCGAATTCCGTCAGCGCCTGCTCGACGGATCGTATCAAATCCGCGCCTATGGCATCGACCAACTCGATCCCGGACAATTCGCCGGCCAGGTCGGAGACCGCGACTTCCGCGGCGGCGTCGAGACCAAGGGTCAGTTCGCGCTGAACCAGCAATGGGTGTGGGGCTGGGAAGGCATCGCCCTCACCGATTACATGCTGCTGTCGGACTACCGGCTGTCGGTCTACAAGGACCCGATGAGCTCATTTCTGAGCCTGCCGACCGAGGCCACGTCCGAACTCTACTTGACCGGGGTCGGCAATCGCAGCTACTTCGACGCGCGCGCGATCTACTATTTGAGCCTTTCGGGCAATCAGTCCCAGGTGCCGGTCATTGCGCCGGTTATCGACTATAACAACGTGGTCAACCATTCGGTGCTGGGCGGAGAGTTCAGCTACAAGGGCAACTTCACCAGCCTGACCCGCGATACCGCGGCTTTTGATCCGATCACGGAAGCGGCGCTCGCCAACGGCTCCTGCCTGCCGACTTCAGCCGACCCGGCGAAGACCATAACGCCCGCGAACTGCCTGCTCCGGGGCATGCCCGGTACCTACACGCGGCTGACCGGTGAGGTGGATTGGCGCAAATCGTTCACCGACTCGGCGGGCGAGATCTGGACGCCGTTTGCGAGCCTGCGCGCCGATGCGATCGACAGTTCGGTCGCCAACCAGCCGGGAACTTCGAACTTCCTTCCCACAGGCGAAACGCAGGCTTTGCGCGTGATGCCGACCGTCGGCCTCGAATATCGTTATCCCTTCATCAACGTTCAGCCCTGGGGTTCCACCACGATCGAACCGATCGCGCAGGTCATCGTTCGTCCCAACGAACCCTATGCCGGCAAGCTTCCGAACGAAGACGCGCAGAGCATGACCTTCGACACCAGCAACCTGTTCAGCGTTGACAAGTTCTCCGGCTATGACCGCGAAGAGGGCGGCGGCCGCGCCAATGTCGGCGCGCAGGTGACGACGCAATTCGACCAGGGCGGCTCCGTCAAAATGATGTTTGGGCAATCCTATCAATTGTTCGGCCTGAATTCCTTCGCGGTCCAGGACGTGACCAACACCGGAATCGACTCTGGCCTGGACAAGCCAAAATCGGATTATGTCGCCAGCATCGCCTACTCGCCGAACAAGACCTATACCTTCTCCACGCGCGCGCGCTTCGACGAGGAAACCGGAAGCGTCGAGCGTTTCGAAGCCGAGGGCAAGGCGACCTTCGACCGCTGGTCGATCAGCCTGATGTACGGCGACTATGCGCCTCAGCCGGAACTCGGATACCTGATACGCCGCGAAGGCATTCTCGCCAGCGGTTCGGTCAAGGTGGCCGCGAACTGGGTGGTGACCGGAGCGGCCCGCTGGGATCTTGTAGCGAACCAGATCAACCAGTATGTGGTCGGCGCCGGATATGTCGACGACTGCTTCGTGCTGGCGGCCAACTACATCACGTCCTACTCCTATGCCACCACCACCTCACCGCCCATACTCAGCCACGCGTTCATGCTGCAGCTCGGCCTGCGCACCATTGCCAGTACGACGTCAACGGCCAGCGGGGCGGGCGGCATCCAGTAGGGGCGTCATTCCGGCGTCGGAGCCCCAATTCGAATCGGCCGATATAGCGAATATGACCATGACGACATCAGCCCTCCAGCATCGACTTTCACCCCTCATCCTGGGTTGCGCCGCCGCACTGATCCTGATCGGCTGCGGATCGCCGCTGCATGCGCAAACCGTCGCCGTCATGGTCAACGGCGACCCCATCACCAACTACGATATCGAGCAGCGCAGCAAGCTGAACTTCCTGTCGACGCACAAGCCCCAGGTTCGACAGGAAGTGATCGACGAACTGATCAATGAAAAAGTGGAAATCAAGGAGGCCAAGAAATACGGCGTCGATCCCGGCGTTTCCGATGTCGATGAAGCGTATGCCGGCATGGCCTCGCAGATGCATATAACGCCCGACCAGCTCACCAAATCCCTGGAGGGCCAGGGCATTCGCCCCGATACGCTGAAAGACCGTTTGAAGGCCAACATGGTCTGGGGCAGCCTGGTCCGCGGACGATTCAAGGAGAGTCTCCAGGTCGGCGAAAAGGAAGTTGCTGCCGCCGCCAAGTCCGAAGGCAACGATAGCAACAAGCCCGACACTGAGAGCTTCGAATATCAAATGCGCCCGATCGTGTTGATCGTCCAGAAGGGAGCCGCGCCGGCGGTCACCGAGGCACGACAAAAGGAGGCCGAAGCCCTGCGCGCCCGCATACAAAGCTGCGACGAGGCCAGCTACCTGTTCAAGTCGATGCAGAATGCCGCGATACTCGATAGCGTAACCAAGACGTCCGCCGACATACCCGCGCCTCTTCGCGAAGTGCTCGACAGCACACCGCTCGGCCATTTGACGCCGCCCGAGGTGACGAAAGACGGCGTCAAGATGGTTGCGCTCTGCGGGCGGAAGCCAACGACGATCGACACGCCGAAGAAAAAGGAAATCCGGGACAAGATGTTTGCCGATAAATACCTGGCGAAATCGAAGGCCTACCTGCAGGAAATCCGCAAAGCCGCGATGATCGAATATCGTTGACGCATGGCAAAGCCCCTCGCGCTGACCTCCGGCGAACCCGCAGGCATCGGGCCCGATATCACGATGAAGGCGTGGCTGCGGCGCGAGGAGCTGAAACTTCCGGCATTTTACCTGCTTGGCGATCGCGATTTCTTCCATGCCCGGGCCAGAGCGCTCGGGCTCGACATCAGGTTAGCCGAGGTTTGCGCCGAGGATGCCTCGTCCGCATTCGCCGATGTCCTGCCGATCGTGGCCACGGGCCACGCGGCGACCGCGCGGCCGGGCCAACCGGACAATTCCAGCGCAGACGCGACGATCGCCTCCATCCGTCGGGCGGTCGGCGATGTCATCGCCGGACGGGCCAGCGCGGTTGTCACCAACCCGATCGCCAAGAGCGTGCTGTACCGCGCCGGCTTCCGGCATCCCGGCCATACCGAGTTCCTGGCCGAACTCGCGGCAACAGGCGGCCGCACGCCGCAGCCCGTCATGATGCTGTGGTCCCCTGCCCTCGCCGTGGTGCCCGTAACGATCCATCTGTCGCTGCGCGATGCCATCGCGCAGCTCTCGAGCGATCTGATCGTCACCACAACGCGCATCGTGGTCGCGGCCTTGAAGGCGCGCTTCGGTATTGCCAATCCGCGTCTCGCGGTTTCCGGCCTCAATCCCCATGCCGGCGAAGACGGTTCGCTCGGCACCGAAGACCAGACGATCGTGGCGCCCGCCGTGGCGGCGCTGCGCGCCGAAGGCATCGAGATCAGGGGACCGCTGCCGGCAGACACCATGTTCCACGACGCCGCGCGCAAAACCTACGACTGCGCGATCTGCATGTATCACGATCAGGCCCTGATTCCGGTCAAGACGCTGGCGTTCGACGACGCCGTCAATGTCACGTTGGGATTGCCCTTCATTCGCACCTCGCCGGATCACGGCACGGCCTTCGACATTGCCGGCAGCGGCAAGGCCGATCCGTCCAGCCTGATCGCGGCCTTGCGACTGGCCGCTCGCCTCGCGGCGGCGCGGCCGGCATGAGCGCGATCGACGACCTTCCGCCGCTTCGCGAAGTCATTCGCCAGCATGCATTGTCGGCGCGCAAATCGCTTGGCCAGAATTTCCTGCTCGACCTCAATTTGACCGCGCGAATCGCGCGCGCCGCCGGCCCGATCGAGGACGCCACGATTGTCGAGATCGGCCCCGGCCCCGGCGGACTGACGCGCGCGCTGCTGGCGCTCGGCGCGCGCCGCGTCATCGCGGTGGAGCGTGATGAGCGGGCGTTGGCGGCGCTGGAGGCGATTTCAACGCGGTATCCGGGACGGCTGGAAATCGTCTGCGCCGACGCGCAGCATTTCGATCCGCGGCCGCTGCTCGGTGGCCAAGCTGCGAAAATCGTCGCCAACCTGCCCTACAACATCGCGACCGCGCTGTTGATCGACTGGCTGTCGATTGAGCCGTGGCCGCCGTGGTACGACATGATGGTGCTGATGTTTCAGCGCGAGGTGGCGGAGCGCATCGTCGCATGCGAAAACGACGAAGCCTATGGGCGGCTGGCGGTGCTGGCAAACTGGCGCGCCGAGACCAAAATCCTGTTCGACATTTCGCCCGCGGCATTCGTACCGCAGCCCAAGGTCACCTCGTCGCTGGTGCGATTGGTGCCGCGCGCCTCGCCGGAGCCGTGCGAGCGCAGAGCGCTTGAAATGGTGGCGGCGGCGGCGTTCGGTCAACGCCGGAAAATGCTGCGGCAAAGCCTCAAATCGCTGCCGGCCGATCCGGCCCGGCTGGCCGCCGCGGCGCATGTCGATGTGACGCAGCGCGCTGAGACCGTTCCGGTAGCCGGCTTTGTTGCCATGGCGCGCGAATTGACCGATATACGAAATGCAAAATCGAACGTGCCCTGAAGGAGGAAACACCATGGCGCTGATGCGTCGCCAGTCGTTGGTAAAATTCGATGCACCGCTGTGTGAAACCATCGTCGAGACGCCAAAGCCGCAAGCCGGGGAAGTGCTGGTGCGCATCGTGCGTTGCGGACTATGCCATTCCGACCTGCATATCCAGGACGGTTGGGCCGACCTCGGCGGCGGCAAGCGGCTTGATACGACGCGCGGCATGACGCTGCCGTTCACCCTGGGACACGAGATCGCGGGAATCGTCGAGGAAGTCGGGCCGGATGTTTCAAAGGACCTGATCGGCGCGAAGAAGGCGGTATTCCCGTGGATCGGCTGCGGCCAATGCCGCGACTGTCTCAACGGCGACGAGAATCTCTGCGCCAGGCAGCGCTTCCTCGGCGTGGCCATCGACGGCGGTTTCGCGAGCCACGTGCTGGTGCCGGATGCAAGATACCTCCTGGATTACGATCCGCTGCCGGTCAATCAGGCGGCGACCTTGATGTGTTCCGGGGTGACGGCCTATGGCGCGCTGAAGCGCTTGGTCGACCGGCCGCGGCAACGCAACTGCTGCTGATCGGGCTTGGCGGCGTCGGCATGATGGGACTGGCATTCGCGCCGGCGATGTTCCGCCAAAAAATCTCGGTCGCGGATTTGAG
>Ga0209006_10003155_pt1 | contig 14977 bp, 15 predicted proteins | sample JacPin_JW_Ref_O2_FD_188567 | JGI IMG/M metagenome (GOLD analysis project Ga0209006, IMG submission 188567) | Forest soil microbial communities from Algoma, Ontario, Canada - Jack Pine, Ontario site 1_JW_Ref_O2 (SPAdes) (version 2) | ecosystem: Environmental > Terrestrial > Soil > Boreal... | reverse complement strand
TCAATGTCGGCGGCGGTAATCGGCTGATCGACAATGAAGAAGTACGACGCCGCCGAAGCAAGCCCAATCACCGCGCCAACCACCAACGCCGGAACGAACGAGCCGGTGTGCTGCACGATCAGCCCGGTGACCGTGGGCGCGAGCGCGCCCCCGAGATAGCCGCCGAAGTTCTGCATGGCGCCGATCGACGCCGTGCAGTTTGTCGGAGCAGCGACCGAGCTTAGCGCCCAAGCGCAGGTGCTCGTGACGTAGAGGAGAAAAAGCGAGGCGGAAATGAAGGCGATCGCCAGAGCGTTGCTGGTAACGAAGGCCGCGGCGAGGGTGCAGGCTGCAGTCCCGCACAGAGCGATCGTGGCTGGGTACCTTCGGCTCTTCACGGGAGAGACGCCGCGGCGCACGAGAATGTCCGCGAGATAGCCGCCGAGAACCCCGCCGACCACCCCAAACACGAAGGGAATGGCCGCAGCGAACCCGGTGAACTTGACACTCATGTGCCGCTCGATCTCGAGATAGCCGGGGAGCCAAGCGGTATAGATCCACGTCAGATAGATGCAGCCGAAATAGCCGAGGATCATGCCCCAGGTGGTCCGGAAGCGGAACAACTGCTTCCATTCCCTGAGCGTCACGACTGTCCGCTGACCTGGCGGATCGCCGTGGGTGCGGTAGGCCGTTTCCTCCGCATTGAGCGGGACTTCGGTCGGATTGCGGTAGAGGACATACCAGACCGCCGCCATCGCAAGGCCGGCGATGCCCATGATCATGAACATCACGCGCCAGCCGAAGCTCAGCATCAGGAAAGTGAGGAGCGGCACGGCGATCGCTGTGCCCAGCGATGAGGCGCAGTTGAAGATGCCGGTCGCAAGGCCCCGGTCGCGCGGATTGAACCAGTCCCGGACGACGCGCGCGCCGGTCGGAAATTGCGGCGCTTCGCCCACGCCCAACAGGAGCCGGGCGCCGAAGAACTGGCCGAAATTCTGGATAAGGCCGCCGAGAAGCTGGGCGAACGACCAGAGAGCGAGGCCGCAAGTCAAGAGCAAGCGCGGTCCGAGCTTGTCGACCATGGCGCCTGTGGGCAATTGCGCGAACGCATAAGCCCAGAGAAAAGCGGACAGCAGGTAGCCCATATCCGCAATCGACAGGCCCAGATCGTTGCGGATGAGCAGATTGGCGACTGCGAGCGTCGCCCGGTCGATGTAATTGATCACGCCGGCCACGACCAGCATAGCGAGCGCAATCCGCTGGATCGATTTGACCCGCGGCGTCGCCTTCAACGCCTCCGACATCGCCATTTCCTCGTTCCGAATTGCCTCTTTGGCTCGCCCGCTGACATTAAGAGCACATAAGCGCCGCCGCGGTCGACGCTCTCGGCCAAGTTCATTTCACTTTTTGCGCACAGGCTGGCTTCACGTTTTCGTTCAGATCCAGCGATCGCCGGCTCCCTAGCACAATGCTGCCATGGCGAACGGCCCTCTGGCGCCGCAGCAAACTTATCGTTAAATGCGAGGAGCCAAGGTCGGATGATGTTCATGCTTGCTCGCCCGCGTCGAAGCGTCCTTTACATGCCCGGCTCCAACGCCAAGGCTTTGGCGAAGGCCAAAACATTGCCGGCGGACGCGCTGATCCTCGACCTCGAGGATTCGGTCGCCCCCGACCAGAAAATCGTCGCCCGCGAACAGGTCGCCGAAGCCATGCGCGCGGGCGGCTTTGGCGGCCGAGAGGTCGTCATCCGCGTCAATGGGCCACACACGCCTTGGGGAGAGGAGGATCTCGCCGCCGCTTCCGCGGCTGGACCGGACGCCATTCTCTTGCCCAAGGTCGACGGCCCGGGCGCGATCATGGCCGCCGCCCGATCGCTGCGCGAATCCGGCGCCCCCGACCGGACCCGCATCTGGGCGATGATGGAGACGCCGAACGCCATCTTGAACGCCGGCTCGATCGCCGCTGTCGCCGCCGATCCGACGTCGCGCCTCGCAGTCATGGTCATGGGCCTCAACGATCTGGCCAAGGAGACGCGGGCGAGGCTGACACCCGGGCGCCCGACCATGATCGCATGGCTCGCCAGCTGCGCGGTCGCCGCGCGCGCCCACGGCGTCGACATCATCGACGGCGTCTTCAACGACATCAAGGATCTTGACGGCTTCCGCCTCGAATGCGTGCAGGGCCGTGACATGGGCCTCGACGGCAAGACGCTGATCCACCCCGGGCAGATCGACATCTGCAACGAGGCGTTCGCTCCCACCTCCGCAGAGGTGGAGAGCGCCGCCGCGATCATCGAGGCGTTCGCGCTGCCGGAGAACGCCGGCAAGGGCGTGATCCAGCTCAACGGCCGGATGGTGGAGCTGTTGCACGCCGACATGGCGCGCCGGACGTTAGCCATCGCCAAGGCGATCGCGGGGCGAAGCATGGCGGCGGCGTAAGTCGCGCTGGATCGGACGGAACCTACTGTCCGGACCGGATCGCTCCGGCGAGCCTACGCAATGACTATCAAGGCTTGCGCGACAACACGAGAATGTATGCGCTGCGGTAGAACCACCTTCGTCATCGCGAGCGTATGCGAAGCGATCCAGAGATGAGGGGCCCGAGCCGCGGCTCTGTATCGCCGCGCGCGCCCGGACTCAGACCCGGGGGTCCTCGCGATGACGGCTCTGTTCCAAACGGGACCCCTCAGGCCGTGAAAGGGAGTTCAGCGGCCTGAGCGATAAGCTCGATGGAACGCAAGCGTTCGGCATGCTCGTAGACGTCGGAGACGATGATGAGCTCGTCGGCTCTGGTTTCCTCAACCAGCGCGCCTATGCCTTTACGGACCGTATCCGAAGAGCCGACAATGGAGCGCGCCAGCATCCGCATCGCCTGCGCCTTCTCCATCGGTGTCCAATAGCTCTCGATGTCGTCGATCGGCGGCTGGCTCAAGCCCCGCGCGCCGCGAAAGATGTTGGTGAACGACATCTGCTGAGTCGTCGCGAGCCGCCGCGCCATATCGTCGCTGCCGGCAGCGATGATGTTGACGCCGACGATTGCATATGGCCGGTCGAGTTGCTCCGACGGCTTAAAGCGGTCGCGATAGATCTCAAGCGCCGGAATCAGAAGATCGGGCGCGAAATGCGACGCGAAAGCATAAGGCAGCCCCAACTCAGCGGCCAGCATCGCGCCGAAATGGCTCGATCCGAGGATAAAGAGCGGCACCTCCGTTCCCGCGGCCGGCACGGCCTGGATGCGTTGGCCGGGACCGGCTGGAGCCAGGAACGCCTGCAGCTCCAGAACGTCCTGCGGGAAGGATTCGGCAGCCTCCGGCGGACGACGCAAGGCGCGCAAGGTGAGCTGGTCGGTGCCCGGCGCGCGGCCGAGCCCGAGATCGATCCGGCCGGGAAAAAGCCGCGCCAGCGTTCCGAACTGCTCGGCGATGACATAAGGCGCATGGTTCGGAAGCATAATGCCACCTGCCCCGACCCGAATGGTTGTCGTGCCCTCGGCAAGATGAGCAAGCACGACTGATGTCGCGGCGCTGGCGATGCCCGCCATGTTGTGATGCTCTGCCACCCAGATGCGCCGATAGCCCCATTTCTCGGCGTGGGCGGCGATATCGCGAGCATTCTTGAGCGCGCCGCGGGCGTCGGTGTCCTGCGTGACGCGAACAAGTTCGAGAATGGACAGGGGCGTCATGGGATGCTCGGATATGGGCTGTCAAAAGCAAACGATCGTCCGAAAGGCCAGCCCTTTTCCGGCGCCTCGCTCGAGGTTACGGCCGCAGCCGTAGGTTTGGATATGCGCCCTCTGCCGCGTTATCGAAAGCGATTAGCAAGGCGAATCGCCGCGGCGAACGCGGGACTGCCGTCAGAGCTTCCTGAGCCTCACGATCACGTCAATGGCCGCGATGCTCGTGCCGTCGGGAGCCGGGATCTCGAACTCAGGCAACAAGTTCTCGGGGATGTCGGACAATTCTTCCGTGTCCTCGCGATAGAAGTGGTAGTGCGGTCCGGTCTTGGTGTCGTACCAGAGCTTGGCGTCGTAGATCGCGATCTCCCGCAAGAGGCGACAGCGCGAAAATTCGTTGAGCGTGTTGTAGATCGTGCCCAGCGTCGGCGCGAACTGGATCGACCGCGTCTCATGATAGATCATCTCGGCGGTGAAGTGCCGGTTCCCGGCGCCGAAGATCGCGCGCGCAAGGTCGAGCCTTTGCCGAGTCGGACGCACCCCCGCAGCAGCGAGCTTGCGGACCAGCACGCCATAGCAGACATCAGGATTCCGGCCGCTCTTCGCTTCCATGATCATCGCCTGCCGCTGGCGGACGGAAAGAACCATCCCGGCCGGCGACCGTGAACTTGATTGACCCATCATTTTAATCCAGCTCGGCCGCGTCCGCAACCTCAACCTCAACCTCAACCTCAACCTCAACCTCAACCTCAACCTCAACCTTGACGGGTCGCCGGCTTGCTGGCGGGCGCTCCTGGTTTCTCATATGGTCATTCGAGCGGGTTCATGGGAGCTGTTCGGTTGGCGATTGTGGGCGGATGTCTATGTGGGGCGGTGCGCTACGAGATCGAGGCCGACGCGCCGCTTGGCGCGCGATATTGCTGGTGCCGCGTCTGCCAATATCTCGGCGCCGGAACCGGGGCGGTCAGCGCCCTCTTCCGCACGCAAGACGTCGCCGTTTCCGGCCCGCTCACCGACTACGTATGCCAAGCCGACAGCGGCTCGACCATGCACCGGCGTTTCTGCGCCCGATGTGGGACGGATGTATTCAGCGAGGCGGAAGAGCGGCCGACGGTGATTTTCGTCCGCGCTGGAACGCTTGACGATCCCAATCAGGCGACGCCCACGGCGACCATCTGGACCAAATCCGCGCCGAAATGGGCATGCTTCGATCCCAGTCTGCCCGAGGTTGAAGGACATCCGCCCCCGCTGAAGGTCTGAGACCAACAGGCGCCAGCGCGCGACGCGCACAAGGGACCGACGGCGCCGCTGTTCATGGTCATCGAGTGTTTCCGCGACAACGATATGCTTCCGGCCTATCGGCGCCGGTCCCTGCCGGAGGGGCTCGAATATGTCGACAGCTGGGTCGGGTCCAACTTTTCCCGCTGCTTCCAATTGATGCGCTGCGACGATCTGAGACTCATCCAGGCCTGGATTCTCGAGTGGCGCGGCTCAGGCGTGACGTTCGAAATCATCCCCGTCGTCATCAGCGCCGAGGCGCGGGCGGTCGTCGAGCCCTATCCCTAACTACCGGAGCCGCCGGCCTGAGGAGCCGCTGGCGGCTGGCAGCGGCAGGTTGATAACGTCGCATTTTGCGTGCATCCATGGCCTGCGCCGCGATGCGCGGGCATATTTTCGGGAGGAAATTGAAGCCGATGTCACTTTCGCTTTATGAGAGCAGCGTGCCGGTCTACGAGCGCGCGCTCAACGCTTTCCTCGCCATTCTCGACAAGGCGGAGGAGCATGCGCAGGCGCGCAAGTTCGATCCGAACAGCTATCTCGCTATGCGGCTAAGCCCGGACATGTGGCCGCTCGTCCGCCAGGTCCAGGGCTTCTGCGATCACGCCAAGAATTCGTCGTTTCGGCTGGCCGGCAAGCAGCCGCCGGTCAAAGAGGACAAGGAGACGGCCATTGCCGAATTGCGCGTGCGAATCCAGGCGACCCTCGACATGCTGAGATCGATCGACGCCAAGGCGATGGAAGGCGCGGAGACCCGGGAGATCGTCATCCCCGCCGGCGCCAACAAACTGAAACTTCCCGGCGCCGATTACCTCCTGCATTTCGCCATTCCGAACTTCTATTTTCATTTGACGACGGCTTACGACATCCTGCGCGCGAGCGGCGTCGAGATCGGCAAACGCAACTTTATGGGCGCGGTCCCGAACCTTGTTCGGGTTTGAGACTCCGTTACGGGAGCATACCCATGACCATCACCAGACTGCACGCCGGCCCGCGCATGTCGCAGGTCGTCATCCATGGCTCGACGATCTATCTTGCCGGCCAGGTCGCCGATCAGGCGAAGGGCAAGAGCGTCAGCGATCAGACCAGGGAGATCCTCGCCGCGATCGAGCGTCTGCTCACCGAGGCCGGATCGGACAAGACCAAGATCCTTTCCGCCACGATTTATCTCGCCCACATCGCCACGTTCGGCGAAATGAACGCGGTGTGGGACGCCTGGGTCCCCGCCGGCCATGCGCCGGCGCGCGCGACCGTCGAGGCCAAGTTGGCCGCGCCGGCTTATACCGTCGAGATCGCCTGCATCGCAGCGACGAGCTAAGCTGCTCGGCGCTGCGGGTGGCTTCGGGACGCCGGTCTGATTTCACCCTTCGAGGAGGCCGCTTCGGTGCTTATCCCACCCACCGACAACGTCAGGGGTCCGTTCGAGCGGGTCGCGACGCCCGATGAGGCGGTCGACCGGCTCGTTCGTCTGTACGATGAGGCGACGCAGGCCTTGCGTGGCGCGGTCGAGCGCTTTCTCAAGGACGGCGAACCGCCATCGGCTGCGACGCGGGCCTTGTTCCGTTATCCCGAACTACGTCTGACCTATACGCCCAACGGCCCGGCGCTCTCCAGTCCGCGCGCATTCGCGAAGTTCAGCGAGCCGGGCGTCTATGCTACGACGGTCACACAGCCGGCGGAGTTTCGCGGCTACCTGCTCGAGCAGCTCGAGCCGCTGGTCGCGGAATACGGGGCAACGATCGAGGTCGGCGTCGGCGCGCCAGAGATCCCCTACCCTTATGTGATCGAAAGCGGCGACGAGCTGACGCGCGGCGGCGCCGACGCCGCTGAACTCGCGCGTTTCTTTCCCGTGCCTTCGCTGGCCACGATTGGGGACGAAACCGCGGACGGCGAGTTCGACTTCGGCCCCGAGCGGCCGCTCTCCCTGTTCGACGCCCCGCGGGTCGACTATTCGCTCCGCCGCCTCGTCCACTATACCGGCTCCGATTGGCGGGCGATGCAGCCTTGGGTGCTGCTCACCAATTATCACCGCTATGTCGACCAGTTCGTGCAATGGGGCCTGAAGCAGTTGCACGCGGGAAGGGACGTCGAGAAAGTCATTTTGCCCGGCAACCTGGTCATCGATCCGTCGATTTCGCCGGCCGAAGCGGAAGCGCGCGTCGGGACCGTCGCCTGGCATCGCTTCCAGATGCCCGCCTATCATTGTGTGCGCGCCGACGGGCGCGGGATCAGTCTGGTCAACATCGGCGTCGGACCCTCGAACGCCAAGACCATCACCGACCATATCGCGGTCTTGCGGCCACATTGCTGGCTGATGATCGGCCATTGCGCAGGGCTTCGGCAGTCACAGGTGATTGGCGACTATGTGCTGGCGCACGCCTATCTCAGGCGCGACAACATCCTTGACGAGCCAGTGCCGCTGATGACGCCGATCCCGGCGCTGGCCGAAGTGCAGGTGGCGCTGCAGGAGGCGGTGGCCAAGGTCACCGGCGATCGCGGCGAAGCTCTGAAGCGCCGGTTGCGCACCGGCACCGTCGTCACCAACGACGACCGCAATTGGGAATTGCGCTGGTCGAAGGAGCGGCGGCTCATAAACATCTCGCGGGCCATCGCCGTCGACATGGAATCGGCGACCGTCGCCACCCAGGGCTTCCGCATGCGCGTGCCTTACGGCACGCTGCTCTGCGTCTCCGACAAGCCGCTGCATGGCGAGATCAAGCTGCCAGGCGCCGCGAACGCTTTTTACGAGCGCGCCATCGCCGAGCATCTGCAGATTGGTATTGCCGCCATCGGCCTGTTGCAGAGCCAGGACGACACTCTGCACTCACGCAAGCTGAGGAGCTTCGACGAACCGCCATTCCGGTGAGGGGGCTAGCTGATCACCACGACCGGAGTGCCGACGTGCACCCGGCCATAGAGGTCGATCGCGTCCATATCGCGCATGCGGATGCAGCCCGAGGAGACGTGCCCCCCGATTTCCGACGGCTCGTTGGTACCGTGGATGCGGATAAGCGTGTCACGGTTGTTTTGGAAGAGATAGAGGGCGCGGGCGCCGAGCGGATTGTCCCACCGGCCTTCGAGCGGCCCGTGCTGCTTATAGACCTGGAATTGCGGCCAGCGCTCCATGATCGAAGCCGTCGGCATCCAGGTCGGCCATTCTTTCATCGCTCCGACCTCAGCGCGGCCGGTCCATCCCATATATTCGGCTCCGCTTGCGATGCGGTATTGGACCGCCTGGCCGTGGGGCAGAATGTAGTAGAGATAGTTGTTGGTAGTATCCACGATGATGGTGCCCGGCTTCTCGGGCGTTTGATACTGGACGATACTGCGGCGGGTGGGAATCGTCCACTCGTCCGGTTCCGCGAGCGCCATCATCTGCTTATCGCGCGCGCTGAGCTGAGGATCGGGAAGCCCGGATTGAACAACCGGCGTGCAACCGCTCACCAGAGCCGCCACGGCCAGCACCAGCCCCACAATGACCACATTCGTTTTCATAGCCGCCCCGTCGATCACACCGGTAATGATTTTCTTACCATAAAACGTAACGGTTTCACGAAAGTTACCGAGCGTAAGCCCAGGATCTGTTCACAAAACCGCGAGCACGCCGCCTGGGGTTCCCGGTCCAGGTTTCGCCACAAAGCTTCTAGCGAAACCCGCCGGTTGAGTCCAACCGCTTGTTGCAAAGTCGTTTGCCGAAAGCTACCGACCGAGGCAAAAATGCAACAATCGGACAAATGTTCCCGCGTCTCGCCGAACGCTGACGGAGTGAAAGATGACACAATGGCCGGCGCGCCTCGTCCTGGTCGGGGCGGGAAAGATGGGCGGAGCGATGGCGCGGGGCTGGCTGGACGCCGGCCTCGCCGCATCCTCGCTGACCATTCTCGAGCCCAATCCTTCGTCCGAGATCGCTTCGCTTGCAGCGAATCGGGGCATTGCGCTCAACCCCCCCATCGGAGCTCCGCCCGAGATGCTCGTGCTCGCGGTCAAGCCGCAGAGCGTCGATCAGGTCGCCCCACAGATCACCGAGCTTGCCGGAGAGGGCACGCTCCTCGTCTCCATCATAGCGGGTAAGACCATCGCCAACCTTCTCGCGCGCCTTCCGCACGTGCGCGCCGTGGTTCGCGCCATGCCCAATCTGCCGGCGGCAATTGGCCGGGGCGTCACCGCGGCCTTCGCCAACGCTGCGGTCGACGGCGAGCAGCGGCGCTGGTGCGAGCGCCTGCTCGGCGCGGTCGGGGCGTTCTTCTGGCTTGATGACGAGAACGCGATCGACGCGGTGACGGCGATCTCAGGTTCAGGACCGGCCTATGTGTTCGCCCTCACCGAGGCGCTCGCCGCCGCGGCCGAGAGATTAGGTCTGCCGGCCGAACTGTCGATGACCCTGGCCCGCGGCACGGTCGAGGGCGCGGCGGAACTGATGCGCCGCGAAAGCGCAACTCCGCCCGCGACGCTGCGCCGCAACGTCACTTCGCCGGGTGGCACGACGGCCGCCGCTCTCGCCATACTCGAGGAGGCTCAAGGGCTCGAGGATCTCATGTTTCGGGCCGCCGCGGCGGCCCGGGCCCGCGCGGCGGAGATGGCGGGCTAACAGGCTTCCTTGGCGGCGGGCGGCTGAGCGACTACATTATCCAGAAATCAGCATTGAGGAGGCGCGCCATGGCGACGAGACCAAAAAGTGAGGGAAAATCGTCGCCGACCGACACCCGCGGCAAGATCATCGACGCTCTTATGGAGCTCGCGGCGGAAACGCGGTTCGAAGACATTTCGATCCGGGACATCTGCACAGCCGCCGCCGTCTCCTTGGCGGATTTCCGCGATGCCTTCCCTTCCAAGGGCGCCGTGCTTGCCGGCTTCTCACGCCGCATCGACCGCGCCGTCCTGGCGCACGACACTGGGGAACTTGCGGATGAGAACCCACGCGAGCGCCTGTTCGACGTCCTGATGCGCAGGCTCGAGGCGATGACGCCCTACCGCGAGGGTGTTCGCGAGGCGATCGCATGGCTGCGGCGCGAGCCCGTCGCCGCCCTGGCGATGAATCAGGTGTCGACGAACTCCATGCGCTTCATGCTCGAGGCGGCCGGCATCGAGGCGCGGGGCGCGGCCGGCGCCGTCAAGCTCCAGGGCTTGGCCCTCGCTTGGGGGCGCGTCCTTCAGATTTGGCTCGACGATGACGATCCGGCTCTGTCCAAGACCATGGCGGAACTCGACCGCATGCTGACGCGGGGCGAGCGGGCGGTCGCCGGACTCGACCGAGTGAGCGCGCTGACGAGTCCGTTTAGCGCGCTGGTGCAGGCGGCCTTCGAGGCTGGCCGCAGGGCACGGCGAGGCGGGAGCCGCCCGGCGCGCAAGGACGATCCCGGCGACGAGGACGTGACGGCGCTCTGAGCGCGGAAAGCCTATCCGCGGAGCATCGGCGCTGACCATCCATCCTGAAATCCTTTGGGCGCTGGCCACATTCGCCTTCGTCGCCGGGGTCACGCCCGGCCCGAACAACCTGATGTTGATGACGTCGGGCGTGAAATACGGATTGGGACGCACGCTGCCCCATCTGGCCGGGGTGATTCTTGGCTTTGGGCTGATGATCGCCATCGTTGGGCTTGGGCTCGACATCCTGTTCGAGCGGTTTCCGCAAATCCTGCCGGTCATGCGGGTCGCCGGCGCGGTCTACATGATCTGGCTGGCGCTTAAGATCGCGCTCGCCAAGCCGATCAGCGAGGTTGAGGCCGGCGGGCGCCCGATCGGTTTCCTCGCCGCGGCCGGCTTTCAGTGGGTCAATCCCAAAGCCTGGGTGATGGCGTTGAGTGCGCTCGCGACCTATGCTGGCGTCGTCGACGGCTACACCAGCAGCGTCCTCTTCATCGCCGGGCTCTGCGCCCTGATAGCAATTCCCTGCAGCGGTGTTTGGATGGTGTTTGGCGCTTCCCTCCGCCGCCTGCTTATGGATCCGCGGGTGGTCCGGCCGTTCAATTGGACGATGGCGGCGTTGCTGGTTGCCTCGATCGCGCCGACCCTGTTCGAATAGGGCTTAGGCCAGCCAGCCGTCCCCGCCGAGCTTGACCATCACCACTTCCGGCGGGCGGAGGATGCGGACCGGCGCGAGCGACGTCCCTAATCCGCCCGAAACAATCATCCGCTTCTCACCCAACACGTATTCACCATAGATGTATTTTGATGAGCGGCGCTTGAGGAGACCCATTGGAGCGCCGATGATCGGAAGATTGACCTGTCCGCCGTGCATATGGCCCGCAAGCGTCAGAGCGAACCGGTCCGGAACCCAAGAGAAGAAGTAAGGCTCGTGAACGAGCAGGATCGCCGGGGCGTCGTCGTAAATTTCGCGCATCGCCGCTGGGAGATCATCGGCGCCGTGGCCATGGCGCGGATTTGGCACGCGCGCCAAGAGGTCGCCAAGCCCTGTCAGCCAGAAGGGCCGTCCGCGCTGAGACAAACGCACCGATTGGTTTTCGAGCAGCGGAACGCCCGACTCGGCAAGGGCACGGCGGACGCTCCGGGAACTATCCGCCGGCTCCGTTGGAATGGCCGCCGACCACCAGTCGTGATTGCCGAGAATTGCGTAGACGCCAAGCGGCGCCTCGAGACGGGCCAATTGCTCCGTCCAGGCGCCGGGCGGCACATATCCGGAAACGAACCGGTGCGTGCACACATAGTCGCCAAGCAGCACCGTGAGATCCGGTTTCTGGCCGTTGGCAAGGTCGACAATGTCGCCCACGCGCTCTTCCGACATCCAAGGATAGCATGCGTGAATATCGGCGATGACCGCAATCGTGAGCTCAAGGTCCTCGGGCCAGTTGGGCAGCCGTGGCGCATACTTGGCGAGCGTGAGCGCCGAGCCGGTCTCATACGCTGTCGCGTAACCGGATAGCGACAGCGTCGCGGCCGTCACGCCAGCGCCAGCGAGAAACCGGCGCCTAGTCAAGTGAACCATGGTTTCGCTCGCTTAGGCGCGCGTTCGCCCGCGGGTTTTTACGCGTCCGCCCCAGCTCCCACAAGCGCGCCGGTGGGCGGAAGCAGATAGAACTCGCCCCGCTCGAGCGATTCGATCATCTCCGGCTCAAAGCCTTCCGTCGGAACTCTCAACGCGTCGGCGACCGCTGCGAGGCCAATATCGCGGTAGATGCGGGCGAGCACGCTGCCAGCGCTGCGCTCGTCGCTTGCGTCGGGGATAACCTGAAAATAATCGTCGCGCATGAGGCGGTTTAAACTCCGGTTTGATTCAGCAAGCCTCGGCGCGCCGAGGGCGCTGGTCTCGTGAGGCTGAGTGAAAGGCCTTAACAGCGAATTAATGGCGCGACCGGGGTTTTCACCTGGCGCCGGCCTGCCCGCCGCCGCTTTTCGGCCGCAAAGCGCGGACCTCACGGATACCTGAGGTACGGTCGCCCAGTCGAGCAAGCAGCCCGATTGCCTCTCGGCCAGATCCGGCATACGGATCGGCAGATCGCCACCGCGAGCCTCACCGTTCCGTCCTCGTCCGGAGCGCCCATCGTCTGCATTGATCTTTCAGCGCCTTGTCGCCTTGCTTGGTCGCCTTGCTGGCCGGTTCGCGGTATGAATCCGCGCATCTAGTTGCTCGTCGGGGCTCGAAAGGAGAATTTGACAGCATGCGCCGGCTCGTGGCGTGGGGCCTAGCCCTCGCGTTGATCGTTGCGCTGGCAGCGTGCGGTTTCATGCGCTGGCCGTTGTCCGCCACGAAGGTCGGCGACAGTCTCAACGCCGCATTCGGCGCTTCACCGCGCCTCCATTGGAGGGCTCCGCAGGCGGCCTCCTTTTCCGCCTTGCCATGGCCGAGCGTGCGCATCGAAGATGCGCGGCTCGACGACGCTTATGGCGTCAACCTTCTCTCGGCGCCGGCGGCCCGATTGAACCTGTCGCTGATCGAACTTCTGCGCGGACGCTTCATCCCAAAGCGCGCCATCCTTGTCAGCCCGACGGTTACGGTCGACCTCGAGCGTCCCCCCTTTGCCGGGGCGGTGGGGGGATCGGCGGGGCCGGCAAATGTTGCGAGGGCAATGGCGCCTTTGACCAGCTTGAGCCTCTCGAACGGCGTCTTGCGTCTCGTCAGCGCCAAGCGCGGCGTCGACACGTTGATCGACAACGTTCAGGGCCGACTCGACGGACTGGCGATCGGCGATCAACTGCGCTTCAACCTGTCGGCAGCGTGGCGGAACACGCCTATTGCGGTCGCCGGCGCGCTCAACGATCCGGAAGCCGCCGCGAATGGCGCGCCGAGCCCGATGGTGCTCGCGCTCGATTCGCCGTTGGCCAAGCTTGCGTTCGGCGGTTCGCTCGCGCTCGGCGACCGGCCCAGCGTCGATGGCGATTTGACCGCGTCCGTCCCTTCGATCGCCGCCTTGGCGTCTTTCCTCAACACTCAGCCGCCGCCGGTTCTCGCCGCCAACGGCATTGCGATCACCGCGAAGGTCAACGGAGGGCCGAACGCGCTGACGCTGGGCGACGCGACGCTGACCAGCGCGGGGCAGACGCTTGAAGGCGCGCTCGCAATCGGCGACGCCGGCGGGCGCCCAACCGTCTCCGGCACGCTCGCCGCCGAAACGCTGGCGCTCCAGCCGCTGCTCGGGCCGCCGGAACGCATCTTCAACCGATCGGGCGGGTGGAGCGCGAAGCCCTTCGCGTTCGCGCGGCTGCGGAGCGTCGACCTCGACCTGCGTTTGTCCGCGGCCCATCTCGACGTCTACGGCTTGCCGCTCGCGGACGCCGCCGCATCCTTGATCCTCACGGACGGCAAGCTCAATATGACTCTAATCGAGGCCGCGGCCTATGGCGGCCAGCTCCAGGGCGAAGCCACCGCCGACGTTGGGCAGGACCTCAAAATGAGCGCCCGCGGCGAACTCGTCGACGCCGACCTCGGCGCCGCGATCGCCGATTTCGGCCAGCCCGTGGCGACCGGGACAGGCGGAGCGCGATTCGCCGTCGAGGCCTTCGGCGTTTCGCCCGCCGCCGCGATCGCCAGCCTGACCGGCACGGCGTCGCTCGAGGTGGCGGATGGCTCCATTCTCGGCGTCAACCTGGAGGAGGCGCTGCGCCGCAGCCGTCGCCGGCCGATCGACGTCGAGCGAGATATACGCCTCGGCGGAACGGCATTTGACAAGGTCGACGTTTCGTTGGCGCTAAACGACGGCCGCGCACAGGTCCAACGCGGCGCGATGACGAGTCATGGCGTGACCGCGGACCTCAGCGGGCTGATCGATCTCGTCGCCCAAAGTTGGACTTTGCACGTCAATGCGGTGCAAACGGACGCGGCCGGCGAGGAATCCCAAGACGCAGCCCACTTGACGCTCGACATCGCCGGACCGTGGTCCGCGCCGGCGATCCGCGCGATCGACGGCTCAACCGAACCTGTTGGGGATCCGCCGCCGCACTGAGCGCGGTTGAGGCGCCCTGAGGCGCTGCGCTTTGCGCATAGCCCAATGCAAATTTGTCCAAATAAAACCAAATAAAAAGGCTTGGTTTTCCTTGGTTTTCCTTGGATTTGCTTGGTTTTCCTTGGTGGATTAGAGACTTTTCAAAGGGTTACGGCGAATCCAAACAAATTTTTTCTCAGACGCCTCGCTCGCGCTCCGCTATGCGCCGTCATCTTGGCTGCCCTCGCTGCTCCGGCTCGCGAGCCGCTGTTGATGCCCTCGTTCATGTGAGAGCCATTCTACTCGGGATTCCGACCTTCCGGAAGCTTTTGTCTAAAAATCTAGAACACCGTCCCGTTGGGTGGGCCGGGCGCGCACCAGACGGCCGGCCTTCGTGGTCTATCGGGGTTTGATATAGCCAGCCCGCGTCTCGAAGCGCTGAACCTCTTCTACTTCGGCAAGAACAATGATCCCGGTCACTCGGCCAATTTGAGTTTGCATTCGTGTAATCAACACTATCAGAAATTGTCATTGCAAATAAATATGTTAGCGTGTCGTGTTTCGAATTAGCTGCGGCTGGTGCGCCGGCTTCGGAACACTCGCCTGTTACCCACTCCCCGGGAACGCTCCGGTGATTGGCTGAAACTCAACGCGAAGCAGTTTGGCCGTTT
>Ga0209006_10003154_pt1 | contig 14977 bp, 22 predicted proteins | sample JacPin_JW_Ref_O2_FD_188567 | JGI IMG/M metagenome (GOLD analysis project Ga0209006, IMG submission 188567) | Forest soil microbial communities from Algoma, Ontario, Canada - Jack Pine, Ontario site 1_JW_Ref_O2 (SPAdes) (version 2) | ecosystem: Environmental > Terrestrial > Soil > Boreal... | reverse complement strand
TGCGAGCGACTCCTTCGATTATTTTTAGAATGCCCTCTTTCAAGCTCCATACTTTTTGGGATTGGTGGGGCAGAGCAGTCTCGGTACCAGCTCCGCACAGTGAGGACCCTCCAACATTCAACAAGGTTCTCTCACTGAATCGATTATAGGGCGGTTGAATTGTCGAACGTGAATCAAACCCCACCACATTCACCGCCAATACATGGCTTCCAGTCTGCCATCTGGTCATTCGATCCCACCACAAAGGAGTTGACTGGTAATGTCACCGTATCACTCGATCATTGTTCTTCGATTTACCCGGTCTTCACCGGTGTCTCTTAGTTAAATGGGTTAACCCAGATGGAAGCACTCCGGGAACTATCATTGCCTTCGATTCTCACAACAATAAGTTTATTGTGACCGGGGATCTTGATGAATGGAACCACGAAAATCCCGGTATAAATGCCTTTGCTGTGGTGAGTTTCCTCGAACACCGATACCGTTCACAAGAAGTCTGACCAATTGACTGTATTTAGTATTTCTTCTTGATACCGGTCTGATGTATCGATATGGACGTCCATTTGGCAATTTCTCTTTCGGACGATTTTGATCTGTGTGCTTCATCTTGTGTTCTCCTACCACGACCTTTTGACGACACTGGAAAACTAGACTACTGGGTCGTAACGTTGATTTAAACGGCCAGCGGTGTTTCGTTTATGTATTGTTCTGTACTTCATCTGTGTATGCAAAGTGCTGCTTCCATATTTGGCATCTGCAAGCCTCAAGGGCAACTCTAAGCCTTGCAATGTTCAACGCTCCCCGACCGGGGCAACGCTACGTGGCAACGTCAAATAACGGCTTCGGGGGTAGTTTTGTTGATGAAAATCCATTAGCTCCAGCGTATGATGGCCTTGATCCCTGGAGCGCTGCTCCAAGCCCTTCCCCACCACCAGTTCCATCAGCACCATCAGTGTTCAGCGCTGTTATCGGTCAGTTACATTGCGAATACACATATTGACCTAACGTTGGACATTTTCACCAGCCGATGCTACTGTCCCTGCTATCTACAACAAAGCCTTCTCCACCGTTGACCCAGGCAATTCGGGTGAAACGTCAGTCAGCGCTTTATCGCGTGTTCTGGGTACATCATCCCTTCCAGCTGCTACCATTGACAGGGTATGTGCGAATGACATGTCTCTTTGCTGATGTCTGAGTGGACATACCAGATTGTCAATTTGGTCAGCTCTCGGCCAAGAGTATCCAAGCTTGAATTCTTCGTTGCTCTAGCCTTGGTTGCGCTTGCACAGTCTGGAAACGGTATTTATATCGCGACATCGACACGTTCGTGCGCTCATAGCCCTCTCTTAGATGTAAGTATCGAACAAGTCGCTGCGTTATCCTCGCAAAATACGCTTCCCGAACCTCGTCTGGACATCGAGTCATTGCATCCATCAACTTCCACGGTTTCAAATCAGGTTCAGAGTGGTATGCCGCCACGTTCTCATGCACCTGCATTCGCATCCGAGGATCCCTGGAGCAGTCGTTTCAATCCGACTTCCAGTGGCACGGGATTCGAAGGAGGTAGAGGTATGACGAATGGCGCTCCATCAAGTCTTTTTGGCAGTGGAATGCCGAAGGACTGGTGGAAAAAACAGGAAAAAGTCAAGATTACCATCATTGGACAACAAGGGTTCATTCTGAACCGTTATACTGTTTACGAGGTAGCCACCGACGTCCGTACCTTTTATGGCACTTCGTTTCCTTCTATCCCACTGACATTTGGAGTAGAGGGGTGCACCAGTTCCTCGGCGGTATTCGGAATTTTTCTTCTTATGGGAATGTCTAACTCGTCGTTATCCATTTCGCCTATTTCCCGCGCTTCCACCCAAGCGATTAGGCCGTGAGTATTTCCCCGCGCTCATATTTGCTTGCTTTTTTATGCCTAAATCCATTCTCCTCTCCAGCCGATGAGTATTTCTTGGAGCAACGAAGGTAGTCTCCATGTTTTCTCAACTTCTGCTCATTGAACATTTGGGTGACAACAGGAGGGGGTTAGCGAGAGCCCTAAGCTTCGTCATGTTGGTTCATCTACCTTCCATGCCCCCAATTTATGCTCAACCTATACATTCTTATTAGAAACCATCCAATAATCAAAGATGACGGCTTACTTTCAGTCTTCCTTACCGAACCTTCCTTCGAAACATGGCGGAAGCATAACTCTGTTTCGTTGGAGGAGGAGTCAGCTAGCAAGCGGGTTGACAGAGTCGAAGAGATAAGCATTCCGAGCGATTTGGAGGACAAGCTTGCGTACGTCTCATCCCATTTCTCGTGCAACTGCGTAGTTTGATCGTTGTTTGACCTGCAGAATTGTCCGTGGCAAAACGGGTCCTCTCATCGAGCATTGGCAGCGGATCTGCATCTTGGCAGAACGCATTATAAGAAGACAAGAAGCTGCAGCGGTATGGTTCCCTCCAGCCTACCGTCGCATCTACTTCCCGACTTATTTACCGTTTGCTCTCTATTCTTCTTCTTCATCACCTGTACCTTCCTCCGCTTCGTCATCGTTGCCTTCGCCAAATTTTGTCCGCAACCATGTTGCCCTCAACGAACAGGGTGACTTGTCCAGGCTAACGAATACCTTAAGGGCGGTGATCGAAGTGAACGAACATCCCTGGCGAGGGGACGATTCCGAACTGGACAATGGCGTACGCCAAGGTCTTGAGCATGTAGCGGTGCATGCACAAAGGTACTCAGAATTGTCCGAGCAAAGGGTATGTTCGTGATCTACACTCCTGCTCTCCTATTAAGTCATTCGACAGACACGTATATTGTATGACACAACTCTGGAGGCTATGAAGGTGCGTGCTAATTCTCGAGTTATCCGTCAACTTTAATGAAATGACGGCCAATCCCCAGGGCCAACGGGACTTGTACATTGCCATGCGAGATTTATTTATCCGCCATGACAGGTACTCGATTGATCAAGTCGAACGGCTCAGAAAACGAGTAGAGACAAACTCATCGAAATTGGAGGGGATAAAGGCAGCACTAAAGGATGGATGGCAGGAGGAAGTCGATAGAATCATTGGATTGATTGAGAAAGACCAAGCGACTATCTCTTCACAGTTGCATCGAAGAGTCTTCATTCGGTCGTGGTGAGTGATGGAGACTCTTTGCATAGTCCTTGTCTGATACCTGCCATACCAGCATGTGGCATGAACTTCGTGTTGTGCTACATAATCGCGAGAATACCTTGCTCACATTCGCAGTGCAAGCATTTGCACGTGAAGAACAAGATCATGCTGAGAGCGTGATAAGCAATTGGGCTTCACTAGCGGAAGCTGTCGAGAACATGCCGTTGGAGTAATGGGCTTTTTGGTATTAACGTTGGAGGTATATGGCTAACGACTGGACACTTGGTAGTTATCACTGTGAAATATTCTTACGTTATATAGTAACAAAACTTCACTGTGCCCACTTTAACCTCGTATTTCAAGCTTCAAGTGGACCAGAACCGTACTTGCTCAAATGGATAGTTTCGACGATCTACTTGAACCTTCTATGCGTGCCTTGGAGGAAAATCCATTTGACGATCCCTTTGCTAAACGATCAAACTCCCCAGACCCATGGTCAAACTATACTCAGCCGGTTACCACTCCAGATTCCAATGATGTTGATGATTCAGACTATGGACAAGGCAGAAGTACCCCGACAGGATCATTCGTCACCGCAGATCAGGACGAACGTGTAGAGAATCTGAGTAACACAATACCTGATCCGTTGGATGCCACAGCACAGGCCGACAACGAAACTGAACTGGCTGCGCAATTCGGCCCTCACCTTACCTCTAGTTTCATAGAGAGCATTCCTCCAAATTTCTCTCAAATAGAGACGATCAGGCCGACACTCCCAGAGGAATTAGAGCCATCAATTCCGGCTCCTTCCTCGTTTCTTCAACCTGCACCCCTTCCGCCCGCGCATTCTGATTCAACAACTAGCTCGTTCACATCGGTCGTCTCGGATTCTCCTTCACCATCCGTATTTGCTCAGGTTACCTCACCACTTGATTCCCCTGCTAGTTCAAGCATCGGACGCTCGTTTGCAGGCCATGCACCTAGTGGGGAGACTTTTGGCGGTTGGCGTGCTGCACAAGATTCCTGGGTTAACACGCCTATTACCGGGCCCAGCGGCGAAGATAGCGATGACGATAAGCCTATTGGAAGAGCTATTAGGCCAGTAGCTGAACCTAGTCCTGTCAGTTCACCTAGACTACTGTCCCTTTGGCGCTTTCTGACGGATTGCAGACCGCACCAGAAGCGCTTGCACCTTTGCCACGAACAGAGAATGGACTTCAACCTCTGTTTGTCATATCTGTTGAAGACCCACAGAAAGTAGGGGACCCGATTCGATCATTCACAATGTATACTGTGCATACCCGTGTCGGTCGTTTATTCCTTCGGAAATAAAATTTCAGCTGAAAGGTGTTTATCAGACTACATCTCCACTTTTTCAGAAATCTTCGTTTTCCGTCTTGAGACGTTACTCCGATTTCCTTTGGCTTTACGAAACTTTATCAGTTAACAACCCTGGTGTTGTCGTCCCTCCTGTCCCAGAGAAGAATCCATTTGGTCGTTTTGATGATAATTTCGTCCGTCAACGTCGGATCGCTCTTGAAAAGTGTATCCAGAAAATTGCAAACCACCCTGTCCTCGCCAAGGACGCTGACTTGAAGATGTTTTTAGAAAGTGACTCCTTTGCGCTTGATGTGAATGCCTCTGGCTTCTTATTTTGTGTTGTTCTGAAACTTTTCTTCAGATAAAACACCGCAAGGCGGAGATCGCTCACGAACGTGGGGGACTTATGGCCTCTATCGGTCAAACAATAGCTGGGCCTCGATTTCACGAAACTGATGAGGTACGACGTCTGAGACTGTGGCTCTGAGCATTCTTTTTCACGAACTGCAGTGGTTTGACAGACAGAAAACTTACTTGGACAGCCTCGAATCACAACTCCGTGGACTGGTCAAAGCCATTGACCTCGTAGCGAAAAATCGCACAGGTGAGTCGCTCGTGTGATGTACCGGAGTAACCGATTGTTTCTGTCGCCTAGAACTTGCAGCTGCCACGGGGGAGTTCGCGCAAATGGTTGGCGATCTCTCCTTGTCAGATGTTGGGAAGCAATTGTCCCTTTCTTTCGCTGGCTTAGCAGATGTCCAGCGAACTGCGCAAGACTCACAAAATGCGCAATCCGAGCAAGACATGGTCGTGCTCATGAGTACCGGTATTGTACATTGACTCTCTGGATGTATTGGTTGCTGATCCTGTTGTCCTTGAAGTTGACGAGTACGCGAGGCTTATCAATTCAGTACGGGTGAGTCTGAAGGGAGTGTACGGAATGTCAAACATTGACACAGTTTACAGCTGGCTTTCGGCTCTCGCATACGTACATACCATGCATGGCAGACCGCGGACAGCGAGGTTCGAAGGGTCAAGCAAGCACATGAGAGGAACCGTGCTCAAGGTCGCATACTACCAGAACGATTGGGTTACTCACTTAGCCAAATTGCTGAGGTGACGATTTCTGACCCCTCTATGAACTATCTGATTCTCATTTCTAATAAGGCTGAGCGACGCTCGCTGGAGGCCAAACATGAGTTCGACCATGCGTCGAAGTTGATCAAATCAGAAGTGGCACGATTCGAGCAAGAACGTGTTGAAGATTTCAAGGATTCTTTGCAACGTTTCTTGGATGGCATGATTTCGAGACAGAAGGAGGTGCGTGATTCCTTACAGAGAGTTGCACTTCGGATCACATCGTTTGTTGTAGTTGATCGGTGCATGGGAGAATTTCCAGCAAGTTCTCTTGAAAAGAGTTGGCGGAGGCGGTCGGCCGCCGCCTATCATCCCACCCTCAGCGTCAGCATGATTTCCACCCGCAAACGTTCTCCACCATCGAATTAGCCGTGTTTCATTCATTTGCGAGATATAAATGTGTATGGTGCGAAAAGAATGGATATGCTCGACACGCGTGAAGGTTTCTAAGCGCTACACCATAAGTACTACTCCCAATATCTTGCGACCTTCTCATGTTCACTTCCGACTTCCAAGAAGTCAGAAGGACGCTCCCTTTTGAGATTTCTCCGTCGATTGTTGAGCGGCAGCCGCTGATAAGCTGAATCGTGTCCCACGGGTTGCTGGTTTGGGAACGAGTTTGTCCATGCGCGATAGTCAGCTCCTTGATATGCCTGCATGTTGTTGTTGTACGTTCCGACCCCACTGCCATTCTGAGCCTGCTGCTGCTGGAAGTTCGACGCTGCGGCAAATGCGGCAGCGAGGGTCTGAGCATGTTGCAGTTGTATCTGCAATTGTTGATACTGCATCTCTGTTGTTTGTCGGACTGGGTTCGGAAGAGGGTTTTGAAGCATTACTGAAATCTGTGCGATCTGAGCTTGGAGTTGGGGGATGCTATCGGCTACTATTTGCGACATGTCCATGTCGCCACCTGGCTGTTGATCGGAGTAGAAATCGATGTCTTGTTGAGATGGATTATGCGGGTTCTTATGGTAATCAGATCTCTGTATGGTACGGTGTGTATGAGAACGTACTTGATCGTTAGCCGGAGTCGCGCCATCATTCGGATTGCTTTCCTCTTCACCCTCTTTTTTACTATCCTCGACTGCCTTGTCAATGTAGTCGTTTACTTTGGTACGCATTGGTTTGTCCGAGACCAGCTTATCCAAAGACGCAATTTTCTTTCCGCAACTGGGACACACAAAGTCTCGCTCAAGTAGATGCGTTTGAATACACTCCTCGCAATATCGTGTGTCACAACATGGAGTTTTGACGGCATCACGAAAAAGTTTATTGTCTATTGGACACACCAAAGACTTGTCTGTCGGAGTGCGCTCACGAACTTCCGCTGCTGTGAGTCCTTTGGGTCGGGAGACTTGCTTTTGCCATGATGCTCTGAAATGATACGGTCTTGAGTATGCTTGATCGGACACGTGAGTTCAAGAAAACGCACGAATCCGGTTGTGCCACAACGTAGCCGCCTTCTGGGGTGACCATCACTCCCTGCCCCAGTTGGGCGCTATCTGGATTGTCGACGGCCTTGAGCATGCTACGCGGAATACCCGTTGTGCGCTTTATACGAGGCCTGTTGTCGAGTTCACGGTCGTTGTTCGTCGGACAATCTTGTATCCAATGACCTTGCAAACTGTAAGGGATTTACTAGGAGGGATTGGAATCAAGGCGAACCTTTCTGTCCGCAGCGATAACAAACGTAGCTGGGAGGTAACGGTCGCTCAGGATGATGATGATGCTGGTAAGGTGTATGAGGTTTTCCACCACGAGAGAAGCCAGTACCTCGGGGATTAGTGTAGACGCGCACGGCACTGTTCAATTCGTCAAAGCCATAGAAAAGGGGAGAAACAAATCGCGTTCATGAGACATCAATCTACTACATAGGACAATAAAATCGCATAAGCGCGACACCAACTGGGTCATCTTTTCTTGGGTTTCCTCCCAATTTGCTGTTTGAGCTTTGAACATCGCTGCCATTGCAGCTGCTTCGTCGGAATTGCTCGTCTCCGAGCTCACATTTGTTGTTTGCTAAAGGAACAAGGTGTTTAGACAGGTCAACTACAGGTTGGATACGCACAACTAGAGGTTTTGTAATCGAGGACGGGGGCTCTTCCTTTATATCGAAGCGTTTTGACATCGCACCTTTATGCCAAGTCGCAGAATTGCTTCCTCTCTGGGAAGGATCTGGTGCAACAGAGGCATTGCCAACGCCAGCAATATACATGGCAGTTTTACTTTTTCCAGGTCTGGAAGCAGGAATACGTCTGACAATCACGGAAGATGAGCGTGGTATAATCTGAGAATCATCCTTGTATTCTGAACACCGAAGGAAGATTAGTAGTGTCCAACGTGGTTACATGCAAGCAGCTCACCTTGACCAGTTGAAGTATCTGAGACAACTAAATCGTCGTTTGTTTTACCAAGGTTGTTGGCAAGAATGATGTCTCTTTTGAGGTCGAACACTGATATCCCGGTACCGTCGAAAGTCACCCGAGACTCGTCCTTTTGGGACTTGAATTTGTAAAAAACCGAGGATGCCATACTCGTACGTATCGATAAACGGTGTAAACCAGTGCTAAATATACAGAATACCACGAAACTGAGGCGGCAACGCAGAGGAGATGGGTGCGCTAGTCGTAAACCCGGAGGTAGGACTTGAACCGGAGCTCGAATTTATAAGCTAAAAACGGAAATATGCGTCGATCATGTGACCTTGTTTAAAGGCGTGAAAAAAAAATACGATAATCACGCCAGTCGCGATAGTCATTGTTTTCATACCTTCAACCTGTGCGACCACCATGGTTAAACCAACCGAGGTAGTCCTTCAATCTGTGAAAGATTTGAACGACAAAAAATCGGCCAAAAAATTGCCCACAGTCGATGGTAAGAAAGCAGACGAACTCCTTGACTGTCATGGCCGGTACGTTCTGACTCTGATTTCAACGCTTAAAAAATAACAACTTCAAAGGTACGAATTCGGGGGACCTCTCGGAGTCACAGCCATGATGATCGGCTTTCCCATCCTCATGTACTACCTGTGGATATGCTTGTGGTTCTACGATGGCAAGCTGGTTGGACCAAAATCGATTGATGATATTCAACCATTCTTCCAGCGAATGTGGGAGCATGTCCTAGTCGTGAGTAGAATTCCCTTGTTCATTATTTAGCCCAATTCAATAGGGAAAAGGATGCCAGCCCGAACCTATACGCATGGAAAGTTTACTCCAGCATGTTCGCGTTCCAATTGGCTCTAGCATGGGTTATGCCGGGATATCAGCAAGAAGGCCTTCCTGTCCCTTCGCTCGGCTACAAAACACTGATGTACAACTGCAATGCCATTGGCTGCCTTTATACCACCATGATCACGGCTGCTGTCCTCCACTACACGAGCATCTTTCGACTCACCGAAATCATAGACAATTACGGCCACCTCATGTCGGTGTCTATGATTTATGGATTTGGTGTATCTTTCGGCGTTTACTTCATTACTATCGCCACCGGAACCCAAATGAGAATGTCAGGCAGCTTCATTTATGACGTGTTCATGGGCGCATCTTTGAACCCTCGTATTGGGCCTGTGGACCTCAAGATGTGGGCTGAAGTTCGCATTCCATGGGTTATTGTGTTCTTTCTAGCTGTGTCTGGTGGATGCAAGCAGTATGAACAGTATGGCTATGTCACACCTGTGAGTCGTGATCGGCTTCGATGAAGGATGGATTGATTGTGAAGTAACAGAATATGGCCTTCATGATCTTGGCGACATGGCTCTACATTAATGCATGGTATGTACCGCGGTCTTCTCGAGTTTATCTCGGTTCAATATATTTCTGCAGCGCCAAAGGCGAGGAATGCATACCGCAGACTTGGGATATGTACCATGAAAAGTAAATTCACCTCGTGTACGCCAAACATCTCAATAATATCTTTCCTAGATGGGGCTTTATGGTCATCTTCTGGAATTTCTCTGGCGTCCCCTTTGTATGTCCTGACAGCTTCTACCCCATTGTCCGTTAATATCCTACGATCCTTTATCAGACCTACGTATACTCCGTCGTGTACATGGCATCGCACGATCCATCAATGTACCGTTTCTCCACGCCGACATACGTGGTCCTGTTCACCACGCTACTTACAGCCTACTACGTGTAAGTTTGGACATGCCCATTTCTGGATCGTGGGCTAACATTCCTGGAGGTTCGACACGTCTATGTCGCAGAAGAGCCGTTTCAAAATGCAGAAACAGGGCGTTCACACCCTGCGTAAAACATTTCCTCAACTACCTTGGGGCGTGGTTCAAAACCCAACCTATATCCAGACTGCCCATGGGTATGCCGATCCTTGACTCTGAGTCTCTCAACATACTGATTGTTGTTGGCAAATAGCAATTGTCTTTTGACAAGTGGGTGGTGGGCATATTCTCGGAAACCCGTAAGTCACTTCTTTGTGTTTGCTGCAACGTCATCGACGTCATCATGGCAGAACTACGTTGCGGACTGGATCATGAGTTTCACCTGGGGTGCTGTCGCTGGCACATCCACATTGATACCATTTTTCTACCCCCTCTTCTTTTTCACGGTTCTCGTTCATCGTACGAGCCGGGACTTTGAGCGGTACGTTGTGCGGACCGGGCACCCCTTATTTCGAACAACGCTGATATCGATGAAAACAGATGCTCAATCAAGTACGGAAAGGACTGGGAACACTATTGTTCTATCGTCAAATACAAGTTTATTCCAGGTGTTTACTAGTTTACTAAGGAGGTCGTAGAATAGCTTTCGAGAACCTCGACCTCTTGAACTAGCCAAACTTTCGTCTAGCTCGCGTAAGACCGGACCTTGGAGAACCAGAACGGTCGCTCGTGCCTTAACATAATCGGCACCCATTCCCCATTCTCAATATTCATGGAGCTATACTCCACGATATCCAGCCTGTTCCATCGTCCAAGTGGACGCGAATGTAAATTGAGGGTCATCTGATAGATGTAACGTATGGATGTAGGTTCGGTATCGGATGACGCAGGAGCAATGTTGTGGTATTTGCCACTCGCGTCTATTAGGTCCTCGACGTGAACAATTGTGTCGCAGAGATGCCACGCTCCAATGAATAAACCCTGTAGTGTCAACATCATGTAAAAGTTGGGTGATGGACGATAGAGTCGTTCGTAGGCATACCTTCATTCGTAGCGTCGGTTTGAGAAGGGGGACAACCTGTTGTGGATTAAATTCTTCGTTAGCCAGGAGAGAAAGGACTTGACCATTGGAGAAAAAACGGCTGGAAATAGAAAGTTTTAAGGTATTCATGAGGCAATGAAAAACGATAACTCACAGATATCGGTGGTAGGTTATCAAGTGGTTCATCTGAGTAGATAATTAACAGAAATATCGGTATGCGTCAGAGATCGACTTCATACATTGACCCAGACGTTTTCGCTCAGTCCGGGACGGCTAGTTTTCTTATTATCAACAAAATCACCTTTCCGTTTACTTACCATGACAAACTTACACGTATTGGCAAATTGCAATGTACACCCCGTCCATCCGCAGGCGAGGATGTTCAACATAAACACGACGAAAATCGATAGCACGGCGTTCCAGTATCGTTCGCAGGACCTCAAAGTCAGGCACTTGCGGCGGGATGTATGTCATCTCCACAAGTTCTCTGCATTGTAGAGTCCTCGATCGGCTCGCATACAATGTTTCGGCAAAAGAGCTCACCTCCATATAGCAGGGTCTAAACTTATGACCCGTGCCTTGCGGCTCACAGCTGCAAAACGTTCGATAGAGGTTGGATCGAGTTTGCGGAGGATAAGGACGACAACCTCATCAGGAAGAGTTGTAAGAGGTGCGTGTTTCTGCTCGTTTTCCTTCTCGAACGCGAGTTCATTTGGAAGAGAGTTGAGAATGTCATAAAGCTTTGTTGTCACAAGGGCTTCTCCACTTGTGCCTTTACCAGAGGAGTTCAGAAGTGTACAAGGCAGTTGTGGCTTGTTGACCAGAGGGGAATGCAATGGTAGGGATATAATACTGGCGTTGTCTCGAGCGTGAAAGCTTTTCGGCGATTCATTGAAAGTAGGAAAGCTCGGTTCCCTGCTGTAGGCTCGATCGGGAACCTGCACGCATTTTATTGTTATTTATGAATCTTTCCTCGCAGAGACTTACGCACATTGCGGTACAAACGAATGGAATCCCCCAGTCGGCTACTCAAGTTCAATGGCTTTGCTTCAACGGCCGCGGAAGTTGTAGGATTCCAAAGTTGCGATCCCGCGCTAGTGGGTTCCGGTTGATCACCATCATTCTGGTTACTAGGGGGGAAAGGACCTTCAGCCTTCCTCTGCTGGATTTCGTCTTTCCATTCTTCTCTGAATTGAATGAGTTCTGCTGTTTCTTGAAGCTGCATTCCGGAATCCGGACGAGTGAGGTTTGGATATAGACTTAGCAAATTTATCGCGTATTATGTAATATTTTCACCATTCAATTCGATCGTCCACGTTGACTGACTTAGGGTAAGATGGAGGGCAACAAGGACGAGGCCTTGCGCTGTCTAGGCATCGCACAACGACACAGGGACTCCGGGAACTTCCCATCTGCCCGAAAGTTCTGCCAAAAATCTATAAACCTATTCTCCACTCCAGAGGCTCTGAAGCTTCTGGCTTCAATAAACTCCGCTGCATCTTCGTCCTCTGCATCCTCACCAACTTCAGCTGAACCAGGGAGTTCGGCTTTCTCTTCTTCTACTGAGACCCATCCCTCTGCTTCTGGGGGAAAACACCGGCATACGGCGTCATCAGCGACGGCGAATGGTACGCCTGGTGGGATTGGCGGAGAGAAAAGGGATTATACACCAGAACAGCGAAATGTTGTGAAGCGTGTGCGTGCGTGCAAGGTCACAGAATACTACGAAATACTGTCTGTGAAGAAGGATTGTGAAGAGGCGGATATCAAGAAAGCATATAGAAAGGTGGTGGTCTTTTTCAACCGTGGATTTCTATTGATTACTCATCTTTGTTGGATTTATCCGAAATAGTTAGCTTTGGCTTTACATCCCGACAAGAATGGAGCGCCTGGTGCCGACGAAGCGTTCAAATGTAAGTGAATGCAGCCAATTTAATCTCGCATTTCGTAAAAACCGAATTGTTGTAGTGGTTTCAAAGGCGTTCCAAGTATTATCTGGTATGTAATCATCATCCCTCCGTCTCAATACATTCCTAACCACAACACAGACCCCCAAAAACGAGCTGTGTACGACCGCTATGGCTCAGATCCAGAATCACGTTTCTCTGGTGCCCAGTCATCAGGATTTGCTACCAATCCATTCGCTGGGGGTGGGGATATGGCTTTTGAGGGTGAGATGAGCCCTGAGGATCTATTCAACATGTTTTTTGGAGGCGGAGGAAGCTTCGGTGGTGGGTTTGGTGGTGGACCTGGTAAGCATCGATGTATTGAGATATTCTTCCAGTCTCTTCACCTGCTTGACCTACCGTTCGTTAGTGTTCACAGCGACTTTTGGCCCAGGAGGTTTCCGTACAACGCGGACCGTTCCATTGCGGCGAAGAGACCAAGCCAACCGCACAGAACCTGCCGAACGACGGTCATTACTCACTCAGCTCCTGCCTCTCATTTTCATTTTCATCTTTTACCTCCTGCCATCGATCCCATCGCTCTTCAGTAGCACGCCTATACCCGACCCCCGTTTCTCCTTTACCCCTTCGGCACAGTTCAACGTGGAACGGCAAACTGGTGGGCTTGGAATCAAGTATCATGTTAACAGGCAAGAATTCTTGAAACACCCCCATCTTGCGGCCGAGTTGGCGACAGCGGATGCGCGCAATAAGAAAGGTCAAGCTTTGAGTCGTTTTGAAGGAAACGTCGAAAGGGTGTACACGCGGGAGTTGTATACCCGGTGCCAGATCGGGTTACAGACCAAGGAGAGGCGGAAGGACGCGGAGATTGGGATATTCGGTCTCGGGACAGACTGGGATAAGGTTCGACAAATCGAGACGGAAGTGGTGGAGAGCTGTGAGGAATTGAGGAGGTTTGGGTTCTGATACTCATTTATTTAATAAACCATAACCTTACAGTAAGCAGTCCCCGAACGGACACGTATAAAGCTTGATCATGAAGATCGGTACCGTGCCAGACCAGGGTGGTTGATAGGACTATAAAACTTTGGAGACGTATCGCAACCTCACATTCTCTCGTGCGTTACAGACCCACTCATGAATCCCAACATAGCTGGACACCCTTTGCACGCAGCACTGTGGACTCTCGACAGTGGTTTATTACATACGTATGGTGACTACGCCTACAAACCGCCTTCAACAAACAAGTCGTACTAGCTATCTCCTCACAAGCATTTGGTGGGAAACGTTCGCGCGGACTTCGTCCTGCGACTGCCTCCAGCAAGGCGCTGTTGGCCCTCTCAAATGGCATCCTCCCCTTGGAGTCCTTCAATGTCCCGTGCGCAGCTCTCTTCAATAGCAACGAAACGATTTCGGAGTGACCCTCAGATGCGGCAGCACGAAGGGCACTCCCCAGACCGCTTCTATATCCTCGTTTGGCACCATTTGCACGTAAGTATGTCGAGCAGCCGCACGACGTTCTCTATACGGCCAGCGTGGGCCGCTAACTCCAACGCACGGCCCCCTTGCATTTTGCACCGCTCTCAACCAACATCGATATGACATCGGGTGATACCCTCACCGCCGCATCTTCCAGAGTCGTTCGTCCCTGCGCTCCCTCATGCAAGGTAGGTTGCGCGCCGCCTGCCAAGCCACCTCACTATATCCACCTTGTCGTGGTTCACGGCAACCACCAACACATCACCTTCATGGTTTAACGTTCAGATGCCATGTGATCAGACATGTAAATTTCCGACCGATCTTGGACCTCCGAATGTCATCTTCAGCGCATGATGGACTTTGTATGCCTGCACCGCTATTTCACCATTCGCACATACACACTCAATCTCGCCTGTGCCCTTCAATTTTTTTATCACTATTCTGCTCTGGCATCCATGCCGTAACACTTTTTCTTGACAACGCCATCATATTACATTACTTCTAGTCATGCACATGTGTGTAGTATTTTCCTCGGCCTAGAAAGCCATCTGAGATCACTGATGCCTTGTCTTGATAACGATTGCAGAGGGAGATAATAATTCTCCTATGTGAATACACACTCATGTTCCCGACGGCCATCCATACGATCCCAAACGCGAGAGCTGCCAGTCCCACATAAAGGCTGTAGGGGAATATTCGCAGAAGACCGACCTGATAGTCCCAAAGGTGAAGGCGCGTTCCAAATCCCGCGGCCAATGCGATTGCAGCGGAGGCAATAAGCGCGGCGAAAGACAGTCTCGCCGTAGTCGTCATGAACCGCATCGCTTCCCCCTCGGAGCCACGCTGCCGGCATCAGCCG
>Ga0209006_10003153_pt1 | contig 14981 bp, 12 predicted proteins | sample JacPin_JW_Ref_O2_FD_188567 | JGI IMG/M metagenome (GOLD analysis project Ga0209006, IMG submission 188567) | Forest soil microbial communities from Algoma, Ontario, Canada - Jack Pine, Ontario site 1_JW_Ref_O2 (SPAdes) (version 2) | ecosystem: Environmental > Terrestrial > Soil > Boreal... | reverse complement strand
GCAGCGAGACCTGGTCCCCTGCCTTGAGCTCCTGGACAGGGTCCGCAAGCGTCACGAGCGAGTGGGTGGCGAGCTTGAGATGAACGTGGTTCTGATCGCCGAGATGCTCCACCCAATGGACCTCGGCCAATGGTCCGGGGCGATCGGCCGAAGAGATCCTGATGTGCTCGGTCCGCAAGCCCACGGTTTGCACATGCGGCGGCACGGTATCGTTGCCGAGCAACGCTGCCGGAATAAGGTTGATGGTCGGCGTCCCAAGCCGGCTTGCCACATAGGCACTGTTGGGGCGCTCATAAATCTCCCGGGGTGTACCGAGTTGAATCAGAACTCCTTCGTTCATGACGCCGATCCGGTCCGCCATCGTCATGGCCTCGATCTGATCGTGCGTCACGTAGAGGATGGTCGTTCCCAACTCGCGCTGGATGCGCTTGAGTTCAAGCCGCAACTCCGCGCGAAGCTTGGCGTCGAGCGAGGACAGCGGCTCATCCATCAGATAGACCGCCGGTTCGCGGACCAGCGCCCGGCCGATGGCGACCCGCTGCATTTCGCCACCGGAAAGGGCGGTAGCCCGGTTGGCGAGTTTCTGCTCGATATGAAGCAGTTCCGCGACCTGGTGGACCCTGCGGCGAACCAACTCCTCGTTCATGCGCCGCGCCGGCGACCGCAGCGGAAAGGCCAGATTGTCGTAGACGGTCAGATGCGGATAAAGCGAATATTGCTGGAATACGAATGCGACGTCGCGCTCCGCCGGCACTTCGTCGGTCACGACGCGCCCCTGGATCACCACATTGCCGCGATCGGGCCGCTCCAGGCCGGCAATCAGACGCAGTGTCGTCGTCTTGCCTGCGCCGGTCGGGCCCAGCAGCACGACAAACTCCCCGTCCGCGATCGACAGGGAAAGGCCACGGACCGCTTCGACGGCGCCGAAGCTCTTGCTGACTTCCACCAGCGCGACTTCAGCCACGGCTGCCTCCTTCGTAAAGCGACGAATGCAGCGCCTGCCCGTTGGTCGCATCGAACAGCGAGAGCCGGTCCGGCCGCAATGCGAGCCCTACCGTTTCACCGACCCGTATCGCTTCGCTGGACGGCAAGCGCGCCTTGACCCGGCCGTTGGCCGTGACCACGGTCACGATTTGCGTGGTGCCGAGATATTCGGCGCCGATCACGCGGCCCCGCAGCGGCGAGGCGTCAGCGAATGACACATTCTCCGGCCGCACGCCGAGCGCGAACTTGCCTTCGGCGCGATCCTCGAACAGTTCCGGCATTTCCACAGCGGCACCGTCGATCTGGATACGGCGATCGCCGCGCCGGAACGAGGTCTGAACATCGATAAAGCTCATCGGCGGCGCGCCGATGAAGTCAGCCACGAACATCGTGGCTGGACGATCGTAGATCTCTTGCGGCGTTCCGATTTGCTCGACGCGGCCCTGGTTCATGATGGCGATACGGTCCGCCATCGCCATCGCCTCGAGCTGGTCGTGGGTGATGTAGACGGTGGTGGCATCGATGCGGTCGTGCAGTTCGCGCAACTCGCCGCACATCAACCTGCGAAATTCCGAATCGAGCGCGCCCAGCGGCTCGTCCATCAGAAAGGCCTTGGGGCGGCGCACGATGGCACGACCGAGCGCAACCCGTTGCCGGTCGCCGCCGGAGAGCCCGCCGACCCGGCGCTCCAGCAGATGATCGATCCGCAGCAATTTCGCCGTCTCCTCGACGCTTTGCCTGATCTCGGCGCGTGGGAAATTCTGGCATCGCAGCGGAAAGCCGATATTCTGGCGCACATTCATGTGCGGATAGAGCGCAAATAGCTGAAACACAAATGCGATGTCGCGCGCTGAAGCCGGCCGCGCCGTCACGTCCTCGCCATCGAGCAAGATGCGACCGGAGGTCGGCAGTTCCAGGCCCGCGGTCATGCGCAATGTCGTGGTCTTGCCGCAGCCCGAAGGGCCGAGGATAACAAAGAACGAGCCGTGATCGACCGTGAAGTTGACGCCCCTGACGGCGGCAAAGCTTCCGAACGTCTTGGCTACGCTTTCGAGTTTGATCTCTGCCATGGCGCCTAATCCGGAAAATGGCTGACGATCACAAATCCCAGCGTCCCGGCCAGGATGGTGACGAAGGAATAGCTGTAGAGATCCAGCGACAACGGCTGCATCAGCATCACAACGCCAAGGCCGATCAATGCCATTGCGACAACTTCGCAGGGGCCGCGACGGAGCCAGAACGGCCATCTCGATCCGGAATGCGCGATCCTTTCCGTCATTTGCGCACCGCCCCGAAGGTGATGCCGCGCAACAGATGCCGGCGCAGCAGGATGGTGAAGCACAGGATCGGGATGAAAAACAGCGTGGTCGCGGCAGCGACCGCGGGCCAATCCTGACCTCCCTCGCCGATGATGAACGGGATGAAGGGCGGCATGGTTTGCGCGTCGCCGCTGGTAAGCAGAACCGCAAAGGCATACTCGTTCCAGGCGAAGATCAGACAGAAGATCGCGGTTGCCGCGATGCCGGTGGTCGCCTGCGGCAGGACCACCTTGAAGAAGGCCTGCAGGCGCGTGTAGCCGTCGACCATCGCAGCCTCTTCGTACTCGCGTGGGATTTCATCCATGAATCCCTTCAACAGCCACACCGCCAGCGAGACATTTACCGCGGTGTACAACAGGATCATGCCGAGCTTGGTGTCGGTTAGCCCAAGATACCGGAACATCAGATAGATCGGGATCGCCACCGCGATCGGCGGCATCATTCGTGTCGACAGGATGAAGAACAGGAGATCGTCGGCGAGCGGCACGCGAAATCGCGAGAATGCATAGGCGGCGATAGTGCCGAAGCACACCGCGAGGAAAGTCGAGCCGAAGCCGATCACCATCGAATTCACGAACCGCGGCACCACCTTCGAAGGGCCGCCGATCACCATGTTGCGCGAGCGCACCAGACGCTCGTACCAGGTTTGCGGCGGCGGCAAGCTGGCCAAGAATTCCGGCGTCTGCCGCGAGCGCGTCGTGAAGAGGTTGACATAGCCTTCGACCGAAGGCTCGAACAGAATCTTGGGCGGATAGGCGATCGAATCCGGCGGCGTCTTGAATCCGGTCAAGAATATCCACAACAACGGCAGAATGGTCACCACCGCGTAGGTGACGACGAGCAGCGAGGCGACCATCTTGGACAGTGGCGATGGATCGGCGACGGAATGTGCGGTGACGGGCGTTCTCATCGCTGCTTCACCCGATTGAGGGCTTTGACATAGATATTGGCGGCACCAAAGACGGTGACAAAGAGGATGATGGCCAGGGCCGACGAATAGCCGGTGCGCCACTTCTCGAACGCCTCGCGTTTGAGCGTGATCGACGCCACCTCCGTGGTCGAACCCGGACCGCCCGAGGTGAGCAGGTTCACCATGTCGAACATCTTGAAGTTTTCGATAGCGCGAAACAGAATCGCGAGCATCAGGAACGGCATCACCATCGGCAGTGTGATCGACCAAAATTGCCGCAAGGGCGATGCGCGATCGACCTCGGCGGCCTCATAGATGTAATCCGGGATCGAACGCAAGCCTGCCAGACAGATCAGCATGACATAGGGCGTCCACATCCAGGTATCGACCAGAATGATCGACCACGGGGCCAGCCGCACGTCGCCGATCATCTGAAACGAGCTCGGATCGATTCCGGTCAATAGCGCGACCGCGTTGTTGAACAGCCCGATCTGCGGCTGCAGCAGGAAGGTCCAGAAATTCCCGACCACTGCCGGCGAGAGCATCATCGGCAATAGAATGATGGTGGTCCAGAAGCTGTGACCGCGGAAGCGACGGTTGATCAGGAGCGCCAACCCGAACCCCAGCACCAGTTCCAGCACGATCGACCACAGCACAAAATGAGCGGTCGCCTGCATCGCCTGCCACACGTCGGAGTCAGTCAGAATGTCCCGGTAGTTGTCGAGGCCGACATAACCGATCGGCGCGTTCGGACGATTGGCGCGATAGTTGGTAAAGGAGAGCTGGATCGTCCACAACAGCGGAAAGATATTGATCGCCAGCAAGAGCAGCACCGACGGTGTAATGAACAGCCACGCAATCGCCTTGTCGGACATTCCGCCGAGTCGCATTTTCAGTCGGCGCGGTGTCCGGGTGACGGCCCGCTCGGCGAGAGTGCTCATATCGGTCCTGTTATTCACAGATCGGGATTCGCCAAAGAGACGGTCTCCCGATGCGAAAGATCGGGAGACCGCGGTTGATCAAGCTAGATCTTGCCTTCTTCCTTGAACACCTTTTGCCAATCCTTGACCAAGAGATCGAGCGCTTCCTTCGCGGTTCCCTTGTCGGCCACGACGTAGTCATGGACGCGCTTCTGCATGTCGAGCAGGAGCGTCGCATAGGAGGGTTCGGCCCAGAAGTCCTTTACGATACCCATCGACTCCAGGAAGTCGCCGGCGAACGGCGCACTCTTCGGGAAGCTCGGGTCGTTGAGCACCGCCTTGAGGCAGGAATAGCCACCAAGCGCCCACCACTTCTTCTGAACGTCGGGCTGCGCGAACCATTTGATGTAAGCGAGTGCGTCGTCCCGGTGGTCCGAGTAGGAGACGACCGAGATCCCCTGCCCGCCAAGCTGGGTAAAGTGGAACTTCTCCTTCGGATTGACGAAGAAGCCGATCTTGTCGCCGCCGACATTGGGATCCTTGTAGAGGCCGGGGAAGAACGCAAAGAAATTCATCTGCATCGCGACCTGCCCGGACTTGAAGGCGTCAAGGCCCTCCGACATGTAGGCGTTGCTCATGCCCGGCGCCGTGCAGCACTTGTACAGCGACTTGTAGAATTCCAGGCCCTTGACCGCCTCCGGCGAATTGACGAAGCCTTCCATGTGGTAGGGCTTCTTCGGGTCGTCATATTGAAAGCCCCAATCATAAAGCGCGTTGGTCACGCCCATGGTGATGCCTTCGGAGCCGCGCTCGGTATAGATATAGGCTCCATAGACCTTCTTGCCGTCGATCTCCCTGCCCTGAAAGAACTCGGCGATCTGCTTGAGTTCATCCCAGGTCTTGGGAGGGGCAAGGTCGCGGCCGTATTTCTTCTTGAAGTCCGCCTGAATTTCCGGTCGTGCGAACCAGTCCTTGCGATAGGTCCAGCCGATCGCGTCGCCCATTGCCGGCAATGCCCAGTAGTTTGGGGTGTTCTTGGGCCACTCGGAATAGCCGACCACCGTGGCCGGCATGAAATCGTCCATCGAGATTCCTTCCTTGGCGAAGAAATCGTTGAGTTTGACGTACTGGCCGTTCTCGGCAGCCCCGCCGATCCACTGGCTGTCACCGATGATGACGTCGCAAAGCTTGCCCTTGGAATTCAGTTCGTTGAGAAAGCGGTCCGCATAGCTCGTCCAGGGGACGAACTCGTATTTCATTTGAATTCCGGTTTTGGCGGTGAAGTCTTTCGAAAGCTCCACCAGCGCGTTGGCCGGATCCCACGCCGCCCAGCACAAGGTCAGTTGCTTGGTCTGGGCAACCGCCGGACTTCCCATACACGAGGCAACAACGACCGCGGTCGCCCCCAACGCACGCATCATCTGGATCATTACACAACCTCCCTGTTGTCGCAGGCGATTGCCTGCCTGTCCTGCCGATCACACTTCGCCGTTCGGCGCCTATGCACGCAGACTTAAATCCCGCTTCAGCAAGGGCCGCGGGAATAATGTTTAGTATTATTGTTAAGCTGAAGCCTTCCACTAAACATTTTGGGAGTCAATGGGCGTCGTGGTTTGTTTTCGCCAAACAAAGTTGTTGCTGCACTGCAACCATTAGCGAGGCAACCTCTGCTGACGTCGAGAGAAAACGCAGCAGTGGACATTGTTTAGTAATTTGGATGACCAGCGGGCCCGCGGCTTCGCTCCGCAACAATTTCGGAGGCGGATTATTTTTCCAACGCCTTCAAGGGGCGGCGCTGCTTACGCCAGCTCGAAATCCCCAAGCATTGGCGCGCGCATGTCGTGCTCGAATCTTTCAAAGGACCACGGATAGGAAGCCACATTTCCCTTGGCATCAATGTACCAGCTTCGGCATCCGGACGCCCAGATGGAGCCAGCCACTTTCTCCCTGAGCGCGGCGTTATAGGCCTCCGTCGGCTCGGTTCTCGGCGAGATTTCGCGTACCTCGCCCGACTGCAATAGCCGCACAAGCTGAAGCACATAGTTGAGCTGACGCTCGATGGTCATCAGAAACGAGAAATTGCCGATCGGGCTATGCGGCCCTCCCAGCATGAAAAAATTAGGGAAGTCGGGCACGCCGACAGCCCGGTAGGCGATATTTCCATCCGCCCAGACCTCGTCCAGTGTCTTGCCGCCGCGACCCGCAACGACCATCGGGCGAAACAGCTTGTGTGTGTTGAAGCCGGTTGCGAGAACGAGGCAATCCAGCCGGTGCAGGCGGCCATCCATCATGCGCACGCCGTCGGCTTCGATGCGATCAATTTTAGCGTCGACCAGCTCGGCGTTCGGTTTCTGGATCGCCTGATAGAAGCGATCCGAGATAATCAGGCGCTTGCATCCCATCTTGTAGTGCGGCGTCAGCCGCGCGCGCAGCTCCGGATCGACGACGCTGTCGAGATTGGCCTGGCAAGCCTGCGCCATCGCCGCATAGACCTCGGCGCTTTCGCCGGCCAGGGCGGCGCAGAAGGTATCGTTGAAGGCCTGCGCCAGATAGTCGTAGCGCGCCTGCATCAGGCGCGGATCGGTTCGATATTGCTGCCGCTTTTCCTCAGGATAGTGCACATTGGGTTGCGGCATGATCCATTGCGCGGTGCGCTGGAACAGAAAGACCCTCTCAACGTCATCGACGATGGCCGGCAGAATCTGGCAGGCCGTCGAGCCCGTGCCGATGATCCCGACGCGCTTACCCCTTAGCGACACGCTGTGATCCCAGCGCGCGGTGTGAAAGGCCGGGCCTTTGAATTCCTTCAACCCGCGAATATCAGGGTAGACCGGATGATGCAGAACACCTGTCGCTGTCACGACGACATCGAACGCACCCTGGTTTCCTCGGGCCGTTTGCAGATGCCACCGATTGTCGCGATAGACCGCTTCGGTCACTTCGCTCGAATAGCGGATGAGCCGATCGACGTCGTACTTGTTTGCGACATCTTTCAGGTAAGCGTGAATTTCCGCTCCCGGGGCGTATCGCTGGGTCCATTCGGGATTGGGCGCAAACGAATACCGGTACAAATGTGACGGCACGTCGCATGCGAGGCCCGGATAGGTGTTGTCCCGCCAGGTGCCGCCGAGATCGGTCGCCTTCTCAAAGATGGCGATGTCGGAGATGCCGAGTTCTCTCAGCTTGATCGCGGTGACGATGCCGGACGCACCGGCGCCGATGACGGCTACGCGCAGTGTCCTGGCCTTGGTCATGCTTTGATCCATTGCAGCTCCGCCTGGGCTGGCAGCGCACATTTCCTTTATATTCGCGATTGCGTCGGCGTCGCAACGGGCACGCACGCAAGTCTAATGCGCGATGCCCTCGCGGCCAAACAACGCCATCAGGGTCCCGGTCATGGTCGCGACCAGCTTCTCCTTGCCTTCCTCTGCCGCAAAGGCTTGCGCCTCACAGACGGTGATGGTTCGGCCTGGCTTGAGGACGGACGCCCGAAACAGAAAATAATCACCTCGAGCAGGCGCAACGAGATTGGTCTTGAATTCGACGGTCAGAACCGCCGCATCGTCGGGCATCAGCGAGAAGGCGGCATATCCGCAGGCGGTATCGAGCGCGGTGGTGATGATGCCGGCATGGACGAAACCATGCTGTTGCGTATACGCGATGGCATACGGCATCCTCAATTCGATCTCGCCGGGCTTCAGGTCGGCAATTTCGATGCCCAACGTCGCCATGGCGGTCTGGCGCGCGAAGCTCGTTCGCACACGCCCGTCGAAGTTTTCATCCTTCGGAGTGAATCTCGCCATCGGTCGCCTCGTCGTCGGTTGCGTTCGAATCGCAGACGAGGAGGCGTACCCGGTTCCGAAGGTCGGCGTCTTTGAAAAATCGGACAGCGTCACGCACGATCTGCTGCCGCGCCAGCGCACGAAACTGGCCCGGCGGCAGACCCGCGTGGCGGCCCAGCTCCGCCGTCAGATGCGCTTGATCGCAATAACCCGCTTCGGAAGCGACATGCGCAAGACTTCCACCTCCAAGGGCCACTTGCTGCAGCGCGCCGCTGAAACGCTGAACCGCGGCATATCGCTTGGGCGCAAGCCCGGTGCGCTTGCGAAAATGACGCTGCAGCGTACGGGGAACGACACCGGCGGTCGCGGCCAGCGAGGCAACGCTCATGCTGCGATCAGGCGCTGCTGCCGATAAAGCGCCGTCCGTCGCCGCTGTGTTCTCCGCCGTGGGTGACCGGCGCCCCCGGGTGGCGCTGAACCGGGGGCTGAGATGATGCTCGATCCAGTCATCCAGAGCGCCGATGATCGGATCAAAAGAACTTGCGCGCATGCCATCAAACCTGGCGTTGAAGAGCTCGGACAATCCGGCGAGCGCGACCGCACCCGTATCGAGATCGAGCGGTCGGCATCGAATTCCGAGCATCCAGCCGTGAAAGGCGTGCTGGCGCGGTTGCCGTCCGAACCGTGGTGGCAGATGAACCGCCTTCCAGGCGACCACCCCGCTTGTGTTCTCCTGGTCGTCATCCCGGTGCCGGCCCACCAGGGCAATCTCGGAAAACGGCGACGCAAACAGGTTGCGCCCGATGCCGGTCAGCCGGCCGCGATCCCTGAGCACGAACACATGATCGATAAACGAGCGATGGCGGTCCATCGGCCGCAATTCGGCATAAACAGCCAAATGGGTGTCCTGGATTTTGCCGCCGCCACGCCTCATCTGATCGTATCGTCCCCGGTTCAGCTCCTTCGGGCATTTCGCCTTCGACATTCCATCAGGATTTCAAAATTGCCGAGATATTTTTCAGATTACCCGGATTCGTCGGATGTCTTCAGAACTCCGCTGGCAACAGCAACGGGCCTCGTTAGAGTGATGAGCACTCCTTACTCTCGCCTGATGCGACTGGCGTCCTATCCAATTTCCCCCCACGCGTGGTCGATCAAAAATCGCCGACAACAATTCGTTACATCGGGTTGTGCTTCCGTCTGTAATCGTGCGTCAGTAACAGTCAACTTCGTGGAGAGAAAAAATGACGAGCAGCGTTCCTTATCCAAGCATCGATGAAGCGTTGGGCGAAAAACTGTATCCCGATGAAGAAGCGATCACGTCGCAGATCGCGGATGCAGTTGAAAAAGGTATTCGTACGCAATATCAAGCCGGTACCGCCCGTCGTGACGTGCATTCCAAATCGACTGGCTTCATGCGAGCTGAATTTCGCGTTCACGATGACATCCCGAAGAGCCTCGCGAAAGGCGTTTTTGTTCCCGGCAAGGTCTATCAGGCCTATCTTCGATTTTCGAACGGATCGGGAGATCCGAAGCAGACGGCGGACGGGCATGATGATGGGCGCGGCCTGGCGATCAAGCTGCTCGGCGTTCCCGGAGAAAAGATCCTGGAGACCGACCGGGATGCCACGACACAGGATTTCGTCGGGATCAACCATGACGTGTTCTTCACCAACGATCCCCATACCTACCTGACCCTGATTACCAAGGCGAGCGGCAACCTGCTCACCAAACTGACAATTCCATTCAATCTGGGGCTCAAGGGAACCAATCTCTTCAGGGAACTCAACAGCGGCAAGATTTCCAATCCGCTGCAGGTCCAATATTTCTCCGCATCCGCCTATCATCTGGGGACCGGACCGGATCGCCGGGCTGTCAAATGGTCGGTAAAACCCGCTTCAAGTGACGTGGATCCGATGCCGGACAATCCGGGTCATGATTTCCTGACCGGGATGATGAAGGACACGCTTCGGAAGGGCCCTGTCACTCTCAAATTTCTCTTGCAGCCCAGCACTTCCGATAGCCTGAGCGTTGAGGACACGATGACTCCATGGAACGAAGAGGTCGCCCCGTTCCATGAAGTGGCGACCATCCATGTTCCCTCGCAGGATTTCGACACCCCTGAGTTCAGAAAACTCGGTGAAAGCATTTCATACAACGTCTGGCATTGTTTGCCGGACCACAAGCCGCTCGGGGCTGTCAACCGCATGCGCAAGGTGGTCTATGAACGTATCAGCCGCGTGAGGAACGAGATGAATTCCACTGAGCGAAAAGAGCCTGTGGCTTAGCAGGATCCCAAAGTCAGGATCCTAAGAAATGCCCTCGGGTTTGACCCGGGGGATCGGCGGCCGGGAGCGGTCGTACCAGCCGATGCGAATTCAGGCGGCAGCACGCGCACCGCCTGCTCGCGGTCTGACTTCCTGATATGCAACACCGTTCGGGTCGCAGATTTAGATGCCGGGTCGCGGCCCCCGGGGTCGTTCTCCAGCAATTTTGAACCCGGTACGCCCACTGGCTTGATCGCCATGGCGGCCGTCTTCCCTGTCGTCGTCGTCTTGCGGCCCGTTCGAACCGCCCTCACAAGGCCATGGCCTTGAGCTGAGCGTCGCGGCGCGCGTGTCCGGACCGCTAAATTCGCGCGCCATGCTCGGCATGGCTGTCAGTCAGTGAATCGGCACTATCAGAATCGGAGAAATTTGTAAGATTTTTTATTGGATTTTGAAATGCACCCCGCTCCAAATCTGAAAGGTGAGCCAGCTGCGATGCGCGCCAGTCCGTGATTTGGTTATTGAACACAATGCGGTCGAATTTCTTAACCGCGATCCTCTGGCCGGCGCGGTCATCGCGGCCATTGCGGGCATTGCGAATGCCGCCTAGCATCAGTTGAGTTCCGAAATACAGCATCAGGAGGGGCAATTGTCGGAATGGGATTTTCGCAGTCAGGACGCCGATGAGGTTCAGGAATTTCTTGGCGGCATCTATGCCGAGAACGAGTTCAAGATCTTTGGCACACGCGGGCCATCGCGAACCCGGATCTATGGCGCCGATGTCGGCGACATCGCGCAGTATAACGTAAGTTATTCGTCGCCGTTCACATTCCGGTCGGACACCGAACGCGAGTCGTTTCTGATTCTCACCGGCACGGCCGGAACGGCAAAATTCAACCGAGGCAACGAGGTTATCGAACTGTGCGCCGGTCGCTCGGCGCTAATTTCGGCAACCGGGGAGTCGCGGGTTGAAAGCGGAGATTGCCTCGCACATATCTCCACCCATATTAGTTCGGATGCGATCGAAGCGCTGTGTTCCAGATTGCTCGGGAGCCCGCTTGGTGAACCTGTTGTTTTCAAGCATGCACCCTTCAGCGCCGAGTTGAAGGGGCATTGGGATCTGGCCGTCAAGTCATTGGGTCGGCTACTTGACGAGGAGCAACCATCGAACATCGCGATCAACAGCTTCAAGGAATATGCGATCGCACTGCTGCTTGAAAAGCATCCGCACAATTACAGTCAACATTTCGAACGTCGGCAGCCGGTCGGCGCCCGGCTTGTCCGCGAAGCGAAACACTTCATTGATCAGAATGCAAGTCGTGCCATTGCCGTCGCGGATGTGGCTGCTTTTGCGGGATGCAGCATTCACGCCCTGCATGACGGGTTTTGCGAACATCTCGGGGTGACGCCGCGGGCTTACCTCTATTTTGCCCGGATGGCCTGGACCCGTGCCAGGCTGAAGGGCGGCGGAGCGGAAAGTTCGGCAGCCGAGGTCGCGCAAAATTGCGGGTTCGTCGATTTCGAAAACTTTGATGCGAACTACCAGAGCCGATACGACGAAAGCCCGACGGAGGCCTTCCAGCGATATTTCCGCTCGACCCGTGACGATACCAAACGCGCGCATGCGCCGTTTGGCGGCGCGCTGACGCCGGCCAAAATCGATCTGCTGCGCCATCACATCAACGCGTCGCTCGGGGAGAGGATGACCGTCGAGAAGTTGGCGGCCCTGGTCTGTATGAGCCCGCAAAGCTTTGCGGTTGCGTTCAAGCAGGTGTTCAAGATCACTCCGGCCCAGTACGTGCTGTGGGAGCGCCTCAAATGGGCGCGCTGGCTGCTGAAGAACACCGAGACCAGCATTTCCGCGGTTGCGGCGGAAACCGGATTTTCGAGCCAGAGCCATCTTACCTCGGCATTGAAGTCCCGGACCGGCGAAACGCCTTACGAGTTGCGCCAGACGTCGCGGATCAGCGCGTCGTCCGAGCGGATGCAATCGCCCGGCGCAGACCAGGACTGACGCTCGATAAGCGAAAGAGTGCGTCACTCCTGTTTGATCCGCATTCAATTCATGAGTGCCGGTCACGCGTTCCACTGCCGACGTGCCTGTGGACCTATCCGGCGCCGGAATTGAACTTTTCGATCTAATCGCCTCGGCTTTCCGATCCGGGCCATGCCAGTGACGCTGGAAGGCCATCCTGGCCGGCTTTCGATCTTGGCCAATTTCCAAAAATCTGTCCGTTTGCATTATTTCCAGAAACCGGCCGTCGCGTTAGGGTTAACGCAACATCAACGACAGGCGATAATTCGACCTCGAAGACGATGCAAGCGTTGCTCCAGGGCAGAATCCGCCAGTCGGTCTTCATCGTTGCCGGAGCTGCACCATGAGATTCTGTATTCGGAAGAAATTCTTCGTTTGTCTAAACTGCGAAGGCATCGCTGATTGCCCCTTTGCGGGAGAAACCGAAGATGCCGACAACACACAATTTTTCCCTTCGACGGCTGCTGCGGGGCGCAGCGTCGTTGAGCGCGGCGCGACCTCACCCAACCTCCCAGGTGACAGGTCGCGCCGCGCGGGGTTGACATCCGCACTCGGGTCCGTTGGGCGCCAGCGCGTGGTCGGTCACTATCTCGGCGCAGGCAGCGCTAGCGCGCAGGCTCACGCGAGACCCCGCCGTTTCCTCTCCGCCTGTTTGGCACGGCGCGGGATTGGAGATGTCGCGGCGGACAGCAGCAACAAAATTGGAAGCCTCCGGTTGTCGCCTCATAAACGCGGGATAACAGATTCCGATGGCCTGGACTGACGAACAACGGCAAAAAGTTATAGAGCTCTGGTCCGCAGGCAAAAGTGCGAGATACATCGCCGCCGAGCTTGGGTCGACGATCACGCGCAACGCCGTCATCGGCCTCGTCTATCGCATGGGGATCAAATCGCCGAGGCCCAATCCGCACGCGTCGGTACGGCCCCACGCGACCCGCCGTACCGGTGCGCGTTCCACCCGACAGAACCGGTGGAGACGCCGGACACCGCAGGCGCGACGGCTCGTACAGGAGCCACCTCCAATTCAACCCGAGCCCATTTCTCTTGCGGCGGCTCGTGCAGGCGATTGCAGGTGGCCTCTGGACGACCCCTTGGACGTCGAAGGATTCCATTTCTGCGGCGCTTCGGTGTGGCCCGGCAGTTCCTATTGCCCCGGTCATCATGCGCTCGCCCATCGCCCCCAAGGCCGCACGGCAGAGGGCGGCAAGACCGCCTTCGCACCGGCACGCCAGCCGTTCGGCGCGGGCCGGCCGTCAACCCAACTCACCCGGTGGGGATTCCGGCGGTGAAGCCATCGACGATTCTAGAGCGTTTTCGAGCGAAGTGGATACCGGTTCGCGTGAAGAAAACGCGTTAAAACAAGAATCTAATCTAGAGCCCCGTTCCGATTCCATCGGAACGGAAATGGCTCTAGGCGCAACAGGCTCCGGGAGATAAAGGTCATGAACGCACCCAATCCGTCTTCAGCCGCCAGGGAATTCGGATCTCTGCACAGCCCGGAGCCCGTCGTCGAACCCTCCGTGGAAGACATTCTAGCCGAGATTCGCCGTAGCATCATGACCGCGGGCCACGAGCTTCCCGCTACGAGTGCTTCGGCGCAGACCTCCGGATCACAGATCGCGGGTAGCGACAGTTCGATTGCGCCCGCAGCTGCGACGACGCCGGCGCCGCAGGTCGCGCATCTCCGGACAAAATCGGTTGCGTCGCGCGTTGCGACGGAAACCGAATCGAACGCAGAGCCTGCTGCGGAAACCCCATTTACCTCGCCTGCGACCGAAGCGGCGGTGGTTTCTTGCTTCGACGCGCTTTTCGCAACCGTGGCGATGCAAGGCTCCGGGAAGATCGAAGGTTTGATGCGCGAGATGCTGCGTCCGATGCTGAAGAATTGGCTCGACGACAATCTACCGGCTATCGTCGGGCGTCTCGTTCGCGCCGAGATTCAGCGGGTCGCACGCAGCGGCCACTGATACCAGCGGCCGCCGCCAGGATGACGGTCACTGTCTGGTGTGCCGTTGGTATGATTCGCATGAAGACCACCGGTCACGACAGAGCGGAAAGGCGGATGACCGCGGCTGATCACGGCGTCAGGCGGCATCAGCGAGAATCCGGCCGGGGAAATCAAAGCCATCGATTTCTCGCGGTGGCCGTTATATCAGGTTCAAGCGCCTGAATTCGCCTGGCGTGAAACCCGAAGCGGCGCGAAACGCCGTCGAGAACGCGGCAGCCAAGCCCGTGCTCCCGCTGATCGCCGCATTCTGCGGGCGGATGATCGGCAACGGCAGAAAGCTTGCCTCGTCGCGCGCAAGCCGCGGCCAGAGCCCCGCGCGTAGAAACGACGACTTGCCTGAACCCGATGCGCCTAGCACAACAAGGAGGCTCTCGGCCGCCGCCTCAATCAGACCGCGAGCGCTATCCATGCCGCGAACAATCCAGGCGTCACGGCCAAAGAAGATCGCCGCATCCTGTGGTTCGAGCGCCTTCAGGCCCCGGTACGGTGCACGGTTGGGTTCGTCGCGCGGCGGCCAGGCGAAGCTGCGCGTCTCAAGGCCGGCACGTTGGAGGCCGCGCCGCAAAAGTTCGAGCCCGGCCTCGCGAAAATTAACCTGGGCAGGCCTCCCGAGGACCACGACGTCGAACGTGCGAAAGCGGTCTTCGCCGACGAGCTTACAGAGCTGCCATTCCGCAGTCATCTCGGTGGGTACCTGCTCGAATGGGACAGGCTCGACGATCAGTCCGAAGATGCGCTTGTGAAGAAGTTTCGCCA
>Ga0209006_10003152_pt1 | contig 14981 bp, 11 predicted proteins | sample JacPin_JW_Ref_O2_FD_188567 | JGI IMG/M metagenome (GOLD analysis project Ga0209006, IMG submission 188567) | Forest soil microbial communities from Algoma, Ontario, Canada - Jack Pine, Ontario site 1_JW_Ref_O2 (SPAdes) (version 2) | ecosystem: Environmental > Terrestrial > Soil > Boreal... | reverse complement strand
CAACTTCATCAACAACACTCGTTCCCCCATCCCATACGCCACTCCTCGCATCGGCCGCCTCCTGGCGGCTCATCTTACCGACTGTCATAAATGTCTTGAGATAGCACAGATGTCGTTAACTGCATTAGAGGCGACTTCCTGCGCGGCGGAACTGGCGTCATCATCGCCGGTACATTATTGCTGTTTCTTTTGCAGTCAAAAGTCAGAGTCGCGTTTGCCTAGAATTTCTTTCGAAGAAACTCGAAAAGGATATAACCGATGAGCGCGGCCATCGTGGCAATTTCAAAATTGGCAGCGGTGAAGACATCTCCGATTGCCCAAAGTACACCCCTTTTCTGCCCCATGCCTGAACGCTCAAATTCTCCCATCAAAAGATTCGAATAGAACAGGAAGATGATAAACAGCACCTCGATCACCGCTCTCCAGTTATTTTTTTTCATCGCAAATATCGACTCCACGGTCACTTCGATTGTGCAGGCACGAGAAACTCTTCCGGCAACTTGGCTAGAGCGGTTGGGCTTGATGCACCGCTGCTCGTTACGTTCGTAAGAATACGAGCCATAACCAGCAATGAACAACAGGAATCGAAATTGGACACAGAACTAACCATTGCACCATGACAAATGCTGCTGCCATTTTCACTCCCGAGTAGGACGCGTCAAATGACCTCGATCCAGACAGGTTCGTACAAATACTTGAGTTCGGCGGGCTGGTAGCTAAACTTGACCTTGCAGGCAGTGTGCTGACGTTGCGTGAGGTATTCACATGATTGAAAATCACCTGTCCGGCATGAAGGCTCGAAACGGGACGCTAATTTTCGTTTGTTCGACCTGCAAAGAACCACCCAATTTCACGTTCGGCGCCCAGGCTAACGGCGAACTGGTGTACCTGATGATTTGCCCGAAGTGTGGCCTTGTGCTTGCAGAATGGGGTTCTCTTGAGGCCAGACACCGTGAGCTCAGTGAGTTTGGACAAAAACTGAGAACGCACCGCTAGCGGCATCGACGTGGTGGATCAGGCCCTGATGTGCTAGCAGTTCGGTGCCCTCTTGTGGGGTCCCGTGCCGATAGGCGCGCGACCAAACCCGCGTGCGTTTGCTGAGCGCACACATTATTTGCTCAAAACGTAGCATTCTGAACCGCTCTCAATTAAGCCGTTGCCCTGATCGAGGTTTCCGCGAACATCCGAAACGCACGAGAACGCCACGACCGCACCTGAAACTTTGATCCGCCCCGAAGCGGCCGCCATCCTCGTAATATTGTAAGTCTGTTCGGTCGAAGTATATTGAGCTGCAGCCGCATGACCCACATGAACCAGCCAAAGCAAAATGCCTCCGAGAATAATTGTAGCTATTTTCCAGTAATTCATTTTTAGATCGGCCCTCCTGTGCCTTATTCGACCGTCATAATCCTACACGACAAAACGGCGAAGAGCATGAGCACCAACACTCCTGCGCTCGCAAAGTACGTCTAACGACGTGGCGCGCGTAGCTCGATCTTAGTTTGTCCAGATCTGTCAAGATGTCTCGATCAAATGGGTGAATCCCGCTATTCAGCCCCTTTGATCTTTGGAGCCTCGAAACTTGAGTTCGCCTTGCTGATAATCAGATTCGGCCTTGCAATGAGGGCATTCACGTTTCAGACCAGCTGATGGAATCACGGGCTTAGCGGGTAAGAAATAATCAGCCAGGGTATCGCCTATTTTGGAATGCTCGAATTCCGAGCCACAGCGTTTACAAACTAGCATCCAGCTCGCCATTAGCTCCAGCCTGCCCAAGTCCTGCGAGTATGCGCTCGTGGCTGCGACGCGGAAATACAGCGATCGATGTATGGCCGCTACTTTAGAATGTCGCTACATGCGTTGATAAGGGTGAGGCACAAGCGGATGGAGCTGCGAATATGCCGATTTCGGAGCGCATGATCGCCTACATGTCCGCTGCCACGCGACACAATGTCACGGACACCGGAATCAAAACGCTCGAATATGTTTACGTTGTCGCGCCCGCAGCCGACAAATAGTTGATTGCGCCTATGCACGCAGCTGCTGTTACCCGGGCTGCGGAAAGGAACCGGCCCGGCCCGAGCTGTGTTTGGCATCTTCTCTTGGGTATGGCGGCGCGTCATTAATGTTTTCCGAGCGGTGGATACCAAGCTACGCAGATTCACTAATCCAAAGCTACTATTGACCCACCTTTGGGTCTGAAGGAAACTGCGCCGACCAATCGTCCGGATGGGGTGTGTGCTGCTATGGCGCCGGTGCGGACTGGGGACCTTCGTTGAAACGAACTCTCGAATACCTGACGATCGCGCTGGCGGCCAGCGCGCTCTATCTCCTCGCGTGGCCTTCGGCGAATGTGCCGTACTTTGCGGCAATTGTTGTGCATTTGCTGGCGGGGATCGCGTTTCTTGTGGTTTTGATCGTCACGGTGCGCCCCATTCTGCGGAGCGGACCCACGGCGTCGCGGCTGGGCTGGCTGCTTCTTGCGGTGGGAGGAATTCTCGGCGCTGTATTGATCTACACCGGCACCCGGCGCGCGGAATGGCCGCTGCTTTATACGCACATTGGCGCGTGTCTGGCCGGTTGCGCGCTTCTGGTCTCCGGCTGGGCGTCGAAGCGCGGCTTCCTTGCGGGCGGCATCGGTTCTGGGCTGCTGCGCGGCGCATTGTGCCTCGCTGTCGCGGCGCTGATCGCGGCTGGGGCCTGGTGGTTGCGCACGGTTCCGTGGCAGCACGCGCATCAAATTCAAAATCCGGCGATTGCGCCGGCAACCATGGATAGCGAAGGCGACGGCCCGCAAGGCCCCTTCTTTCCCAGTTCCGCGCAAACCTCCGACGGCCAGCACATCCCCGCGAATTACTTCATGGAGTCCGATTCCTGCCAGCGCTGCCATCAGGACATCTACAAGCAATGGCAAGGCTCGGCGCATCATTTTTCTTCATTCAACAATACGTGGTATCGCAAGAGCATCGAGTACATGCAAGACACCATCGGAGTGAAATCCTCGAAATGGTGCGCCGGATGCCACGACCCCGCGCTGCTATACAGTGGAATGTTCGATCGTCCTATCCGCGAAGTGGAAGATACGCCCGCGGGACAAGCCGGGCTGGGCTGCATGATGTGCCACTCGATATCGCAAGTGAAGAGCACGATGGGACAGGCGGACTTTTTTCTGGAATATCCGGCGCTGCACAAGATGGCCGCCAGTAAGAATCCCATCGTCGTGCGCCTGCATGATTTTCTTACCGAGCTGAATCCGGAGCCGCACCGCCGCGTGTTCTTGAAGCCTTTCATGCGCACACAGACGGCGGAGTTCTGCTCGACGTGCCACAAAGTCCACCTGGATGTGCCGGTGAATAACTATCGCTGGGTGCGCGGGTTCAATGACTACGACAATTGGCAAGCCAGTGGCGTTTCATTTCTGGGCGCGCGTTCGTTTTATTATCCGGCGAAGGGTCAGATGTGCGCGGATTGCCACATGCCGCTCACAAAATCCGCGGATGCCGGAAACATCGCAGGCTCGATCCATTCGCACCAATTTCCGGCTGCGAATACCGCGCTGCCCACGGTCAATCAAGACGCTTCGCAGCTCGCCGCAACGGAGGATTTCCTCACCAAAGGCGCGGTGAGCGTGGACATCTTCGCGATTTCGCCGGAGAAAACCGCCGCGAGAGGTGCGGGCAAAGAGGAAGCCGCGCCGGTTGCCGCTCCTTCAATGCCAGGACTCCAAACGACTTTTGCCGTTGGCGAGGAAGCGGAATCCTCGATTCCAGTGAATTCATCGTCCGAGTCCGCGACGCCAATCGCCATGCTCACTGCGCCGCTGAATCGCACGAGTCCCGCTGTGCGCCGAGGCAGCACATACCGCGTGGACGTGGTGGTGCGCACGCGCAAACTGGGCCACTTCTTTCCTGGTGGCACGGTGGATGCGTTCGATTGCTGGGTGGAGCTGACGGCAACCGACGACAAAGGCCAGAGTATTTTCTGGAGCGGCCGCGTGGATGATGATGGCAAAGGGCGCGTGGATCCGGGCGCGCATTTTTACCGCTCGCTGCAGATTGATGCCCACGGCAACCCGATCAACAAACGGAATGCTTGGGCCACTCGCTCGGTCGTCTATGTGCGCCTGATTCCGCCGGGCGCGGCCGATACGATTCACTACCGCGTGCAAATTCCGCCCAGCGCGGGCGACAAAATCCATCTGCACGCCAAAGTGAACTATCGCAAGTTCACGTGGTTCGATACGCAGTTTTCATTCGCGGGCCAGCGCGCTCCTCATCAGAAGGACGGTTTGATCGCGCCGAGCTACGATGATTCGCATTACGTCTTCAGTGGCGATCCCACGAAGTTGCCCGGCGGGAGCCAGGGCATTCCGAATCTGCCGATTGTGGTGATGGCGGAAAACGCCGTGGATTTGAACGTGCTGCCGGCCGGCGTGCCGCAACCGCTGCCAAATGTCGCGCTCAACGGGGACGATTGGACGCGCTGGAACGACTACGGCATCGGGCTGTTCCTGCAGGGCGACCTTTCCGGCGCAGGCTTCGCGTTCGGGCGAATCACGCAAATGGCTCCTGCAAATTTCGACGGTTGGACGAACGTCGGGCGCGTCCGTCTGCAGGAAGGGAATTTGGCCGCGGCGCAAGAAGTGCTAGAGAAAGCGCTGGCGCTGAAGCCCGATCTGGCTCGCGCTAATTTCTTCTACGCAAAAGTATTGCGGCAGCAGGGGCGTTATGACGAAGCGATCCCGCATCTCCAGACGGTCCTGGCGCAGTATCCGCGCGACCGCGTGGTTCACGACGATTTAGGCCGAATTTATTTTCTGCAGCGCCGCTACCAGGATGCGCTGACGGAATTCAACGCGACGATTGCCATCGATCCCGAAGATCTGGAGGCCAACTATAATTTGATGCTTACCTATACGGGATTGGGTAAATCCGACGTTGCTTCTCAATTTCAGAAGCGCTATTTGCGTTTCAAAGCCGATGAATCCGCGCAAACTCTTGTGGGACCCTATGTGCTCACACATCCGGAAGACAACAATGAGCGGCAACCGATCCACGAGCATCTTTCAGCGCCGCTGGCCGTCGCAAAGTCTGTCGCGCCGAAATATGCAGTTCTCCCGCACAAGACCAAGGAATCTGACTAATGCACAGTCAAAAGACTGAAGTTCTGTTCGCCGCGGCATGTGTAGCGTTGGCGGTTAGCAGCATCGGCTCGTTGGACGCGCGCGGAACTGCGCACCATGACGCGCCGCAGCAGGCGGCCGCGGCCACGGGAGTCCGCTTCGAGGATGTAACGCGCGCCGCCGGAATTCACTTTGTGCACAACAATGGAGCATTCGGCAAGAAATGGCTGCCGGAGGCGATGGGACCAGGCGTCGCCTTTCTTGATTACGACAACGACGGCTGGCAGGACATTCTGCTGGTGAACGGCATGGACTGGCCGGGACACGCGCACAAACGTTCGACGCTGGCGCTGTACCACAATAATCACGACGGTACATTCACTGACGTTACGCAAAAAGCTGGCCTGGCCGTCGAGATGTACGGCATGGGTGTAGCCATCGGGGATTACGACAACGACGGCTTCGACGATATTTTCATCACCGCGCTGGGCCAGAATCATCTCTTCCACAACAACGGCAACGGGACATTTTCCGATGTCACCAAGCGCACAGGCCTGGAAGGCCCCAGCGAATTCAGCACCAGCGCCGCTTGGGTGGATTACGATCGCGACGGAAAACTCGATCTGGTGGTAGCGAATTACGTGCAGTGGTCGCCCGAGACGGACTTGTATTGCGCATTGGACGGCAAAACAAAATCCTATTGCACGCCCGAAGCTTACAAAGGCGCTTCAGTGCGCCTGTGGCACAATCGCGGCGACGGGACTTTCGAGGACGTAACGCAAAAGGTGGGGTTGTACGATGCCACGTCGAAAAGCCTCGGCATCGCCATTTTGGACGCCAATCAAGACGGCTGGCCGGACATTCTGGTGAGCAACGACACGCAGCCGAATAAGCTTTATGTGAATAACGGCAACGGAACATTCACCGAGAAAGGCGTATCCGCCGGAATTGGCTACAGTGAAGACGGCATCGCGCGGGCGGGGATGGGCGTGGACGCCGCCGATTACGATCGTTCGGGATATCCCAGCGTGGTAATCACGAATTTCTCTAATCAAATGCTCTCGCTGTATCACAACGAGCGCAACGGGCTATTTGTGGATGAAGCTCCGCAATCGGCGGTGGGGCACGCATCGCTGCTGACGCTCGGCTTCGGGTGCTTTTTCTTCGATTACGATCTGGATGGGTGGCTCGACCTGTTTGTCGCCAACGGGCACATCGAAGATGCCATTGAGCGTGTACAGCCGCGCGTGCGCTACGCAGAACCGCCGCACTTGTTCCACAATCTGGGCAATGGGAAATTCGCGGAAGCCACGCAATCGGCCGGCGCCGCCTTTGCAACGCCACGCGTGGCTCGCGGCGCCGCTTACGGCGACATCAATAATGACGGCGCCCTGGATCTGCTGGTAGCGACCAATGGCGGCCCCGCCGTGCTGTTCCGCAACACGGGCGCGACGAACAACAGGCTGCGCATCAAGCTGATCGGCACGAAATCAAGTCGCGACGGAATTGGCGCGACAGTGCGTGTAACCGCAGGCAGCGACGCGCAAACCAAGATGCTGCGCAGTGGGTCGAGCTATCTTTCCTCCAGCGAACTGGTGTTGACCTTCGGTCTGGGGACCCACTCTCAGGTGGATTCCGTCGAAATCCAGTGGCCCAGCGGAGCAAAGGAATCTCTCTCCAAAGTCAGTCCCAATCAATTCATTACCATCCAAGAGGGTTCGGGTATTGTCTCCTCGCATCCCCTCGCGTTTGCGAAGCCCGCATCGTAAGCCATCATCCGAGCGGTAAGGAATTGTTATTCGCCTATGGGAACCTGCGAATTTCACATATCGAGTTGGGATACGGAACCACGAGCAGTCGATCCTCCCGGATTTCACTCCAGCTGCAAATATATTCGTCGCACAGCTCGCTGCGATACATATTCGGATGGTTGCAGGGTTTGCGAACGTGGTTGAAGAAAAATCATTTTGGTTGCGGCGACCTGATTTGAACCAACGGACGTGGGGAGAGCCCTGCTCACCAGGCAGGTGCACTCCGTCGGGACAACGGTTCCGGGACACTTTTTGGCCGACCGCTACAGGGCATACCCCCTGCTCCAGTAGCAGGTGGTAGTCGCATCTCGAGGAGGCGCGTCCTGCTGACATGCATCGATACGTAGAGATAGCAGAAAATCACAACAGCAATTCTCGCAAGCCGATGTTCTTGAAACCCAATGACTTCCACTAAACAACGGCTTCAGCATCGATTCGCCGAGTCCGAATGGATTCAAGCAATTCCTCGACGGATGATCGGGATTCGGCGACACTCAAAGCGTGGAAAGAGCGTTGTTGCTCCAAACTGCTCCGAGCAAATTCATTCAAAATCGGAGGTCGCGATCGAAACCTAAGTTGCAGAAAGGAGCGAAGTAAAGGTTTGGTGGACGTGACCGGGATCGAACCGGTGACCCCCTGCTTGCAAAGCTAGGGTAATTTCAATCTAAGTCGTCGCTTTGGTTGCGCTTATCACCGTCGGGCACACTTAGGTTGCTCCAACGTTGCTCCTAACATCAGCAGAATGCGAGCAGAGCTGCGTGGCGCACTTGTGCGAATGAACTCAAAACGGGCGCTCGCCGCGTGCGTCGCAGAAATACTCTATGGCCGTGCCGCCTTTCTCGAGATTCCCCGACTCCTCGGCATGAACCAAGCCTTTGCACTTAGCAGCTTCTTTCGGCGTGACATCCGCGGCAACACCGGAATTATCCAGCTGCGGCCAATCCCGCGTACAATCTGCGCAATTTGCATCTCCCTTGGTGTGGACCTGGCCTCCCTCGACGAATTTGAACTGATTCTCTTCAGACCCGCCCATCGATTGCCCCTCACGATTGACAACAGATAGCGCTGCCAGATTCCCTCAGCAACGCGCTTCATCGGCAGTCTATTCCGGAGTTGACGAGGAGCTAGCAGCCGCCGACTGTCCTTCAACCTCGGTCTTGATGCCCGTGGACCTCTGTTTTTCGTGCTCGACCATTCGCTCGATCTGTTCCACGGAAAAACGAAGCCAACGTCCCTTCTGGGGATATACCATTCTGCGGACGGTCGCGTAATCCAGCTTGTCAATGTCCTCTTCGTCATGCGGTCCAAGCTCCGGCGAATCCGTCTGCCGGTTGATTTCTTCAATGAGCTGTTTTTCCTTCGCAGGGTCATGCGCCGGTTTCGGTGCAGCCGCTATTTCGCGCCAGCCCGGGAGATGTTTATCCCACAGGCGCGTGGTTAAGAAACCGGTATCTTCCGGCGGATGCGCAGCAAAATGAATCAGGCCCGTTTTCAACACCTCCTCAGGGAGAGCTACATAATGAGCGACCAATTTCGCTAGGTCCTCCTTGAATTCAACGCCGTTGACGAAGGTCTGTTCCGGGGAAAGAAAGAGCGGAACGATCTGGGCGTGGAAATTGTCTTTGGATGTAAAAACGGAGCAGAACGGCAAGTAATACAGATAGGCCAGATCAATCTTGTGGCTCGGCTTCACGTTTCGGAGCAACTGTGTTGGCAGCACGAGACAGAAAAAAATATTGATGCTGAGCATAAACACGAAATAAGGCAGATGTTCCCGGATCGGCGGTCTGCGCACTTGTATCCAGTTGTGCAAGACGTACTCGACCGTCTCCGGCGCTCCAAGCAGGTTCAATCCGAACGGGATCAGCCATTCCGGCTCCATGTTGTCGATGATCGTATCGGCCATCTGCCTTGCATCTGCCAAAGACTTGGGCTTCCGCCAATGACCGAGTTCACCCATCACCTGCTTAGTCATCGCTTCCAGATCGATGGCCGTGAGCGCCCGACGCCATTCCTTGGCTGTCTGCCGCTCCAGCTCGAGGAATTCTCGTTTTCCCCACCGGCTTACAGCCTCCGCTTCCGGGCTCTGTTCGAACACAACCCCCTTTTTTCCCCCGAGCTGAACTCTTCGTCCGCCCGCGAGCATGACACGGCCGTGCACGGCTCTTAGATCGAAGCGACCCGCCAACTCGCCGCGGAGAATCGTCGAGTGGTGGACGTTGGGGTACGACTGCGATTCAGGAGTGCGCGTCGCGAGCGATCCCACCAGCTGCTCGGGGGTGCTCCTGCTGCGGATGGCCTTTTCCAGATCCGCCAGACATTCGACGAAAAACAGTGGCGTGATGTTCGACATATAGAAGTTGTCGAGCATCACCGCCTCGTCGAGATTGACGCTTTCGAGCGAGGACTTATCAAAAATCAGGAACGGGCCCATCGGCATCGGATTCTATTCCCCGGTAGCCACAATACTAACGCACCTCGATTCTTGAGCTCAAGGCATTTCCTGTGCTAAGCTACGTTATGCGTACTACTCACCACGTAGCACCGAATTCTCCGAAGACCCGCTTCTCAGACCTCCAACTCTTGATCCTTGCGAGCCTCTCCAAAGCGCCCAAACATGGGCACGCCATTCTGAGTGACCTCGCTTCATCTTACGGCGCGGAATTGGGCCCGGGGGCCCTCTACGGGGCGATCAAGCGACTCGCGAAGAAGGGTCTCATCGAGGCTCTGCCGGATTCAGATAGAAGGCAGCCGTACCGGATCACGGCAAGTGGCCTACAGGTTCTTCAAGCGCAAGTGTCCACCCTACAGCGCCTGACCGTTCCAGGGCTCTTGCCGCGAACAGAGGACCGGGAGGCGCCGAAGCAACGTGTTCCCGCCTTCTACCAACCCGTTGACCCGAATGAGGTAGAGCGCGAACTAGGCGAAGTGAACAGTAAGGTGCCCGATCACGGTGCCGACGAGCTTCCTTTCGTGCACTTGGGCGGACGGAGATTCGAAATCCTCACCTATCTCCTTAAACGAGACGAATTCCCTGATGCAATTGTGACGCTGGTTAAGTCATCGGGAGATCGTGGGCGCGACGTCCTAGTCCATTCGGGAGGCGTTCTCAAGGCAGTCATCCAGTGTAAGAATCTGGATCACAAGTTCTCGCTGCCAGAGCTGTGCGAGGAGCTGGTCAAGGTCGTGCTTCACGATTATCGCGAGCGCTTCATCCCCGATCAGGGAATCCTTTATGAGCTGTGGGTTCCCGGCGGGTTGACGGAGCCCGCAGAGAATTTCATAGCCACTTGGCCGGGTGCGAGCTCACACGACGAGATCCGAAAAGCCTTCGACACTGTCGTCCGCAAATACAAGTCTCTCTCCTCACTCACATTCGAAGAGGTTGCCCATCATCTGAGGGAAACGCTCGCCAAGCGCATCCGCTTCCAGCGGCATGAGGTGGTATCGCTTAGCAATAGGATTCGCTCAAACTCCGATCTGTTTTCGCGCTTCTTTGAAGCTCTGATCGTGATGAACCGTGAACACGTCGAGAAATATTTCGACGGAACACTCCGTTCGCGTCTTGATTCGCAGCACTCAGGGGTTAGCGAACAGCTTGCGAATTTGACCGAACAGGTGAAGGGCGACGCCGTCGACGATGAAATTAATGACGCGCGGGACTTCGTAAACGCACATAAGTTCGCCGATGCCGCAGCGATTCTTCGAAGGTTGCAGTCCAGAAGGCAGCATGTTCTTTCCCGGTATCAACGATATCGAATCATTTCCAATTTTGGTGCGATTGCCGTAGGTGAAGGCAAAGCCGACGAAGCGGCGCGACTCTTTCTCGAAGCGGTTCGACTGGAACCCGATGACGAGCGAGCACGCGTCAATGAAGTCTTCGCGCACTTTCTGCGGAGGGACTTAGCTAAGACGTTCCAACTCGCCAGTCAGCGCAAGAGCATCTATCCGCGGTCGACCCGACTGCTCGCCTTGTGGATCATGAGTGCCCCCTCCCACACTCCTCTAGAGGAGCTCGAAGCGGGACTTGATCCCACTCTGCTCACCGACCACGAAGTCTCGGTTGCGCTGGCGCGTCGGGCCATGGTCGCAGGCCAGTTACGGAAGGCGAGGAATCTTGCGGATGCAGCGATTCTATCGGCGCCGAAATGGTTCCAACCTTGGCTCGTCCGAGCTCAGGTAGCGATCGGTGAGATCATGGGATTTAACTCGGCCTCGGAGACCCTGGCGCCCCTGGCAACGAGTGACCTAGTCAAAGGCGCAATCGAGGATTGCACTCGATCCCTGGAACTTGCAGAAACAGAGGGCCCATGGGCCAAAGCGGACGCTCTAGCTGTTCGCTGTGAATTGCAGCTGATCGGTTGTGACATCAACAAAGCAACCGAAGACGCAAAAGCAGCTTATAAACTCGACCCTGAGAGCATAAACGTACTACTACCCTTGGCACAGTGCCACTTGGCCGCTGGCGCGCTTGACCGCGCTATAGAGATCCTCGAAGAAGCTTACGCGAAGGAAGCTCGGGCCGACGCAACCATCATGTACGCACGAGCGCTGGCCCAACGATCCCAAGAAGGCGATTTGCAGAAAGCGGTGGACATCTCTGCCGCACTGGATGTTGGCATCCTGCCCGCGCAAATGCGCGCCGCGTTCTGCTCGACGGTACTCCGAGGGGCCGCCAAGAAAGGAGACTGGTCAGCCGCCGCAAATTATATCGCCAAAGCATCTCCCTTGCTCGACGAAGCTACCGTTCACGCTTTCGAAGGATTTATCCAACACGGACGTGGTGAATCAGAGGCCGCCAACGTCTCTGCAGGGCAAGCCCTTAACTCGATTAACGCGGGTACGGACCCAAGCACGAAGGAATTTTTGGCAGAATTATTCATGCGGCTGGGGCGACCAGCGGACGCCCTCCCGCTTTTTGAAGAACTTTTTGCGAGGCAAGTTCTCTCCTTTAATCCCGATCGTCTCATCGAATGCGCCGCGAAACTCGAACGAGACGACAAGGTCCTCGAAATCTGCGATGAGTTGTACCGTCGGAAAGGGCCCGACTGGCGTCTCCTAGAGTTTGAGGTACAGTACCTCGAAGAGCATGACACCCAGAAAGCCATCGATCGACTCGAAGAGTTTCTAAGACTCAATTCCGACCATCAACTTGCGCGCCTTCGGCTTTCGGTGATTGGGTATCGGGTTCGAAGACCCGAGCTTATTCGGGCTTCCATGAAGGTCCTGCCTCCCGTTGAACAGCTTCCCGTTCGTTACCTCGGGCCAGCCCTCGGCATTCTCGGACTTGGCGAAGACCGCGACCTGGTCATTGATTACGCGTATAGGTTCTTGCGGGAACATTTTGATCGTCAAGAAGCGCACGAGGGTTACATCCAAGCGGTACTTACAAGCCCAGACCGCCGCTATCCCCCAAGCCTCGAAGTGGTCACTGAGAACTCAGCCGTTCTATCCGAGGAAGTGCCGAGTGGAGAGCTACGTTGGTTCGTCCTCGAAGACACGGACAAGCCCGTGCGCGATTTCGAAGAGATATCACTCAAGGACCCAGTAGCGATTGAATTGATACGGAAAAAGGTGGGCGACAAATTCCTTCTGGCTCGCGCATCACTCGCAAACCGCGAAGCAGTGATCAAACAGATTCTTCCTAAGTACGTCCGTAGGTTTCAAGATTGCATAAACGAATTGCAGGTTCGTTTCGGAGCGTCGGCGATGATGCAATCTCTACGGTTCGGACCTGACACAGATATTGCACAACCAGGTCTCGTAACTCTGATGATGTCTCTCCAGGATCGCGCCAAGCACGTAGCCCATCTTCAATCCTCGTACACCGAGCAGCCATTATCTTTGCACCTTTATGGTGCACGATTCGGGAAGAATTCTTATGTGGCGCTACAGCACATTGCTCAAACCGAAGGCATGGCGCTTAAATGTTTCGATGGCAATCCTGCGACGGGCGAGAAGGCCATGTCGAGTCTTCGTGAGCGGCCGACCCTTCTGGTAGACCTGTCAGCGATCGCCACGGCTCGTCTGCTAGGTCTTGAGTGGATTTTCGGTACAAAGCTGTATCGTTTCGCCACAACCGAAGCCACTTGGGAAGAATTGCAGGAGACGCTTCGTGAGATCGAGTGCGGTGGAGAGAAAGGCGGCACACTCGCATACCACGACGAAAGGTATGTCCTTCAGGAAGAGGACCCTCAGTCCGCTGCACAGAGGAAAGCAGAGGATCAGGCCTTTCTCGACAGCTTTCAAGCAAACGTAGAAATCGTACCCGCCCGCGAGCTTGCCTCGGTTGAACCAAAGAGCCGAGACCTCGTTGTCAAATACTTGGGCCGCTATGGTGCGCAGACCGCCGTCCTTGCCGGCAAACCTAGTTTCATGATGTGGTGTGACGACGCACTCGAATCGCAACTTGCCACTACAATCTTTGGCGCTCGATCCGCATGGACCCAGATGATTCTTGTCTCGCTCACGGAAGCCGGGATTCTCGCGGTGAACGAATACAGGAAGATCGTTGCAAGACTGATCGGTATGGGATTCACCTCGGTGTATTTTGACGCGCAATGCGTTCTTGAATCCGCCAAGCTCGCCGAATATCGCATCGGTCGCTTTCCACTGAAACAGATGCTGGAAGTGTTCCAGCAGGCCAACTCTCCCGCGAACGAGCTGCTGAGACAATTCCTGGGACTTTTTGTTCTTCTGCAACAGGAGGCGCTGCTGATTCAACAGAAATCATTGCTGATCCAAGCGTTTCTCAACGCACTTTGGCGTAACCCCAACACGCACGATTCTGTGCTTTCGCTTCGTTCCGTGAGTGCGAAACTCTTCGGCTTGAACGTCATTGCGGAAGCAGAATTCAATCTAATTTTCGACCAATGGCTTAAGTCTCTAAACCGTCCGATCATATAGGCCCATGCGTTCGGTCAGGCTCAAGGGTTGCCGAAACCTCATTCGCGTTAGATGAGCCTACGCTTCGCAGTGGCTGACTATGCCGCACCGCATGCACACCAGCTGTCTATCCCATTCGGCATACTGCCGCGGATACGCCAACCGCTGATTTCGTGAAATACATGGAAAACTCGAAGCAAGTCCACGTCCCGGCGCCAACCTCGGACTATCGCCACCCATAAAGCAGATCTATCTCCCGAATTCCGGCGTTAACGGGCAGGACCACAATGATATGGTTTCTGGCGGACTCATCTTCTACACTAGACTGCCTGGGTGAAACATGGCGCGATATGACCGCGACGACTATGTGAAAGTTGAGTTTCCGGCAGACACTCCGGGGGTTCCCGGCGAATGGATGTGGGTGCGCGTACATCACTGCGACGAAGAGTGCCAACTCCTTTTCGGTACACTCGACAACGAGCCCGTCGTAAATCCCGAAGACCTCCAACTGGGCCAGGAGCTTGCCATCAGCTACGGACAAATCCGCGAGCACCGAAAGCCCTGGGAATTCCGCAAGAACTGACGACTCAAGACCCTCTCGTACAAAGTGTCCGTGAGCGGTTCCTGCATCCTCCCCAACCACGGGTACCGAGGCGAAGATAAGGCGAATATGCTACGATTGTTCGAATATGGCGCGGCGGCCCGAGTTTCCAGCGAAGGCGATGACCCGCGAGGAACTTAGGGAGCTGAAGTGATCGCTGTCGCTGCTCAGCCCTCACACGGCGCAGGACAATTACACCGAACTGCTGGCGAGCTGCCGGCTGCGAGACGGAAAGCCGCCACCGCCTCGAACGATGCAGCGACTTGTGACGCTGTGGAAAATTCTGTGGCGATGGCGAGGATAATGGAGACGGAAAGCGTTTGATTCGTCGATGCATTCAACCTAGAATCGCTTTCGATCTCCTCCAAAAGGAATAAATGGTCGGCAAGAATTCTCACAGGATGAGCGGCAACGGCAAGAAACCCATAGGCGTCGATCTTTTCGCGGGAGCGGGAGGACTGAGCCTCGGTTTCGAGCAAGCCGGATTCGACGTTGCCGCCGCGGTGGAATACGATCCGATTCACTGCGCGACCCACGAATTCAATTTTCCGGACTGCGCGGC